>VFSW01000704.1_pt1 | contig 49803 bp, 47 predicted proteins | sample 5358111 | NCBI WGS metagenome assembly VFSW01 (sample SAMN11554181, study PRJNA540505) | mine drainage metagenome | isolation source: sediment from site ElyBrook_90M | place: USA: Ely Copper Mine, Vershire, VT | collected 2017 | reverse complement strand
CCCTTTTAAGGGCTTGCTGTCTGCGCAAAACGCTCATTAATTATCCGCGCTCTCGGAGAACTCGCTACGTCAGCCTAACGCCCTCTGAAGATAACGGCGGCCCGGCTATCCGTCGGCCGCGCCCTATTCCGCCCGAAAACCGGGCTCCACTGAACCCCAAGCGGGTTTCAGCCCATTCGGGTGACGATCACTGCCGCAAGGCAGGAAGAAGCCAGCCACCTGGTTGGACATCGCAATTTAGGGAGCTTGTGCTGGATATCGGCGCGTCACTCCACGACCTGCGGGGTGGGATTGTTGCATTCGCGCCGGCTCTGGACCCAGACGATTACGCTATGGCGCAACAGCTGGCGGCTGCGTTGCGGGACGGTGGTTCTGACGGAGTGATCTACCCCAGCCTGCGCGACCCTGACGGCGTTTGCGTGGGGTTATTTTATCCAGATTTGGCCACGCCGCCTGTGCAAGGGCGGCGCCTCGATTATCACTGGGATGGCGTTCGCGTTGATCTTGTCCGGGACACGGGGACAGGGGAGGTTTTTCGGGTCAAGGAATCCTGAAGGGGCTGACCAATAAAAGCTGTGTATATTTTCTGGATGTGTCATAGCGCGAGTGCGCGTTTGAGATCGTCATGCTCGAAAGCGCTGGCCATACGGGTGATTTCGGAGGACTTGGCACCAGCCTTCCGCGCGGTCTCCCGCCAGGTCGCCGTTACCGTCGCGACTTCCTTGATGATCGAGCGCGCTGCCGCCAATTCAAGGCCAAAATATTCCGCCGCCTCTTCAAGGAGATCGATCGAGCAAGTGCCCTCGTTGAGGTCGATGTTCGTCGTTAGGACGCGAGCCTTGAGATCCGTCGGGACCGGGTTGAGATCGTAGGCCGGGGAGAGCGACCAGCCCGCTTTGCCGAGCCACAGGAACCCGTGGTTGCGTAAATGATCATCGACATTCGAGATTAGCACGTTGAAGGTGACGCGCCGGTAGAGAGCGTGCGCGTCGATTTTTGCTTGCGCCCCATGTTGGGTGAGCGCGTCAACAATTTCTGGATAGCTGCCACGGTCGCCGTCCTTCGATCCGGTTATCGCCATGGCGGAGAGGAAGGGAATTCGGACAGCCCCAGCGCGATCGAAGCGCCGCGATAGCAGCACGGCTTTCCCGGCGACCTGGAGAAGCTCATGGCGAGGGGTCGTGATGCCGCAGCGCGCGGCGAGGCGCAGCGCGATCTCCTCCCAGGTCTCCATACTGTAGTCATCGGTCTCCTTGGGAAACTTCGCGATGGAGAGGTGTCCATGCTGATCGATGACGGATGCCTTTGGTCGCGCGCCTCCGAGGGAAGAGCCGGGGGCGAAGATGAGTTGGAGATCCTCATCGGTTTCTTCATCGCGTAGAATTCGTTCAGAGACTTGGAGGAGACGGCCGAGTTCGATCAGTGCGGGCACGCCTGCTGTGGTTGGTGCCTGAAACACAGGGTTACCCATCCAGCGGAACCGCAGAGCGCCGAGGCGCGTCTCATCCGCCACCCCAAGAAGGTAGTTGCTCTCGGAGAGGGTGCGGATGGCCCGACCCTCGCGATTGGCCTGACGGCGTTCAGCGCGTTGCATGAGACGCCGGCCCCAGGTGTCGGGCGCGGAGTCACCGATTGACCCGAAGATCGCTTGGCCGGCCAGAGGGGCGAATGTGCCGCGGGTTAGGGCAAGTGCCGGCTCGATTGAGAAGCGGTCAGGGTTGGCGAGCCATTCGGGAGTATATTCAAAAACCACGGTCTCGGTGCCCCGTGCCGTGTTGCTTCGGACCAAACCAACTTGGTGTAAGCGCCCTTTGAGGTCGATATGAACTTCTATGTCAGGCATGATTTGTTGGTTCCGGGGCACGCTTGATGCGAACCCGCCTGGGCAGCTCGGCACTCGAGAGTGCTTGCCCGACAGTATCGCGGCCAATATCGGCGATATTTCCGAGGTCGTCGAGCAGGCCGAGCGCCTGCAGGACGGCGGCATAGATGCCGATACCGACATTGGCATCCCCAGCTTCGACCCGTTGCAGGGTGGAACGGGACGTGAAAGCGCGCTCGGCGACGACAGCCATGGGCAGTCGGCGGCGGCGGCGGGCGTCACGGATATCCAATCCCAGCTTGCGCAGGGTGCGGCGTACAGCGGCGGGGGGGTGGTGTGGCGTTGGCATTTTGATGTCTTTGCGCGACTATTGAGCATATTTGTGTAGCACAAAGTTTACAAAATATCCAGTACCAACCGGTCACGTGTTTCCACGGTATCGCTCCAAGCCAGGCCAACCTGGCCAAGCGTCAGGTTGGCGTTTGGTCCCGGGCGGCTCATGTGCGACTCGCGGTCTGCTTGCTATACAAAAGCGGTCAACAGAGGAGTTGCCAATGCCGCGTGTCGCTACCGCCACATCGTCCTCCGAGGAGGTTTGTCACCTGATTGACGGCCTGATTGAGGCGGCGGCGAAATTTGTGGCGCGCGAGCGTGGCGATGGCATTATCCGCAAATGGTTGCCCCAGCGCGAGCGGGATGTGCAGGATATGTCCGAGGAGCGGATGCTCGCCATGATGGCGGATGCCGTGCTGCTTTCGTCCGATTTGTTGCTCTCGCAGCCTTCGGCAAGCGGAACTACCGCATTTGACCGTCTTGCCAGGAGCCGCGCCAGTGCGCCGGCGGCGGAGAGGGAGGCGGTGGCGGCACTTTGCCGTGCGCGATACTGCTTGCTGCGTCTGGAGCAAGGCGCTGACGGTGCCGGGATCAGCGTGCGGGATGTTGTCTCGGGTGAGGTGTTGCGCCTGGCAGATGCGGAGCTTTTGCCCTTGCTGGACGGTATGACCCTGTTCGGCCGCGTGGTGACGCTGCCCGGCGGGGTTGGTTGCCTGGCGGGTGCGGCAACGCCGCTCGATGCTGCTGCCCTGGCGGTGGCGGCCGGCCATCCGGCGGCCCGCACCCCGGCTGCCAGTGCCAATGTGCGCTGGGCGGAGGCGGTCTATGCCCATGTGGTCCGCCATGGCACGCTGGATGTCCCGGGCCTGAACCGGCCGATGGGCGAGGCTGGCGGCGCGGGACTGTTTGAAGAAGGGCAAAGCGAGTTGGAAGACCTCGCCATGGCGTGGCTGGCCTTGGGCGCGCGGGCACCGGACGCGAATTTGCTTCAGCGCACGCGGGAAACGGCCAATCTGGCGAATATACTCGATACATTGGCCGCCGCCGTGCAGTCCCGCGATGGCGGCAGGGATGATGTTGCCGCGGCCATAGAGCGTTTGCTTTTGGTGCAGTTGGAGGTGGCGCAGCATCGCGAGCGCCATGGCGTTGGCGGGCTTACCCTGGCTTTGGTTGCCTCCGGGCTTGCCGATGCCGTTGCCAAACAAGGCTGGCCGCAGCGGGTGCGCACGCTTTTTGAGACGTTGCGGGCAAAACTGACAGGTGGGCGCGTGGCGGAAGACCCCGAGTTGGAACGGCTGGTGCAGCGCATCCAGGCGTTGCGCGCCAAAACTGTGGCGCAAGGTTGCACGGAACATGAAGCGCTGGCAGCGGCGGAAAAGGTGGCCGAGTTATTGGACCGCTATGGGTTGTCACTCGGTGAACTGGAATTTAGGGCACAGCCTTGCGAGGGCATCGGTATCCAGACCAACCGCCGCCGCATTGCGCCGATTGATGAATGCATCCCGGCAATTGCGAATTTTTTTGACTGCCGCGTCTGGGCGGAGCGCGCCGAGGCTGCGCCGTTACGCTATATCTTCTTCGGCCTACGTGGTGATGTGACGGCGGCGCGGTATCTCTACGAGATGGTTGAGCGTGCGTTTGAGACCGAGACCAACGCGTTCCGCGCCAGCGATATTTATTTCGAGATGGCCGGTGAACGGCGAACCGCGACAAACTCGTTCCAGACCGGCTTGGCGCGGGGCATTTCCGGCAAGCTCCATGCTATCCGCGCCACGCGCGAGGCCACCATGCGCGGTGGCTCGGGCCGTGATCTGGTGCCGGCCAAGGCGGCGATGGTGGAGGAGGAGATGGAGAGACTGGGCCTTAGCCTCAGCTCCCGTGCACTCGGCCGCGGCAAGCGGGTTCTTAGCGATGCGTTCGCGGCGGGCGAAGCGGCGGGTCAGCGATTTGAATATGCCCCGGGGATTGCCGCGACGGCGTAAGTTCGGGCATCACTCCTGCTGCCGCGAGATTGAAGGTCTGACGCCAAGCGCGCTGAGCATTCACGCCCATGAATATTGTTGAATTGAAGTTGGAATAGAGGTATATCCATGAAGGATATACTTTGGAGATTGTTCATGCTGGCGCGCACATCCCTGTTCCTCTCCAACCGCTCGCAAGCTGTGCGTCTGCCCAAGGCCGTGGCTTTTGCTGATGAGGTGCGCGAGGTGGTCATAGTCCCTGACGGCCCGCGCCGGATCATTGCTCCAGCGGGAGCCGCCTGGGATGATTTTTTTGACGCGCCGGGGATTGACCTGAACGGGCGCGAGCAGCCGACAATGCAGGAGCGTGAGCGCTTCTGATGCTGCGTTACCTGCTGGACACTAATCTTTGCATCCGTGTGCTGCGCGACCGGCCGCAGGGCTTGCGGGCGCGGTTCAATGCGAATGCCGAGGCACTTTGCCTCTCCGATGTAGTGCTCTACGAATTGCTGTACGGGGCTGAGCGATCAAACGACCCGCCCCGCATTCGCCGCGATGTGGAGCATTTTTCCGGGCGACTGACAGTTCTGCCGTTTGACAGTGATGCGGCGGCGCACACCGCCGAAATAAGGGCTGAACTTGAGATGCGGGGCTGCGTGATCGGGCCGTATGACCTTATGATCGCCGGCCATGCCCGCAGCCGGGGCTTGGTTGTTGTCACGGGTAATTTGGGCGAGTTCCAACGGGTTCAGGGGTTGAGATGCGAGGATTGGTTGGTATGAGCACCAGTTCCGGCCTTGGGCGGTCGTTCAGGGGGCAAGCATGCCGATACCATTTCGTCGATGAGTGCGGCTAGCACAGTTTACACGATTTACCGTAACGACTTCACCAAATCTATCACATATATTATCACATGAACACAACATTATGAAAATTTTTCTTATTTTTCAAACGATTACTTCGTTCTACGTCAGGCTCATAACCTGAAGGTCCCTGGTTCAAATCCAGGTCCCGCAACCAGTCTTTCTTAAATATATCAGCATGATGCAAGTTTAACTTGAACCTGCTGAGACCCAGTTTTGTCCCACTATCGGCCCAGGGGCCAGGTGAGGGGGTTCTTCTCCATTCCTGAAACGGAATGTCTCCAAACCCGACAGACGACAACGCAACTTCCTCGTAGGCTTGCTCGCCATTCCACTGGCCATCCATATGTTTGCTCGCCACGGACGGATTATGCCGCGGTCAGCGCCCGGGGTCGCTTATTTCGTCTCGATGCTGATCGACGCGGCAACGATCGTTCTGCTACTCGCCGGATACGGCATCGGTCGTATTTCGAGTTTTGGGTGTGCGGGCAAATACCTCGGATCAATCCTTCTTAGCCTGACGGCGTTTCTGTTGATGTTGCCGCCTGTTACCGAAATCCCGCGCCGTGTTCCGGACGGCCATCCCTTGGTTACCGATCCGCACTCGCCGCTTCTCTTCGGCTCACAACGCAGTCTCGTGGCAAACACCTGCGCGATGGGATCAAGCTACCGCCATCCGGGACCATCGAATGCCCTCTCCGAAAATCAGCGATTTTCCTCAACATCAGGTGGAATGAGTTCGGCCACACCCACCTCCAGCACTTGCGCCAGTTCATAAGCCTAAGCTGTTCGTGATATCAGCGAGGGAGGTCACGCGCCCAGCATCAGGAATATGGCGACGCGATAGCGACCAGCCAAGGACAGTCATTGCTCACAATCCATCAAAATTCGATGACTTGAAGGGCCCGACTATATGATTTCCTTATAGTAGGTCGGATATAAATTATTGGAATTGTAGAGGTGCGACCCTTAGAGATATCTCCTTCAATTGCTTTTGTAAGAAAAAGTTTTTCGGGAATGGAAAGATAAGGGAAAATATAATGCGCGAAAACAGTCTACTATCGAGCGGTGGCGACGCCGTCGTAAAAGCGGGCTATCATCAAGACTTTAAACGGGAGTTTTCATTCTGGTCGGCGTTTACGCTGGCCTTTGCATTCATTTCTCCCATGATTGGACTTTACGGAATATTCGCCCTTGCCCTTGAGGCGGGCGGACCAGCCTTCTGGTGGGGGTTCGGAATCGTACTCGGGGGCCAGTTGCTCGCCGCGCTCATCTTTGCTGAAATGGCGTCCGTCGCGCCGCTCGCCGGCGGCGTTTATCAATGGTCACGCCAATACCTGGGAGACGCGTATGGATGGTTTGCGGGCTGGTCATATGTACTAACCCTACTGATTACGATGGCTGCAGTGGCCTATGGCGCCGCCACATTCCTGACGGCGCTCGTTGGAGTGAACAATCCGAGCACGATAACTCTGGTGATGTTTGCTTTGGCGGTCCTGGTTTTCAGCACTTTTATCAATACGGCAGGCCGCCATTATCTCGATCTGATTGTGAGAGCTAGCATAGCGTGTGAACTTATCGGAAGTGTGTTCGTCGGCACCATTCTTCTCATTTTCTATCGTCACAACCCAGTTTCCGTCCTCTTTCAAACGCCACATTCGATGTCCACACTAGCTTATCTGGGTGGCCCATTTCTGGCTTCTCTAGCGTTCGTGGGCTGGGCCCTGGTTGGTTTTGAAAGCGCCGGTTCGATCGCGGAAGAAGTGAAAAATCCGGCGCGGGAAGTCCCGGTAGCCATTGTGCTTTCGCTTGTCGTTGTCGCCATCGTCATTGCTTATGCCGGTCTGGCGCTTGTCTTGGCAATTCCAAATATTGGAGCGGTCATGTCAGGCTCGGTTGCAGATCCGATTACGGATACCCTTGCCAAAGAACTTGGAGTTTCGGTGAGCAAGCCATTGTTTTTTGTCATCGTTGTCGGGTTCGTTGCCGGTCTTTCAGCTCTGCAGACAGCCGTTTCCAGATCGATCTTCTCGATCGCTCGCGATAGGATGCTGCCGTTTGATCGTTGGCTCAGCAAACTTAGTCACCGTGACCAATTGCCAATCAACGCAGTCCTGGCATCCTTCATTGTACCGGCCTTGATGTTTCTGTTGGTTGAGTCAAATGCCTACTCAACACTCATATCATTTGCTACGGGCGGTTTCTATATTTCATTTGCGTTTCCCGTTATGGCTGCACTCGTTGTCAGACTGAAGGGGGAGCATCCCGTTGGCCCCTTTTCGCTTGGTCGCTGGGGGATGCCGATCAACATTTGTGCTATAATATGGTTAGTATTCGAGACGGTTAATATCTCTTGGCCCCGGACGCCGACCTTGCCGTGGTACGAAAACTACGGTGTCGCTGTGATGACGGCAGTCGTTGCTGCTACTGGCATCATCGTGTACTTTGCGCTGAGACGCCGGGTTGAACTAAGGACTCTTCCAAATGGGAGTTCGTTCACCGACGGTGCTTCTGTTGCTGAAGTCGTAAATTCAGGCGAAGTGGGCGAGCTATAATCGAAGGTTCAGCGTATGAGCTGCATTTGTGGCAAAGCCGAAAATGAAACTGGGCTTCATGGTTAAATAGATCACGAAGCTCAGTTGATCCCAAAAACCGGAGAGTCAAGATTGCGCAATTTGCTTCATATCGATTCGAGTGTCCGTGGTGAGCGTTCGTTATCACGCAGGCTATCGTCGCTGTTCATCGAACAATGGCTTTCAAGAAACCCCACTGACCACGTGATTCGTCGCGATCTAAGTGTAGAATCGCCACCATTTATAACCGGTAAGTGGATCGAGTCAGCATTTACAAAGCCTGGTACGCGTTCAGTTGAAATGAATCTTGCGCTAGCTGCATCAGACCAGCTCATTTCAGAGCTCGAAAATAGTGATATAATCGTAATTGGATCACCGATGTACAATTATGGCATGCCGGCGCTCCTTAAGGCGTGGGTCGATCAAGTCATAAGGGTTGATCGTACTTTTTCGTTTGATCTTAATCGGGGAGATTGGCCTCTCGAACCGATGTTAGCTGGCAAGGAGTTGGTTCTCATTACCTCAAGCGGCGAGTTTGGCTTTTCGAAAGGGGAGATCAGGCACGAGATGAACCATCTCCATACTCATTTTCAAAGTATTTCCTGTTACTTGGGCGTGGAGAAAACGCACCATGTTCAGGTGGAATATCAGGAGTTTTCTGATGATCGTCACAAGGCCTCTTACGCGATTGCACATGATAACATATTGAGTTTGGTCGACCGGATGTCACAGGTTGCCCAAATATAACCGATTTTTAAAGAGACTGTTTTGACCATGGACGAGGCTTTACGCAAAGGCGGCGATGGGGTACCACCGCCACCCGCGCCTTGGGAAACTGGCCATTGTCACGACCAAGCGCATACCACCGGGAAGGCAAGTTATTTTGACTGGAGACGTCTTGCTTGTTGTGAAGAGAGTGCTTTCTTCAGTAATGACACAAACTCAAGCGTAATTTGTGCAAGTTCCTCATGGAGCGGATATAATATTGCGACTTCATAGGAGATGGTTGGAGAAAAAGGGCGAAGCACAACGTTAGCCGTAAACGATGCACTGATGACGGGATCAATAATACCTACGCCGCAACCTCTGGCAACTAATTCGCATGCCGATGAAAAAAACTCTGTTTCCGCAACGACATTCCAGCGCGCGCCATATTCGGAAAATGCAGTGGCTAGCCTTTGGTAGACGGGGTCGCCCCTGAACAGGGTCACGAACGGGACATTATCGAGGTCGGTTGGTGTTATTTTCTGCAGGGCCGTCAGGGGATGATCGACCGGCAGCATACATTGGCACTCGTAAGAAAAGACGTCCATATGTGAGGTCGGATAATCGATCGGCAATTCGGCTATAGCGATGTCGAAAGTCTGCGTCGACATAAACTCCTTCACGATTTGCGAATTTCGCGTGATGATCTTGATTTGCAAGTCGGGGCGTTTGGCTCTGAAATCAGATAGCAGCCGCGGCAGCAGGCTGATCGAGATGCTGGGATAGGCGGCGATCGATAAGTGGCCACGCCTGCCCGCGCGAATCTCTTTGGCGACCCGAAGCGTACTTTCTACCCCTTCCAGCGCTCGGCTCGCTTCCACATAGAGAAGACGGGCTTCTGGCGTAGGCTGAAGGCGTGAGCCGTGCCGGACGAAAAGGGTAAGGCCAGTTGCATGTTCGAGCGCAGCAATGGTTGTGCTGACCGCTGGTTGAGACATGCCAAGCAATTCAGCTGCACGGGTCATAGTTCCGTGTAGCATCAAGGCGCAGAAACATTCGAGCTGACGGAGGCGCATAGAAACTCTATATGATTTACTTATAGTAGATGCAAATCAAATTATTGGAATATATAGCAATACGCATTAGATAATATGAAACACAAGCGCGCATAATGCGCTATCAGGAGGATGCCGAATGGACTACCCTATTTCCGCCCCCCACACGATTGAGTGCATCCCGGCGCGCCAGGGAGTCGCTGTGCACATCAAAAAAGGGCGTACCGTCAGGGTAATCAACACGCACGGTAAACAGGTAGTGGATACCTGGGCCTTCAACGCAAACGATGTCGGAGAATTTCTTTCGATGGAGCACACGCGTGCATCCATTCTCAAGCTTGTTCCGGGCGTCGGAGACGTATTGGTTAGTAATCGGCGTAGCCCGATTCTGACAATTATCGATGACACGACGCCGGGAGTCCATGATACGCTGATGGCCGCGTGTGACATACATCGCTACCGGCAGCTTGGTGTCGAGGGATATCACGAAAACTGTGCGGATAATTTAACACGCGCCCTGAGTACGCTCGGTATTTCGATAACTGAGACGCCAAGCCCCCTAAACTTGTTTATGAATGTACCCGTGGCGGAAGATGGTGCGCTGTCGTTTAAGGCGCCGACCAGTGAGCCAGGCCAATATGTATCGCTCTATGCGGAGATGGATCTGATCGCTGTATTCTCTGCCTGTCCGCAGGACGTAGTACCCGTCAACGACATGGTACCGATGGAGGCTCATTACGCCATTTTTTGAAGTTCTCCAAAGAACCAAAGGTCGTAATGGATCCGCTGGGCTATCGAAATGGGTGATTTATTCCGAACACAGCGCCTGACAAGGGGCGTGGCTACAATATCTTGTTTTGTGAGGAGAACAGATGATGACTGATACTTTGGATCAAACGACTCTATTGAAATCACTTAGCCGAGGCGGTGAATTGGATCCATTCATGGGCAACGTCGTTGAGGTCGCTATCGTGACCCGAGACCATCAACGTACCATGGAAGGTCTGTGGCGCCTGGGTATAGGCCCATGGCAGATCTATAACTTTGGGCCACACAATACTGAAAATCAGACATATCGTGGCAAACCTAGCGCCTTTGAACTAACAGTTTGCTTTGCTCAATCTGGTAACATGATTTGGGAGCTTATGGAGCCTGTATCTGGATCTGGCCCGACCATTTTCGCAGAGTTCCTCGAACGTCATGGTGAAGGCATTCATCATGTTGCCTATGATTGCAACAACATCCCGTTCGAGGAGAGGATTGCTGAATTCACGCGGCGTGGATTTAAGCTTGCACAATCGGGCAGTTGGTTGGGCAAAAATCATTTTGCGTTTTTTGAGACGGAACATGAGACGACGACGTGCTTTGAGACTTATATTTTCCCGGATGATTGGGAATACCCGGAACCCGACGGTTACTACCCTCCTCGCCCCTGAGGATTACGCCGGCTTTCTCACGCACCCGTTGCCGGAAAAGAGGCCCTAAAGTTTAGTCCGGCTGTAATTTTCGGCAATTGGCTGCTTTTGAATAGATGCAGTTTAGCGGAGGTGAAGCAACATGGTTGAGAGTGTCTTTATGAGCGAACTGTCCTGGCCAGAATGGGAGCAGAAAATCGCTCAAAATGCGATCGTGTTTATCGCAATTGGCGCGACCGAACAGCACGGCCCCCACTTGCCCTTGAACGTGGATGTGATTTTACCGACCGGTGTGTGCGAGCGCGTCGCCCGCACGGTTGGAGGGATCGTTGCTCCAACGATACCGTATGGCTATAAATCGCAGCCGCGCTCAGGTGGCGGGCAGAGCTTTCCCGGCACCACAAGTCTTGACGCTCATACACTGACCCTCGTGTTACGCGATGTTATTCGCGACATGGGAGCGCATGGTGCCCGGCGTTTTGTGCTTGTAAATGGGCATTATGAGAATGCCTGGCCTATTGTGGAAGGCCTTGACCTTGCGTTGCGGGAGCTACGCCGTGATGGCATCAAGGATGTTACGGCGATGCGGCTCGAATACTGGGATTTTATACGGCCCGAGACATTTGATAGAATTTTCCCGGAGGGATTTCCCGGCATTGAGCTTGAACATGCCAGCCTGATCGAAACCTCTCTTATGTTGCTGCTGCGCCCTGATTTGGTGGATCTTGCAAAGATCCCGCAGGAAGGAAGAGGAAGCTTTCCACCCTACGATATTCATCCGCCACCACCTGGGTATCTTCGCGCAACCGGGGTTTTGGCGGATGCGCGGGGTGCAAGCGCCGAAATTGGACAATGGCTGATGGATGACCATGTCGCGCTCATCACCGCCGCGGTTCGGAAGGAGTTTACAGTCTGAAGCCGCATACGGAGGACCTTAGATATCCAATTCCGCGGTACGTCAGTGGGATATTCGGTTATGAAGAAAATTGACCCTACGATTAAGCGTTACTTTGAGGCGGCATTACGTCTTAATGAAGTACCGGTCCGGCAGGAGGACCATGACGATGTTTTAAATGCTTTTATTCAACTATCAGAGCAAGCTAGATTGGTGACTGAGTTTCCGCTTGCGAACACCGTTGAATCAACACCGTGTTTTGTTCCATGAGCGCCTATATAAAAACTGCGCGCCAGATATCCGACGCGGTTAGAATGCGCGAGGTTTCCGCTGCGGAGATCGTTGAGGCGCATATTACTCGAATTGGAGAGCACGATACTAAGTTAAATTGTTTTACCGATACGACATTTCTGCGTGCGAGGCGTGAGGCCGCGGACGTTGATCGCAAGATTGCCGCTGGAGAGGCGGCTGGGTTACTGGCTGGTGTGCCGATTGCGGTGAAGAACCTGTTCGATATCGCCGGGCTACCGACGCGTGCCGGTTCAAAAATTTACCGCGACGCGGAGCCCGCGCAATTCGACGCGCCTGTTCTCGGCAAACTGATCCGGGCAGGTTCCGTATTGCTCGGTGGACTTAATATGGATGAGTTCGCTTGTGGCTTCGTGACCGAAAACGCTCATGATGGACCGACACATAATCCACATGATCTTTCTCGTATCGCGGGCGGATCTTCAGGTGGCTCGGCGGCAGCCGTGGCTGCCGGGTTTGCACCGATTACTCTTGGGTCCGACACGAATGGGTCAATTCGTGTGCCCGCAGGTATTTGTGGCGTGTTCGGATTTAAACCTGCCTATGGCCGGATCGATCGTACGGGTACCTTTCCCTTCGCAAACAGCTTCGACCATTTGGGTTCCTTTGCACGCAATGTTGAGGACCTGGCTTTGACATATGATCTAATGCAGGACACTGATGAGATATCGTCATTGCTGCCGGGAGAAGTGAACCCGGCGCGCATTGCCGTATTGGATGATTGGTTTGAGAGAGGCGCAGGCACTGAGATGCTCGACGCTGTTAAAGCGGTCGCTGATGGGCTTGGAACGACAACGCGCGTCACGTTACCAGAGGCCCAGCGCGCCCATGCTGCCGCTGCATGTATTACCGCCTTTGAAGGTGGTCAATTGCATAAGCGGAACCTCGGAATTCAGCCTGAAAATTTTGATCCTGCGATCAGGTCACGACTTCTAGCCGGCATTTTGCAACCAGCGGAAGCGATATATCAAGCACAACGATTTCGCGCGTGGTTCCGTACGCAAGCTAAATATCTCTTTGAGAGGTTCGATATTTTGCTTGCGCCCGCGACGCCCTGTACCGCACCTCTGGTCGGCCAGAAAACCATGACCATTGCAGACGCTGAAGTCTCGGTGCGTTCGCATCTTGGTCTGTATACTCAACCGATCAGTTTCATTGGTTTGCCGGTAGTTTGTGTACCAGCTGTCGAGGCCGGTTCACTTCCACGCGGCGTGCAGATAATTACTGCACCAGGTCGCGAAGCATTGGCTTTCGCCGCCGCTTTTCGACTTGAACGTGACGGAATCATAGGGGCCACTGTAGCAACGTTATGATGATTGGCGATCGGTTATGCTCCTGCGAAGTGTTGCGGTTGGGATCGGACAGAAAAAATGTCAAGCATACCTTGAAAAGAGGCATGCTACCAACCGACGGTGAGTTCCGGTTACCGAGTGAGTATGTCGTCGCACGGCGGATCGATCTCTTGCAAACGTGGTACGCCGTTGCCACCGCGCAGCACGGGAGCATGCGCCACGCGGCCGTGATGCTTAATGTCCGGCAGCCGACCCTCAGCCGCAAAATTAACGATATGGAAGCCGAAATCGGAATCACCCTGTTCGAGCGATCGACTCGCGGCGCATTTCCAACGCGGGTGGCACACAGTTTTGTTCGCCAGATGGAGCATATCCTACATAAGATGGACGAGATGGTTGTCACGGCTCGTTCAATTGGGCTCGGCGACGCGGGACGGTTGACCGTGGAATTTTCGACATCGCTTTCGGCGGGCAACCTGCGGGCGACGCTTATGGAGTTCGCTCGGCGTTTCCCGGACGTCGAGGTCAGCGCCGTCGAAGGTTCACGGAAGAGGCTGTTCCCGGCGCTGCAATGGGGCCATATCGATATTGCGATTGTTGCCGGCGAATTGCCGCCAAATAGCGGGAGGTCAAAACATGGGTCACTTCTCAATGAAAATTCTGGCCCAAGAGGGTCAATTCTCAGTGGCACTCAACAGGCTGAAGGTCTCCAACCGCAGCCAAGCGTGGCCGTCTGTGACTGAAGGATGGGTCGTGCAATCCGGCGGCGGCCAGAATCCCCTGATCATGTTTGGGCCTATGGTTTCGTCGAGGACCGCACGCATGGTCACAGCCAGTCATCGGCGTGTGCTTGGCCAAGTGTATTCTCCTGCCTTTAGTCGGCAGGCAGCCGGCCTGTCCTTGGGCCGGAAGGCAGCGCCGCTGCGCGCTGGTCGGCGGCTGGAGCGCGAATCATCAGTCCCAGAGCTGACATCACCAATGTAATGATGCCGGCAAACAGCCATGCCGCGGTATAGCCATAGGCACTGGCGATATGCCCGTAGATATTCGGCACTGCTACGCCGCCTATGGCGGCGATACTGAGAATGAGGCCGGCCGCCGTGGGGATGTCCGAGAGCGTGAGCGCGGAGGCATATAGACCGGGCAACGCGATCCAGCCGACAAAGCCGAGAATGGTCGCGCCGCCAATCAGGGCTGCGCACACCTCCAATCCGTGCGGCCCGACGAAGGGTATGGCGAGCAGGGCCAAGGCCTCGATAAGGCAAGCACCAAGGAAGGTTGGCACCACGCCGAAAACCTTATCCGCCAACCAGCCACCGACGAATGACCCCGCTATCCCGGACAGTAAAACGATGGTTCCGATGCCCGCGGCGGCGGCTGGATCAAGGCCGAGATGCTTGGCGGCGTAATCTGGCAGAAGCTGTACCGCCGTAAAATAGGCGCCATAGCCGCCGAGAAAACTGATGCCAATCATCCATAAATCCCGATTGGCAAAAACCCGGCGCAGGGATGCGGCGTCGAGGTGATGCCCTTGCTCGATATCGGCGGCCGCTTCGGGCGGAACCGGAAACGCCGCCAGGATAAGGAGAAAAGATGCCGCGCCGATTGCGGCGCCGGCCAGGCAGGAATCGCGCCAACCCAGCATCGTCACGACCAGATGCCAGGGATAGATGCCGATCGCCGCCCCCAGGGTGAACGCGACGCCGGTAACCATGGCGCTTGCCGTTACCATCTCGCGTCCACGAAACCAGGCAGTGACAACGCCGATCGCACTGCCAATATAAATCGAGCCTCCCACCCCACAGATCACGCGGCTGACGAGCAGCATGGTAAGATTAGGAGCGAGGCCGGTTGCCATGGCGCCCAGCGTTTCGATCGCGATGCCGAGGAGCATGGCCGTCCGCATCCCAAGCTGCTCGTTAAGCAGGCCGCCCGGGATATGCGCGACCCCGTAACCCAAAAGAAACATCCCAACAATGCTGCCGATCTGCGGCAGACCGAGATGCATTTGCTCGATCAGTGGACCGAAGCAGGGCACGATGTCGAACCAGTTTAAAGTGAATTGCAGGAAGGAAAGAAAGATAACGGTCAGCGCGGTCCAGCGATTTGTCATGGCTTTGCCTCCCATTAAAACGCGAATGCGGCGGAGAGGTGGAAGAACGATGCGTTGATATCGTTCCGGGCCATAGCGCTTTGCAAAAAGCGGGCGGTAAGCGCGACCTTTCCGAAATCATACGATACCATCGGCCCAACCAGAATATGCTCGATCTCGCTATTGGGCACCAGCTGGTCAAATTGCTCGTCGGGCGTGAATTGTTTCGTATAGTTGCCGATCAGCCCGAGGGTCCACGGGCCGAAGCTGCGTACCGCCGTTAGATCCGCATAATAGGTCGCGCCGGACTGATACTGGGTGATATGATTTTCGGTGTTGAAATCGAGCACGTTATTGACTGTGAGATCCCATCCGTCATGCAGCCAGCTATAGGCGAAGTTCGGCTCGAACGTCCAAAAATTATTGGCGTAACTGGTCTGGCTGGTGGTTGTGCCGTCATGTCGGTAGGTTCCATCAGGAAGATAGAGGGAAAAACCGGCGCCGATGTAATTGCCGCCGGGCAGGGACCATGAGAGCGTCGCCGGGATCAGAATAGTGTTGAAAAACCCGGTCGCCGTTGTCGTCTGTCCGCCGATGCCGGTCGTATCGACATCATGAACCGCCATGAGCTGGATGACACCCGCGCCATAGCTGGCGCCCAGCACGTTTAAACCCGGCACCCATAACAAGCTGTTGCCGGTGGCGATGTTCATCACGTTCACGGGCACGTCATTGCCGTTCTGATCGTGCAGCCCGCCATAACCGATATATTCATCGGTTTTGAAATAAAGCCCGGTGGGCGGTAATGCGGCGATGGGAGTACCGGTGGTGACACCCGGCAGGAAGGGGCTTTCCGATTCCATTGCGAATGCAGCGGGCGCGAAAGCCGTGGAAGAAAGCGCGGCGCCGGCAGCCAAAAGCGTCACCGAAACCGCGATATTCAAGGCGTGTTTGTTCTTGGACATTTTTCTCTCCATATTTTTTTGATTTATTTTTAATTCAGATTTTGAAAACGACGCTCAGAATCTCTAGATTTTATGAGCGTCGATCAGCACCACGCCGAGGATGCACGGCTCTGAACCCCGCACGCTCCAACTATGTATCGTGCCGCGTTGAATGAATGCATCACCCGATTTCAGCAGCACTTCACCTTCGTCCAGGATCGCATGGATCTCGCCGCGCAACACAATGATGTAATCGATGGTCGCGGTCTTGTGACGCAGAGGATCGGACGCACCTGGATCGTTCGCATCATGCGCACCGATTGAGGCGAAGGCCTGGTCGGCATTGGCGCTATCCCGCCAGTCCGAATCCGGTGGGAATTCGACAATGCGGAAAATCGAGCCGCCGGCCGGCGGTGTTAGCCGTACCGGGCGGGCAGCCGCGTCAAGCTCGCCGGTATTGTCAGCCGGCGAACCGCCAGTTTCCCAAATATCGGTTAGAGCCAGCCCGGGCATGGAGTCCATCTCCTTAACCGAATCGGCATAGCCGTCGAAAATTATCTTGGAGCGGCCTGCCGCATCTTGCGCGGTGACCACCCGGCGAATTTTCCAAACCATATATTTTCCTCCAAATTTTCCAATTTCGTCGACCTGCGTGAGACCCAAAAGCCACCAGGCTTGTACTACCGTACAGTTTTATGGTACGTATGTAAAGTCTGCTTTGATGGCGGTGCCCAATTTCCGTCACGGCCCAAACAGGAGGAGTACAGAATCATGAAACTCGTGACTTATAGCCAGACTTCCGGGAACTTGCGCAGCGGTGCACTGGTGGATGACGGCGCCACCGTCATCGATTTGCGCACCGCCAGCGCCGCTGCCGGCGGCCGGGAATTGGCTGAACTCGCCAGCGTGCAGTTATTAATCGAAGCCGGCGACGATGGCCTGGAAGCTGCCTATGACGCGGTTGCGAAAGCGCCGCGCAGCGCCCGCCTCGCACGCGGCGATATCACGTTGCACGCGCCGGTTCAGCCGCCGATACAGATGCGCGATTGCCTTTGCTTCGAAGGCCATCTTGTGCAGGCTTATCGCAATGCGAGGCGCTTGCGCGCCAACCAGTTTCCCGATCCGGAAGCCAAAATCGCGGAACTCGAGCGAGAAGGCTATCTCAGCGTCCCGAAAATTTTCTACGAACAGCCAATCTACTACAAGGCGAATCGTTTCGCCGTGATCGGCACCGAGATGGATGTGATCTGGCCGCGCTACAGCCAGTTCATGGATTTTGAACTGGAGTTCGGCATCTATATCGGCCGTAAGGCAAAAGATGTAAGCAAGGAAGACGCGCCGGCGCATATTTTCGGCTACACCATCTTTAACGATTTCACGGCGCGCGACGCGCAAACCGCGGAAATGGGGGGCGCGCTCGGTCCTGCGAAAGGCAAGGATTTTGATACCGCAAACGCCATGGGTCCCTGCCTGGTAACGGCGGACGAACTTACCTCGCCTTATAATCTCACCATGATCGCGAGGGTGAATGGCGAAGAGTTGGCGCGTGGCAACTCCGACTCGATGTATTGGAGTTTCGCCGATTTGATCGCGCATATTTCCCAGAGCGAAACGCTGTATCCGGGTGAGTTCCTGGGGTCCGGCACCGTCGCCGGCGGCTGCGGACTGGAACATATGCGCTTTCTCAACCCCGGGGATGTGGTGGAGCTGGAGGTGGAGGGTATAGGCATCTTGCGTAACCGGTTGGTAAAACCCGCTTCCTGAGGCAATATGCCGCCACTGCAAAACAGGGGAAGAGCGATTTATGGCCAATCACAATGGCTGACGGCGGACCAGGAAATGGCTGAACGCCAGAAGCGCAATAGGGAAATGTCCGTGGCGGGTGGCGAAGCAGCACCGCCCGCCAGCGAGCTGAATGCCCGCAACCGCATCCTCGCCGCAGCCGAAGCGGAATTTGCGGTCGAGGGCTATGGCGGCGCTTCCCTACGTCGCATCGCCGAGAAAGCCGACGTGCCGCTGGGACTGCTCCCTTATCATTTCAAGACCAAGCGCGGCATCTACAGGGCCATCTTCGAGGCGCGGTCGCCGGCCATTGTCGAGCAGCGCCGCAACGGGCTCGCCATAGCGCGCCTGGAGCGTGATCCGGCGCGCCGGCTGGAGCTTATTCTGCGCGCGCTTCTTGTCCCCATGCTTAGCTTGCGCGGCCAGGAGGAAAAGAACCTGTTCGGACTGTTACTGGCGCGCGAGGTGAGCGATCCGCAATCCTTCGAACGTGGCATCATTCCGGACATATTTGATCCCATTGCGCGAACCGTGATCGAGGAGCTGCAATCCCTTTGGCCGGAGCGCAGCAAAGCCTCGATCCATTGGGCTTACCAGACGGTTATAGGCGTCATGGTCTACTTCATGGCGGATACCGGGCGCATCGCGCGCCTCAGCGAAGGCGTTTCCGACCCTCGCAACGTTGAAGATACACTCCAGCACCTGATTCCGCTGCTGCTTCATGGGCTGGCAAAGCCGCAGGATGGGCACTGAGCATCGGATGCTCCGAATCTGGCATAGCCAGATGACCTGGATATTTTCACTGCGGATACAGTTAAGCTTTAATACGCGTTCGCCTGTCTGAATTAAATCTCCAAGGAGCAGAAAGATGGAGCCTATCATTGTGGGCTGGGGTCATACGAAGTTCGGCCGCCTGGACACGTTGAGCCTCGAGGATCTCATTCATGCAGCGGCCGGGCAAGCAATGTCTTCAGCGGGCATCGAGGCAAAGGATGTTGATGCCGTATGGCTCGGTCATTTTAATTCGGGCCTGGTGCCGGACGGTTTTTGTGCTTCGATGGTGTTGGGCACGGATCCTGGATTGCGTTATAAACCAGCTACCCGTTGCGAAAATGCCTGCGCCTCGGGTTCTGCCGCGGTTTATGCCGCCATCGATGCGATCAGGAGTGGCCGTGTCAGGGTCGCGCTGGTCGTGGGCGCGGAGAAAATGACCGGCCTTGATACCGCCGGTGTAACTCGATCTTTGGCTGGCGCAAGTTATCAAAAGGAAGAATCTGCCTTTAGCTTCCCGGATATATTCGCGCGCTTCGCCCAAGCCTATGCCGGCAGGTTCGGTGACCCGACCGAGGCGATGGCCCATATCGCTGTGAAAAACCATCTGAACGCGTTACGCAATCCGCTCGCGCAAATGCATCGTCCTTTGGAGTTGCAATATTGTCTGGCGCCATCAGAAAAAAATCCGATGATCTCACCACCGCTCAAAGTCACGGATTGCTCGCTCATTTCTGATGGAGCGGCGGCGTTGGTGCTGGTAGCGGATGATATGCTGTCTGATTTTCCACGGGCCGTGGGTTTCCGGGCATATCAGCAGGTAAATGATTATCTGCCGATGTCGGCTAAGGATCTGGCGGCTTTTGAGGGGCCGCAGCGAGCGATAGAGCAAGCCTACCGGCAAGCGGAGTTGACGGTCGCCGATTTGAGTTTGGCGGAGGTGCATGACTGCTTCACCATTGCTGAACTGCTAATGGTTGAAGCGCTCGGCATTGCCGCGCCGGGCGAAGGGCGGAAAGCCGTGATTGACGGCGTGACCTCGCTTGAGGGCCGCTTGCCGGTGAACTTGTCCGGCGGACTCAAGGCAAAGGGTCACCCCGTTGGCGCGACTGGCGTATCCATGCATGTGTTAGCCGCAAGGCAGCTTCTTGGCCTCGCAGGCGAGATGCAATTGCCAAACGCTTCGCTTGCCATGATTGTCAACATGGGAGGAGGTGCTGTGGCGAACTATGCATCGATTCTCCAGGCGATCAAGAATTAAAGGATCTCTCAACGTAGCCTTCTGAGATCGGTGCATAAGTTGCACCGGCGTTTCTAAATGGAATCCGGCATGCGGTAGCGCGCGTCGATGCCGGCATGGCGGCACCAATATTCCCAGGCGCGGTCATACCCTTCATTGGGTTTGGCATTGGCCAGACGTTCACAGATAATCCGAATCTCGCCGTCGCTGAGAAATTTGACCGGCGGGAAACGGCTGGCCTGCATTTGCAGCCCGGCATTTACCTCCAGATACACCGCGGTATAGACGGCTTCACGAACCGAGCGGCCGATGACCGTGCAGCCATGGCCACGCATCAGCGCGGCATTGTTCTGCCCCAAGGATTTCGCGAAATCCCGGCCCATTGCCATGCTGGAGATCAGCATGTCGGTATCGCCGAACGCCGTTTGCGCATCCCATACCCGTATGTGGCGCCCGATGGTCGCGCAGCTATGCATAATGGGCCGGAGTTGTTCATCCGTAACGCTGTAGGGAATCACGCTGCGGCTATGGCTGTGAATAACGGATTTAACATCCGGCCTCGCTTCGTAAATTGCACCATGAATGTATCGCTCAAGATAGGGCTTGCGCGTATCGCCGCCCACCGCCTTGCCTTCCAGGCTGATTTCCATGATGTCTTCGGCAGTGATCAATTCCGGGGGCAGAGCGCGGGAGATGAGATAATGCCCGGGATTTTCAGGATGGCGGGCGCTGACGTGACCAAAAGCATCGACAACATTTTCAGTGGCCAGAATGCGATTGGCGGCGACGATATCCTGGATGAGATCGACGATTTTCGTTTCAATATCCATTAGCGTTTCTCCTCAGACGAAGCAGAATTAGCGGCGGCCGCCCGCCTGCCCCAAAAGTAAGAATGCGGGACAGTAAGGCGGCGTCTTAAGAACATGGGTTGGATGCCACCAAGCCAGGCGTCACGCCGCCATTTTCTCGAGAAGGCCGATGATCTCCTGTGTGGTTCCTAATTCACCGAGCTTCGGAAAAATATTTGTGATGCTATTGGCATGGGCCTCGGCGCTTCGGTCGGTCATCGCATCAATGGCGAGTGTCACATTAAACCCCAGCGCATAGGCCACGCGTGCGGTAGACTCGACCCCAATGCTGGTGGCGACCCCCGCGATAACGACCTGTGTCACGCCCCCGCCCTTCAGATACGCTTCGAGATCCGTGTGGTGAAATGCATCCCATGTTCGTTTCGTCACGGCATGGTCATTTTTCTGCTGGTTCAGTTCGGGGGCGAGATCAGCCCAGTCGGGCGCGCGCGGTCCTTTGCTAAGTGCCTGCTCAGTTCTGCCCGGTGCGTTGCCAGCCACGTTGACGAGCACGACCGGGAGGTTGCAAAGCCTGAAGGTGGCGGCGAGCGCCGCGGCGTTGTGCAAGATTGCGGGAATTGGATGGACACAGGGATGCGAAAGGACGCCGTTTTGCAAATCGACGACGATAAAAGCGGTTTTTGGATCGAGCGCGGTGACAGTCATGGGGATTTTTCCTTGCGATTAATGTTGCAATATCGAAGTAACTCTTTGTCGACCAGGCGCGAGCGTTCCGCTGAGGGTTGAGCCCATCCGAAGTGCGAAATATCCGTATTGTTGGCGAACGAATCGCCGAGCATGCCGCGATAGGATTCTTCCACGCGCCCTATTATTCATGTGCCCCATCCTCGCCACGAACCCAATATCCGGAACTCTTCGTCCACTCCCTGGGGTGACCCCAGTCCTCGGATACAAGCGCCCGTAGTGACCGGGCGACGCTGGCTTCCGCTGCTATCCAAATATAACCATCCCCCGGCAACGCTTCATGATCAGCTAAAGCAAGATGCAGAAGCGTGCCGTCGTCTTCCGTTAGACCTGCCCGCGGAATCCAGAGCGGCGTCCAGTCTGCTGACGTCGTGAATGTCTGCCGTTCCGCAATTGTCTCGACGACGACCAGCGTAATGACGCGGACGCCGGCACGAAGTTCCTCCACGCGCCGGCCGATCGCGGGCAAAGCGGTTTCATCACCAACCAGCAGGTACCAATCGAAGTCATCAGCCAGGACATTGGACTTCCGCGGGCCACCGATCTCAATTGTATCGCCGGGACTCGCCCGCGAAGCCCAGGACGTCGCGGGACCAGCCTGGTGCAAGGCGAAATCGATTGTCAGCGTTGCGGTTTTCGGGTCAAACCTGCGAGGCGTGTAATCCCGCATAACAACGTCACGCCTGGTTCTGTCATCGGCATTTGAAGCCGGAAAAAATAACTTGATATGGTCGTCGGGGGCGGTAGTTTCGAAATCGGCCAGATCGGGCGAGTGGAAGACAATTCGCTGCATCTGCGGTGTGAGGCGCTGAACATTGATAACCGTAAGCAGGCGGCGGCGCGATTCTCGGCGAATGCTGGTGATTTGGTGACGGGGTTTTTGAAGCGTATTCATGACGTCAATCCTGCGCAAAAAGACCATCAACGATTTCAAGAATCGTTGGCAGGCCGGTTGCGCGTTGGTTGACGTAAACGCTTACGGTCGATCGATGAGCGACATCATTTATATAACATTGTTCAATCTTCGACGCAAGCAATGCCGGATCAGTGAAGCATCAACATTTACGGTTGCATTGCCACAACAATTATTTAGCTGCGCTACATCATTTCACGGTCGCCGTTGCCAAATTCCGTCCCGTCAAAATCGCCATGCCTAAAGCAAGCGTCGCCGCGACGCCGCCGATCAAGAACACTGGCGCATAGCCTGCGTGATCGGCAAGCAAGCCGGCAACCGGTCCGGTTGCTCCGTATGCCAAGTCCTGAAACGCAGCAAAGCCGCCCACGGCCGTCGCGCGCAACTGTGGCGCCACAAGTTTGACCACCTCAACGCCCATAGACGGATAAACCATCGAGCAGCCCAGCCCAGTCAGCAATGCACCCAGCAATGCGGTGAGCGGGCCCGGCGCCAGCCACAGCAGATATTGCCCGCAAGCTTCGACGATGAGTGAAACAATAGCGACCGGTATGCCGCCAATCCGGTCAGGCAGATGTCCGCAAAGGAGGCGTACGGCCACGAACCCGACGCCAAAGCAGGTGAGACCCAGCCCGGCATGGGGCCAGCCGCGGCTTATGAAATAGAGCGAGATGAAGGTCGCGATCGCGGCGAACCCCACACCCTGCAAACCGACTGTGGCACCGGGACGCCAGATACGGCCGATAACGCGCCAGAAGGATTCGCGTTTGCCGGCATGCGGCGCGACACCGGGCAATGTTCGCGCCGCCATGAAGCCCAGCACTGGCAGGGCGACGCAGATGCTCATTAAGCCGCCAAAGCCAAAATGGCTGAGCACGGCCAGGCCAAGCGGGCCGCCCACTCCAAACGCGCCGTATAGGCACATGCCAACCAGGGCCAGCACCCTGCCCGAGCGGGCTGGTCCCATCAGCCCGATGCCCCAGCTGATCATGCCAACAAGCGCCAGGCTCTCCCCCAGGCCCACGAGCAGGCGGCCCAACAGCAATCCCGTGTAGCTGACCGGCATCGGCAAAGCGGGCCAAGCGGAACCGAGGCAAATCAGGCTGGCCAACGCATATACCAGAAGGCCGCGCAGCATGCAGGGTTTGCCGCCCAGCCGGTCTGCGAAACTGCCGGCGTAACCCCGCGTAAAAATGGTCGACAGAAAGGCGATGCCGACAGCCAACCCCGCCCAGGCGCTGTTCAGGCCGAGCCGGTGGACGACATAGACCGGCACCGCGGGCATCGGCATTGCAATGGCGAGATAAGATAGAAACAGCGTTCCGGCGATGCGGATAACGCGGCGATACGCCTGGTCAACTTCCTTGATGGCGGACATGGATAACGTCTCCAAAAGAGTCCGCTGATCAAAGGGAGTGCGTGCCATAGCAACGCGCCCAACCCTGATCAAGGACTGGTTGCGCGTTGGTTGACGTAAACGCTTACGGTTGGACCACAGGTTCAAACATGTGGTGTGAGATGACTAGCAGATGCTGGCGGTTCCGGCAATGTTCAGCGTCCATGAGAATCTGGCGTCCCCGCGGCCCGGCTTGGTTTTGCCGTTGGCCTGTTGTTGCCGGCACCGCCGGGGATCGCCTCGATCAGCGGCAGCTCATTTCAAGCCAGATGGCCGCCCCCATCCTGTCGCTGGCCGCCGCCGCCTCAGCGCCGGGGCCGGCTTGCGCGCGGCCGCATTTTTCAGATGTCTGAACGATCGTGGCATAGCGCCTGAAGCGTTATGCCGGCGAAAATCCGAAACACGGACCAGGCAAGTGCCAATCCAAGAAATTGCCGAGGCCGCCGTTGCCGCCCCGGAGGAGATCAAACCATGGCAGAGATTGCCGCTGTCTATGCGGTTCCGCATACGCCGAGCTTTGTTGATGAAGTGCGCCTCAATGGCGAGCGGTCGCAAACCGCACAATTTTTTTCAATGATCAGGTCACATCTTGAGGGCGCCAAACCGGATGTGATCGTCACGGTCAACAATGATCACTTCAACACGTTCTTTTTCGACAACTGGCCAACCCTGGCCATCGGCATCGGTGATCGTACCGCGGGCCCAAACGATCAGACGCCTGGCATGCCCTGGTATGACCTCACCATCGAAGCCTCCGCGGCGCGTCACATCTTGCAGTCTATGGTGGAGGAGGGCTTTGACCTCACCTCCTCCGTCGATCTCCAACTCGACCACGGTGCGCTCGTCCCGCTGCATTTCATGACGCCAACGATGGCACTGCCGATCGTGCCGATCTTCGTCAATTGTGTCGTGCCGCCGCTGCCACCCGCCCGCCGCTGCCACGCATTTGGCCGCGCGATTGCAGGCGCCATTCGGCGTTGGGACAGCCCAATGCGGGTTGCCGTGATCGCCAGCGGCTCTCTCAGCCTTGAAATCGGTGGCCCGCGCGTGGAGGTGAACAAGACATTCGGGGTGCCCGATCCAAATTGGGTGGCCTGGATCCTCGAACGCATTCGGCTGTGCGAACATGAGCAATTGCTCGCCGCGGCCAGCGAAGCCCGCATGCTCGACGCTGGCAATGTTGCAGGTGAATTGCTCAATTGGATTGTGGCGCTGGGCATTGTCGGCTCGGTGCCACCCAGCCTTCTGATCGATCAACCAGAGCTTGGTAACGCCTTCGCCGCGTGGGATTCGCAGGGAGCGGACGCATGAACACCTATCTGATCCACACATTATGCCGTCGCGTGCTGCATGACCGGGATTTCAGGCGTTTCATCCTGGAAGCGCCGGAAGCGGCGGTCTCGTCCATGCCCTTCAGCGCCGACGAGCGCAGCGCCTTGCTGAGTGGCGATGTGGCCCGGCTGTACCGTGAAGGCGCGCTGGCTTTTTTGTTGCTGATCTTGTGCCGGTTCGATGTCTTCGGCCTGGAACTGCCGATTTTCAACCGGCGGATGCGCACCGGCACGTCGGACTGAGCAGAGCAGCGGCCGCGAAGCAGCCTCGGGCAAAGGCTGCCAACGGATAAACATAAAAGGGCAAAACCCATTGGGAGGAAAAAAATGGCTACAGGAGAAACTCAAATTGAGCAGGCTGGCACGGTCGGCATCACCGAGGATAATGGGATCGGACCGGTTCAGATGCGCGTATTGCTCAGCAGTTTTCTGGGCTGGATGTTTGACGGTTTTGAAACCAGCACACTCATTCTGGTGGGCATGGCGGCAATGCGTTCTCTCCGGCCTGGTGCCGGGGCGGATGAGATCCGCATTGCGGTCGGCACCGCGCTTGGCGGCACGCTGGTGGGGTGGGCGCTCGGCGGGATGATCGGCAGCATCATGGCGGATTATGTCGGCCGCAAGAAAATGCTGATGATCTCCATCCTGGGCTACTGCGCCTTCACCGCGCTCACCGCGTTCAGCCAGTCGGTCACGATGCTCATCGCGTTGCGGTTTCTGACCGGAATTTTCCTTGGAACCGAGTGGAGCACCGGGACCGCGCTCGTCGCGGAGACATGGCCGACTTCGGCGCGCGCGAAGGCGCTCGGCGTGATGCAGTCAGGATACGGCGCCGGATTTTTCCTCGCCGCTGCGCTGTGGTTGTTCATACAACCGATGACGGGAGCAAGCGGGTGGCGCTGCATGTTCGTCATCGGCGTGCTTCCGGCTTTGGCGCTGCTCTACATTCGCCGGCAGGTTCCGGAATCGAAGCTTTGGTTGGCGGCGGTGGCGCATGAAAAGGAAGATGCCCGCCTCCATGGCGGCGCTACGCGAAAGTTCACCTTGCTCCAAATGTTCGAGGAAAAAGGCGCATTGGCAAGGATCGCTGCGGTGCTGATGATCGCATCCGTGACGGTTTCCGTATTCTACGGCATCGTTGCACTGACCGGGCCGCATATCGGTGCCATTGCTGCGAAGCAGGGGTTGGTGGCGAGCAAATGGGCCAGCATCAGTGCTCTGGTCTATAATGGCGGCTCAATCCTTGGCTATGTCTCGGCGGGCTTCATTGCTGATGCGATTGGCCGCAAGCGGTATATGTATCTGTCGTTCTGCGGAGCGATCCTCTCTGGTGTTCTGATGTATTTCTGCCCGCCAGTTCTGGGTGCGGAACTGTGTTGTGTTTTCGTGCTCGGCACCTTCACCCTCGGCGTTTTTTCATGGATGCCGATCTATCTGCCGGAATTGTTCCACACCAGCGTGCGTGCGACGGCATCGGGCCTGATCTTCAATCTGGCCCGCCTCGTCTCGTTCCCAATGCCGATCCTGACGGCGTTCTTGCTCTCCGGCCTCGGCGGTTATCAACCGACCGTCCTGGCTCTCACCCTGCTCTATGTGTTCGCGATCGCGGCACTCATCACGCTTCCGGAGACAAAGGGCCGGGCGCTTCCGGCCTGACTTCACGCTTCGTAAACTTTTCTTTTTAGAGGATACTATGGACCTAGGAATCACTGGACGCGTTGCGGTTGTGACCGGTGCAAGCGCAGGCATTGGCTTTGCGGTTGCCAAAGAGCTTTTGGAAAACGGTGCTTCGGTATTTATCGTCGCCCGCGACCCAGATCGGCTGCAAAGGGCCAATGCGGCGCTCTTGGAACTGCCTGCGGCAAAAATCGCCGCAATGGCTGTCGATGTCAAGGCACCGGATGCGGCGAGCCAAGTCATTGCCCAAGCAGTCGCTACGTTTGGCTCGGTGGACATTCTCGTCAATAACGCCGGTCGCGCGCATGCCGGTGGCCTGATGGGTTCGAGCGAGGCGGATTGGGAAGAGATGACCGCCGTCAAACTCACCTCGATGCGGCGGTTTTGCAAGGCGGCGATTCCCCATATGCAAAAAAACGGCTGGGGCCGAATCGTCAATATGTCCTCAATCGGCGGGATCTACCCCAACCCAAAACTGTTCATCTCTCACGTCTTGAGTGCTGCCATCAACAATTTGACGAAGTCGCTCGCGCTGGAAGTTGCTAGGGATGGCATTCTTGTGAATGCAATTGGGATCGGCGCGGTGGCGACCGATAATTGGGCGAACAATATGGTCCCTGCCGTCCGCCGCGCCCGCCCCGAGTTCAGCACTTTGTCGGATGACGAGGTGATTGCGCGCGTCTCGGCAGAGTTGACACCCGTGGGCCGGGCCGGGACCGCCGCCGAGATCGCCGCCATCGCTGCGTTCCTTTGCTCGGATCGCAACGGCTTCGTCACCGGCGATACGATTGAGGCATCGGGCGGGTCTGATCGGTTTATGTGAATGGTGAAAACCCCGCATTCGCTTGGAAATATCCCAAGGGTCCGTGGGGGTGCCGAAAAGCAGTGCGTGCGCTCGGGCGGCGCGGCGTTCAGAGCTGTTCGCAGAGTGCTCGGGCGGCCTGCCAATCTCTGGATTGGGTCCCATCCGGATACTCCGCCAAAACGCGATCCAGTATGCCCCTGGCATCCTGCGGACGTTTCTCCATGATCAACACCTCCACCAGATCGATGGCGATCTTCAACTCCCAGGCGCGCGCGCCCTGGCCGCGCGCAATCAACAATGCTTTCGTGAGGGGCAGCTCGGCCATTGGCTGCCCGGCTGATGCGAGTTGCACCCCGGCGCGCAGAAATTCCGGTGCCGCCCAATGCGCCTCGGCTTTTGCCGAGAGCTCGGCCCCCAGCATCGTCAGTGCTGACGAAACGCGCCCGGTTTGGCGGGCGCCGACAAGAAGGTCGGCCAGAAGGGTCGAATACCCCGCGTCGAACTTCATGTCATTAACCGCCGAGATGGCGATGTCGAGCCGATCCGGCGGTGCGGCGTCTCGATCTTGCCGCGTTCCCGCCCAAAGTTCGAAGACGTCGCCATAGATTTTCCAAAAGCCAAGCCCGTGTTCGGAGGCGATTTGGGTCAAGGTTGCAGCACCTCGCTCAACCGCCGCGTCATCGCCGTCGAGCGCATGGACCATGCACCAGCCTTCGGCCAGGGCACAGCAGAGCGAACAGGCATGGTCGAGTGCGCGCGCCGCTTCGACGGCTGCCGCTGCCGTATCTTTTGCTTTTGCCGAGTGGCCTTGGAGCCATAGAATTCGGGATAAAAACGCCAGTCCAGCGACCCGTTGATCGAGGCCGAACCTGAAGGCTTGCGGCGGTCTTTCGCGCTCATACCACCGTAAGGCGGTCTCGATGAGTTGCCGCCCTTGCGCGTGTTGCCCCAGAAAATGCCGCGACACCCCCGCGATCCGCTGACCGGCCGCGAGGGCTTCGTGATCTTGCATATGCTGGGCGAGCATCATCATGTCGGCGGCATGGGTGAGCGATTCCGCATATCTCCCGCTGCGCAAATCATAAAGCCAGAGCCCGTAATGCGCTTGCAGCTGGATTTCACCGTTGGCCAATCGATGCGCCAGATCGAGCGCCCGCGCCCAGGCGTTGCGCGTTCCGAAAACCGGCCCTTTGGCCCAGGTGAGCGAGGTTCCGAGGGATGCCTGAAGCGCCATTTCCTGTGCTGGCGTGATCGTTCGATGGACCGCCTCGTCTTCGACAACGCAAGCGATCCGGCATCGGCATTCGTCGTGCAATGAAAGCTGAATCCAGAACGGCGTTGCATGCGCGAGAATGCCGATGCCGACCTGTGGATCGCCGCCGGGGGAGAATGCCCAATCCAGCGCCGCGCGGAGCTCATCGATCTCGGTCGCATAGATGCGGCGCCAATCACTGGTTGGCACGGTTTTCCAATCGACGGCGGCCTGAATTGCGACCGTGGTGAAAAACTCGGCGTGGCGCAACGCGGTCTGCGCCGCCTCATTGCTATCGGCTAGCCTGTCCAACGCATAAAAGCGGACGCTCTCCAGAAAGCGATAGCGTGGGTCTGGACCGCTGAGATCGGAATTCAGCAGAGATTTCGCGACGAGGCCGCCAAGCAGATCGATGGCGCGCCATGGTTCCTGGTGCTCGAGCGCCCCAACATGGCGTGCGCCGGCGGTGCTGAAAGCTGTGGTGAAGACCGACAACCGGCGAAAAAACCTTTGCTCCGCGTCGTCGAGAAGATTGTGGCTCCAGTCCACCGTTGCTCTCAATGTCCGGTGCCTGGGCAAAGCGGTGCGCCGTCCGGCGGTCAGAAGATTGAACCTATCGGTCAGCCCGGCGAGCACGCCTGCAACCCCCAACGACGGAACCCGCGCCGCAGCAAGTTCCAGCGCAAGCGGCATGCCATCAAGTCTGCGACAGATCGCACTCACATCACGAGCCGTGGCGTCATTGAAATCGAACGGATGAACGATGGCCGAGGCGCGCTCCACAAACAGCTGCACGGCGGAATGCGCGATCACCGTCGCCGCATCCTGGGCACTGACGGGTGGCACGGTGAGGGGGGAGAGACGATAGACGTGTTCGCCCTCGGCCACGAGCGGTTCCTGGCATGTCACCAGAACGTGCAAATGCGGGCCATTCTGCAACAGCATCTCAACCCCTTCGGCAACCGGCTCGGTGAGGTGCTCACAATTATCCGCGATCAGCAGCAGATGTCTGTCGCGCAGCGCGGCAATCACCTGGGCCGCCGAGGCCGCGCCAGAGAAGGGCATTTGCAGGGCCGCCGCAATCGTTGGCCACACCAATTCCCGCTCGGCGATCTTGGCAATCTCGGCCAGATAGACGCCATCCGGAAAAGCCGCGTGCAGGCGCCGTCCGATCTCGATCGCGAGCCGGGTTTTGCCGATCCCACCCGGCCCGGTGATGGTCACGAAGCGGCAATCCGCGATCAACTGCTCGATTGTGGCCAGTTCTGTTGCCCGGCCCAGCAGCGGTGTCACCGGATTGGGCAGGCTGGGCTGCATTGGCGGCAGTTCGGTCGTTGCGCCGAGCGTAACGCCGGTGTCACGCAGGGTCGTCAGGCGATAGCCGCGCCCGAACTCGGTTGAAATCATGTCCCGGTCCGGCCCCAAAGCGCGCCTGATCGCCGATACCTGGGCCTGGAGGTTGTTTTCCTCGACAATCGCCCCGGCCCAGACTTTTTCGATGAGATCGTCCTTGCTGACCGGATTGCCTTTAGCCTCCAGCAGCATCCACAAAATATCAAATGCGCGGGTGCCGATTTCGATTTTCTTCCCGTCGCGCAGCAGCAGGCGAAGCTCGGGGAATATCCGATAACGGCCAAAGCCCTCGCCTTGGTCGGCGCGAGGGTGCGTAGTCCCGGTGAGGTTCCGATCGCGCTGCATTGACACTCGCATTAAGCCGAAACTGTTTAGAGATGAAGGTCTGCCCACTGGATTAGGTGCCCCAAAGCCGACCGGCTGCTACCCACCCGTTGCGGAAATTCAAACTGACCCACTACCGTCGAGGGACCAGACCTGCACACCGCTATGTTCGAACTCCGGCCGGCGCTCAATGCCCGGGAACAGGGGCGATCTGAAAAATCCGTAGCGATGGCATTCCAGCCTAACCGCGATCCTGGCGACGTTCCTGTCGATAATCCGGCCGTCTCGCGGATCTACGGCAGCGATGTCTCGGCCCAAATCAGCCCGTCCTTTGCACTCCTTATGCTGCAAGGATGGGCAACCTGGCCGCTGGGGGTGAGGTGCAATCCGCCCGAAACTGGGTGTAGTTGAAGCAATAATCGGACAGCAGCGATGGCCACCAGTAACGTCCAGGTCAGGCTGATCTGTTCGGTCAGGCCCGATTGCTGTTCTGGAATAGCTTGGAAGGTGGCCGGGTCGAGCATCATGCGCTGAACCAGCGCCACCGGGTCGCCAGTGTGCCCCGTCATGCATGTCTGTATATGCGTCGCGCTGTCGCGGATGAGGACCATGAACCAGTCAGCCTCCTCAGCACTGGGGATGAACACGCCTGATTTTAGGCTCCGCAGCATGCGCGGCTATGCCGCGAGCTCATGTGCATGCACGTCATGGGCCGAATGCTCACTCAAAATCTTCACGGCTTTGTCTTCCTCGGCCGCATCGCGGACATTCACCCAAAGCAATAGCCCGCCTCTGGCGAGCTGCTCCTTGACGCGCGTGGCGTGCTGCTGGTGGATGAAACGGCCAAGTGCGACGCCGATCAAAGCCCCGCCGCCGGCGGCGATCACTGCAGCCAAAACGCCGCCAACGCCCGCCAGCATGAGGAAGCCGATGGAGGCAAGGCCTGGGGTTGGAAGAAATTCGGCCTCAAGCCGGGAAATCCTGGAAAAGAACGTATCTCTCGGCGCCTTTTGGTCATCCTCGACCTCTTTTACCTGGTGATAGCGGTGGCCGAGTTTGTGCTGTACGGCCTCCTCGCTGGCCAAGAGGGAGAACGCCGCCCGGTCGAAGCCATGGGTTTCAAGCGCGAAGACGGAGGCGTCGAGCGCATCGGCGCTATCGAACGCTGCTACAACTTCCCGAATAGACTTTGACACCATATTACCCCTTGAGGATTTCGTTATGCTCCAGCTTCTGCACTCAATTGCGCCGCCAAAGAAGCCCGACCGGCTCGAGCAGGAATTGCGGCACTGGCCGGCCCCGTCACGATGCCAATGAGGCCGCGGAAGCGGTGCCGTCCTAGTTCCCGCTGAGACGTGGGCGTTTGATTGCCCACTGCGTTCGAGGAAATTATGGCGCAATTGGGCGATGCGGTCCGCCGCGCCCGGCGAGATTTCGGTGCGCCGTTAGGATCCAAGGTAGCTGCGCCTCGCGGTGAAAAGATCGGGATCTTGCAGAAATCGCGTTTTCTGGATATATTACTGGAAATCTGCAGGAGGTCACGATGGGCGGTTCCCAGAAGCGCGCAATCCAAAATTACCGGTCTCGCCTCAGCAAGCGCGGCTTAGCGCGTTTTGAGGTGCTCGGCCGCGACGCTGATCGCGATCTCATCCGTTCGTTGGCTCGGCGCCTGGCAGAGGATGGTCCGGACGCATCCCGGCTCCGCGCCGCCGTCAGTCAGACGATCACCGGAGAGCCACCGAAAAGAGGCGGGATTCTTGCCGCCCTTCGGCGCTCCCCCATGGTAGGCGCGGAACTCGACCTTATTCGTGCTCGCGAGGAAGGTCGCAAGGTCGATCTCTAATGCGATATCTGCTCGACACGAACATCCTCAGCAATGTGACAAAGCCTGCGCCGTCGGAGGCGCTGCTCACATGGATGAGTGGCCAAGCAGATACAGATCTTTTCATATCGTCACTGACCGTCGCTGAGATTCGTCGCGGTGTTCTTGAAAAACCCGTAGGCAAGAAACGTGATCAGCTTGAGTCGTGGTTTTCGGGATCTGAAGGGCCGCAGGCCCTCTTCGCCGGGCGTATCCTTTCATTCGATGAGAAGGCCAGTCTGATATGGGCGCGTCTGATGACTGAGGGAAAGGCGAAAGGCCGGCCGCGTAGCGGACTCGACACTATCATCGCCGCAGTCGCCGAAGCGAACCATTGCGTTGTCGTCACCGACAATGAGAAAGATTTCGAGGGTATCGATGTCGTCAATCCGTTGCGGGGGGGCGCATGATGTCATTGATCTCGAAAACGCGTCGCCTCCATCGTCACATGCCGACTGGATCGACCGTTGGCCGCCGACAAGGCAAGCGATAGGTATGGGCGCGACCTATCCGACAAGGATCATCTTGGCATTCCGCAGCGGCGGGATGTGCGCTTATCCGAAATGTGGCAAGCACCTTACCTACGAGGCAAAGGTCGGAGACGACACGTACGTTGGCGAGGCTGCTCACATCAGGGGCGAGAAGCCCACTGCCGCGCGCTACGATGTGACGATGACCGACGAGGAGCGCGATAACGTCCGCAACCTCATTTATATGTGTACAGACCATCACACCATCATCGACAAGGTCGAGAAGGACTGGCCCGTGGCCACTCTGCAAACCTTGAAGGAGGTGCATGAGAGTCAGGTGCGCGAGGCGATGGAAGTGGCGTTTGCTGACGTCGCGTTTCCCGAGCTGGAGCGTTCAATCTCTTGGGTAACCGCGCAGCCGCCAGCTCTAAGCGGGTCGTTCGATCTGGTCCCACCCGATGAGAAGATCAAAAAGAATGCTCTTACGAATGGCGCCCGCCACATCATAGCGGCGGGCATGACCGCACGATCGACCGTGTCGGCTTATGTCGAAGCAGAAGCCCATTTGGACTCCGAATTCCCCGAACGCCTGAAGGCTGGATTTCTTGCAGAATACTATTTGCTCCGCAAGGAAGGTCATAAAGGAGATGAACTGTTTGAGATGATGTGCTCGTTCGCGCAGCGAGGACTCCGCAGCCAGGCTGACCGGACAGCAGGCCTCGCCGTGCTGATTTATCTGTTCGAAATCTGCGATGTGTTCGAAAAATGATCTTACCGACCAAGCACATCACCCAGAATGAGGCGTTGATTGGCGTCGGCGCGACCGTGATCCAACACCTCAACGCCCCGCTCACGGTTTCCAGTCTTTGGGAGCGTCTTCGATCCGAACCCAACGTCGGCACATTCGAACGGTTTGTGCTCGCCACTAACCTCCTTTACCTCATCGGCGCGCTCGAGATCAAAGACGGTCTGCTGGTCAGGACCGTATCATGATCCACTCGGTTAAAGCCAATCGCCGGGGATTTCGGGAAGTTCATTTCGGATCTGGCGTCAACCTCCTTCTCGCCGACCGCTCGAGGACTGCCGGCGAGAAGGACACGACGAACGCACTGGGCAAGTCGACGCTTATCGACATCATCGACTTTTGCCTGGGCAGCAACTGCGCCCCAGGAAAAGGCCTTCGTATCGAACCACTTCAAGACTGGACTTTTACCCTCGAAATTGACGTCGGCGGATGCCGCGTTGCTATCACGCGCGCTACGAACGCGCCCGGCTTTTTTGAGGTCGTAGGCGAGACGGATGGATGGCCTACTCAGCCCATGCTCAATAAGGAGGGCGTCCCAGGGCTCGACCTGAAGCGTTGGCGGGCGGTTTTAGCGTGGGCAATGTTTGGTCTCAGCGAAGCAGCGGCAGAACGCGGGTACAAACCATCCGCCCGTTCGCTGCTATCCTATTTCAACAGGAGTCAGCCAGCGGCCTACATCAGCCCGTTTAAGTATTTTGACAATCAGAAGACCTGGGACATACAGGTCCACAACGCTTTCCTCCTTGGTCTCGACTGGGAAAAGGCGGCAACCTGGCAACAACTAAAGGATCAGAAGAATGCGTTAGAGGCGCTACGGCAAGCCATAAAGACAGGCGCGGTCGACGGCGAGTTGGCGACTCTCGGTGAACTGGAAGCCGAACGATTGCGGCTGGCAACTCAGCTCGAACGAGAGCGGGCCGCTCTCTCCAATTTCCAGGTTCTGCCGCAATACCGCGAGATTGAGTCTCAGGCGAACTACCTCACCGCGGAAATCCACGCTCTCGTAAATACGAACATCTCTGACAAACGTAGATTGGAGCGCTACCGCGCCACAGTGATGGCGGAGGGCTCCCCTTCCGACGACCGCCTTGAAGCATTGTACAAAGAGGCCGGCATTGCGCTTCCCGGTGCAGTTATCAAGACGCTCACCGAGGCACGTGCCTTCAACGAGAAGATTATAGTCAACCGACGCGAGTTCATCGCGAGCGAGGTGGCTTGGCTCGAAACGGCCATTATGCAGCGCGATGTGGAAATCTCCGTTCTCACCGATCGCCGTGCGAACTACCTCAACGTGCTTGCTGGGCAAGGTGCGCTCGAAGAACTCACTCAGCTTCAGGAACTCCACGCGGCCACGCGACTCAAAGTAGACGCACTCACTAACAGAATCGCCCAGCTGCGGCAGATGACGTCCCGCGCTGATACGATCAAGATCGAGACTGTCGAACTTAAGCGTGCAACCGGAATAGACTATGAGGAGCGACGGGCTCTCTGGTCTCAAGCTTTGAGCCTTTTCTCCGATTTTTCCGAGCATCTGTACAAGACGCCAGGCCGTCTGGTGATCGATATCGATGACACCGGGTACAAGTTCGACGTTGAGATTGCAGGAAGCCCGAGCGAAGGCATCAGCAAAATGAAGATATTTTGCTACGATCTGATGCTAATTTCGTTCGCGCGGCAACGCGGTCTAGGTATTGATTTCTTGATACACGACAGCACGATCTTCGACGGTGTCGACCCCAGGCAGCGAGCCCATGCCTTGGAGCTCGCAGCTGTAATGTCAGTTAAGTTTGATTTCCAATACATCTGCGCGCTGAACACAGACATGGTTCCGGCCAGCGACTTTTCCGCCGGGTTTGACTTTGAAAGTCTGGTGCGTCTCCGGCTAACTGATACCGATCCCACCGGCAGCCTTCTGGGCTTCCGATATTAAAGAGATGCGTTCGAGAAGAACCCCGTACGAGAGGCATGCATGCTGCAGTTCGACAATAGATGGCGCTTCGATAGTCCAGGGGCGATCGAAGGAGATGTGGAGAACGGCTTTCTTGATTTTATCAACCGCGTTTGCGGTCAGGGGCATCGCCAATCAATCCTCGAACACTTCAAGTCTCACTTCGCGGCCGCGGCAGGTGTCCCCCATCACATGAGCAGCGACGCGAGCTGGGCGGCGAGCGACTTAGAGAAGGTCATGAGCGAAGCAGCGAGCAACGCTCCGCTCTTCATTGACGCCTTCTATATGGCTTGCCTTCGTCTCCAGCAGCAAAACCCCGAAATGGCGCTCCCCGACGCCGCGCGGATCAACCGCGTTCTCTCAGACGCCGGTGCTGGCTATCAGATCGACCCACCTAACCTTATTGCAACCCGCGTTCACATCCCGATAGCGGTGCCAGACCAGTCGCCCTCCCTCGATGCGCAGGCGCAACTGCTGATCGACGACGCTTTGACGGCGTCAGAGCGTGCGCTCAGTGAGGGGAATGGGAGGCAGGCTGTCCAAGAGGTTCTGTGGCTGTTGGAAACTATCTCTACGGCGTTCCGCAGTTGCCAAGTCCTCGACGGTAGCATCCAAGGTCGGTATTTCAACAAGATCATTGCTGAACTCCGCCAGCGCGGTCGCGGGCATCAAGAGCAGATCCTGCAGTGGATGATGATTTTGCACGGCTATCTCTCGTCGCCGACGGGTGGCGGCGTTCGGCATGGCGTCGACCTGCGCGAAGGCATTGCGCTTCATATCGATGAAGCGCGGCTCTACTGCAATCTGATCCGCAGCTATTTGACGTTCCTGATCGCTGAGCATGATCGGCTAAGCAGACGGTTGTCATGACGCTATATATGACGAAGACCTGGGGCCTTGTGTCGCTTTACTATCATAAGGCCGAGCGAGCGCGACCGGCATTGCCGAGATACCACTGGGAACACGGATCAAAACGCAAGTGGCGACGCTGGATAGTGGCTTCGGGCCCCAAAGCTGTCATCAACACAGCACTGGGCTGCTGGGAAGGGCTTGGTGCCAACCCCTTCTCTGTTTGCCGGGGTGCCTTCATTATAAGAGCGCCTGACGACAACGGAGTATTGGCGTGGTGGGCACAATTGGAGGTAAACCTGGTGGGGAGGGAGACGTTGTGATCACTAAAGGATCGGAATGGCGTCGATGGGAGCCGCATGTTCATGCCCCAGGCACCGTCCTGAACAATCAGTTCGGCAGTGTCGATCCGTGGGAGTCCTATATCAACGCTCTGGAAGAGGCCTCCCCTGTAATTGAGGCTATCGCGGTTACAGATTATTACGTACCTGATGCATACGTGCAAGTCGTGAACCATAAGGCGCTCGGTAGATTACAAGCTGCCAAACTCATCTTTCCCAACATAGAGGTGCGTCTTGATGTCGCTACTGCGAAGGGCGGTTTCGTCAATTTGCATCTTCTAGTCAGCCCTGAGGATGCCGATCATCTAGAGCAGCTGCTACGACTGCTCGCTCGCTTGCAGTTCAGCGCCTTCAGTGACCGCTTTGATTGCACCCGCGCTGAGCTTATCCGCCTGGGGAGACGGGCAGATCCCACAATCATCGACACCGGAAAGGCGCTGAGTCATGGCGCTAGCCAATTCAAGGTGAATTTCACGCAATTGCGCGACGTATATAGCGAGAGCGATTGGGCCAAGCGCAACATCCTGATCGCTGTTGCGGGCAACGCCCATGACGGGACGTCGGGTGTTCGCGATGCCGCCGACCGAACAATCCGCCAGGAAATTGAGAAGTTTGCTCACATCGTCTTCGCGAGCAGCCCGGCGCAGCGGGAGTTCTGGCTTGGCCAGCGTGACATGGACGAGACGCAGCTACGCGAACGGTTCAACGGATTGAAGCCGTGCCTTCATGGCAGTGACGCCCACACTACGGCAGCGGTGGGTGCGCCAGTCGGCGACCGTTATTCCTGGATAAAAGGTAGTCTAGAATTCGACACGCTGCGTCAGGCATGCATCGATCCAGTCGGCCGAGCCCATGTTGGATCCGAGCCGCCACGCACAGCCATCCCATCTCAGGTAATCAGTCACGTATCGATCACCAACGCGCCCTGGGCTAAGACACACGAGATTCCCCTAAATCCAGGGCTAGTGGCAATTATCGGCGCGCGAGGCTCAGGAAAAACCGCGCTTGCGGACATGATTGCCGCTGGGAGTGATTCCATCACAGCGGAAGCCTGGAAGGCGGACGAGAATGACAGCCCATCCTTCCTCGCACGTGCGAGACCCTTGATCGGCAAAGCGCAAGTTACCCTTACTTGGGGTAACGGCAATATCCAAACTCGGTTTCTTGATGGCTCCGACTTCGATGAACTGTTCAGCCTTTCGAAGGTCCGATATCTTTCACAGCAGTTTGTCGAAGAGTTATGTTCGTCAGGTGGAGCATCTGACGGTCTTCTTCGCGAAATAGAACGCGTGATCTTCGACTCCCATCCGCGTGGCGAGCGAGATGGAGCCATTGATTTTGCAGAATTGCTCGAGCAGCGTGCGGCGCGCTTTCGTCAAGCCCGGGACCGAGAGGCTGACGCTGTCGCACAAATCTCCGAGCGAATTAGCCTGGAGGTTGAAAAGCACCAATCCATCGAATGGCTCAAAAGCCAAATCGCACAAAAGAAGCTACTTATTGACGCCTACACTAATGATCGCTCGAAGCTGGTTATCAAAGGCAGTGAAGCCCAGGTTTTACGCCATTCCGAAATCGGCGCGGCGGCGGAAAATGTGGGTGTTCGAATCCGCCAGTTCAGCAACCAGCGCCGAACGTTCATAGCAATGCAGGACGAAGTGAAGGGCACCCGCACGAGCACTGCGCCTGAGATGCTGCGACAAGCGCGTGTGCGTCACGCCGCGAGCGGCATGTCGGATCAGCAATGGGCCGCCTTCCTACTCGACTACAGTGGCGATGTGGATTTGGCACTTTCCGGATATATCTCTTGGTCAGATTCGGAGATCAGGAAGTTGAACGGCGTCCCGCCGCCCCCGGGCGATCCTAACACATCATTCGTGGCCTCGAACGCAGATCTCAATCTGTTGAGTCTCGCCGTGCTCCAGTCTGAGATGAGCCGACTCGAAAAACTTGTCAGCGCCGACAAAGAGGTGCAACGCCAATACGCATTGCTTTCGGCCAAGTTGTCGGCCGAGACAGCGGCGCAGCAGACGTTTCAGGAGAAGCTGACTGACGCTGAAGGTGCGCTAGGTAGAGTACAGGCATTACAGATCGAACGTGAGAAAGCCTATGGACGGACGTTTGATGCGATCATTGCGGAACAAGAGATTTTGGAGCGATTGTATCAGCCTCTGCTGGCGCGCTTAGCTTTTTCATCTGGTTCCTTAAATAAACTATCCTTCTCGGTCTCGCGGGTGGCGGATGTTTCGGCTTGGGCAACTGATGCGGAAGACGGTCTGCTCGATCTGAGAAAGAGTGGACCATTCCGCGGTCGCGGTGCCCTTATCGACTGCGCGAATGATGTGCTGGGCAGCGCATGGACAAGTGGCAGCTCTGAGCAGGTGCAGGCTGCCATGCTTGCCTTTCGTGATAAATATCTGGACGATCTGCGGCAGCATTCTCCGGTCATGAAATCAGATATTATCGAGTTTCGCGCATGGCAGAAAAAGTTCGCTCATTGGCTTTACGGAACCTCGCACATTCATATCCGATATAGTATCGAATATGATGGCGTAGACATTAGAAAGCTGTCTCCTGGCACACGCGGAATCGTCCTCCTCCTTCTTTACCTGGCTCTCGATGATGCAGACGATCGCCCGCTCATCATCGATCAGCCAGAGGAAAATCTGGACCCGAAATCCGTATTCGATGAGCTGGTGCCATTGTTTATCCAGGCGAAGAATAAACGCCAAGTGATTATAGTAACGCACAACGCAAATCTTGTGATCAACACGGATGCGGATCAGATTATAATTGCAGCGTCCGGACTGCATCCTTCAGGCGCGCTTCCGCCCATCACCTATACAGGGGGCGGTCTTGAGAACGCGGTAGTGCGGGAGGCTGTTTGTGATATCTTGGAGGGTGGTGAGCGTGCCTTTCGCGAGCGTGCCCGGCGCTTGAGGGTTAGGTTGGAGCGGTAATGGTCTGAGGATTGTTCGAGGGCATGCTCGCTGCAACACATTAGGTTATTAGGGGTTCGATATTCTTCGGTAGATTGCCCTGGCTGCCGAAAAGGTTGCCGACGGCATCTCAGCGACCCGAGGATGGTGGATATTAGCTAATACCTCCTCCGATGGATTTATCGAAGAGATAGGTGTTCCATTCGTGGGCCCGTTAGACGGCATCGGACTAGATGAATTAGCGGAGAATTTGTAAACCGTTCTAGCGTTATAAGCGCGGCAGGAGGCACCAAAATTGGCTTTTCGTTTTATCCACTCTGCGGACGTCCACCTTGATTCTCCCCTCCAATCTTTGGCGCTGCGCGATGCCGCCTTGGCGGATTTGATCAGTACCGCGACGCGGCAAGCGTTTGCGCGCATCATCGACCTTTGCCTTGATGAGCAAGTCGACGCATTGGTGCTGGCGGGCGACCTTTATGACGGTAGCCAAACGTCGATGAAAACCGCGCGCTTCCTTTCAGATCAAATTGGCCGGCTGCATGAGGCTGGCATCCGCGTTTTTATTATCCGCGGCAACCATGACGCGCTGTCAAAGATCACGCCCGAACTCGTGTTCCCCGAAAGCGTGAAAGTGTACCGCGGCCACGCCGAAGCCGTCCCGGTACACCGTAGTGCCTCTGACACTCCCGTTTATGTTCACGGTCTCAGCTTCGCACAGCCACAGGCTCCCGAAAGCCTGCTAACCAAGTATAAACCCGCCCTGGAAGGGGCGATCAACATTGGGATACTGCACACGAGTCTGGGCGGCTCGCCGCGGCATGATCCGTATTCGCCGTGCAGCGTAGCCGACCTGAAGGCGACCGGCTTTAATTACTGGGCTCTCGGGCATATCCACGTACGCTCCGTGGATGCAGGGCCCGGCGCGTGTACAATTGTCATGCCGGGCATGCCGCAAGGCCGGGATATCGGCGAGGCCGGCGCAAAATCCGTGACGTTGGTGACGATAAATGACGACCGGTCGGTCACGACCGAAGAGCGCGTCACCAGTATCGCCCAATTTGAGAGGCTGTCCATCGATGTGGCAACCGTCGCGGAATGGCCGGATCTGGTCCGAAGACTCGGGCGGGGGCTGACGGACGCCCGGCGGGCCGTACCGGCTGAACACCTTGTCGCACGTATCCGGTTGACGGGGCAGACGCCTTTGGCGTGGCAGATCCGGCGCGATCACGATCTGTTGAAAGCCGAATTGGATAAGGTGTCGGAAACGATTGGGACATGCTGGGTAGAGCAGCTCGACATAACCTGCCGGGCGCCCGAGCTTGGAAACGCCACGATAGAAAATCCCCTGGCAGAATTGCGCCGCCTGGTTGACACAAAGGTCATAGGAACCCCCGCGTTCCAGGAGGAGATCGCTGCCATCGCGGAGGAACTCCTAGGGCAGCTTCCCCCGGAATGCCGGAGAACACTTGGCAATGACGAGGCAGCACTCAGCGATACACTCGCGCGGCTGGTCGATGAGGGGGTGGATGATGTCCTGGCCCGGCTCCATTCGCCCGTCGGGACGGAGACAAACTGATGCGCTTGGACCGTCTTGATCTGACGCGCTATGGAAAATTCACCGATTATGTTATCGATTTCGGCGAGAAAATCGCCGGTCAGCCAGATATCCATCTGATCTATGGACCTAACGAGGCCGGCAAATCCACGGCTCTCGCCGCATTTCTTGATTTGCTATTCGGCATCGAATTTAGGACGCGGTACAATTTTCTTCATGATAACCGAACCATGCGCATCGGCGCCAAGCTGCATCTGACCGCTGGGGAGCATGAACTCGTCCGCGTGAAGAGCCAGCAAAACTCCCTTCTGAACGGTATGGGACAGCCGGTCTCGGACGGTCTCATTTTAGGCGATCTCGGGTCTATCGACCGGCAGTCGTACCGGAATATGTTCAGTTTGGACGATGATATCCTGGAATCCGGGGGCGAGGATATTATCGCGAGCAAGGGTGACGTCGGGCAGCTTCTATATGCAGCCAGCGCTGGCGTCGCAGACCTTAGTAAGAACCTCGCCGGCATCAGGAGCGCGGCGGATGCCTTTTATAAGCGCAGCAGCCGCTCGCAGGAACTTCAAATCCTAAAGCAAAAGCTTGCCGAGTTGAAAAATCAACGCGAGACCATCGATACACTGGCTTCCGAATATGCCGGACTCGTTAATCAGCGAGATAGGCTCAAAGGCAAGTATGAGGCGGCGATGATTGACCGCACGAGCATTCAGTCGCGCCAGATGCAGATCCAGCGCCTGCTCAGCGCTCAACCCCGTATGTTGGCCTTGCGCGGCATCCGGGAACAATTGCTTCCGCTCGCGGCACTTCCGGAGGCACCGCCGGGATGGGGTGAATCCTTACCTACTTTGCGAGAAAATGAGATCGAGCTTGGCACAAGCGCGCAGTTCATCGCGGCCGAGGTCGAGCGGCTTACATCCGAGCTAAACGGCATTGTGGTGGATGAGGTTGCGCTCAGGGTGGCCTTGCGGATGAGCGGGTTGGGTGAACTTAGGGCGCGGCATCTGACGGCCGAGAAGGATATCCCGCACCGGCACGAGGAGTTGAGCGGGGTCGATTTGGCGATTGCAGGAATACTAAGCCGGGTCGAACGCACGGACGAGCCAGACCCCGGCCGGCTCGTGCTCAAAGCGAGGCATCTCAGTACATTGAGCAGTTTGATCGAGGCCAGGTCGGGTATTGAAGCCGCCTCTCTGGCCGCCCATGAAGAACAGGCAAAGGCCCAGGGGCGCCTCGACGAAGCGCGAACCCAATTGGAGCAAGCTGCTGGCGGTTTGGACAAAATGGCAAACGATGGCCGCATCACAGCTTTCTCGGCATCGATCACCGCGTTGCGGAATAGCGATCATGTTACGCGCGAGCGCCTGGCCACCCGAATGCACGCCGCGCACCTTGAGACGCTGGCTGATCGCATCCGCGAGCTCAGGCCCTGGGAGGGGGGAATTGAACAGCTGCTTGATATGCTGGTGCCGGGAACCGGCGAGATCGAACGCTGGAAGGTGGCGGTCGTGGCCGCCGAAAAGGCCATCCACACGCGCGGTGCAGATGTTGAACGCTTGACGTCGGATTTGCAGCGGCGCAGTGCGGCGATGAAAATCATCAGCATCATCCCTGGTGTAGTTCCTGACGAGGAAGTAGCCCGCAGCCGGGCTGCCAGGGAGCAGGCTTGGGTGGACCACCGCCGCACTCTCGACGACGATAGTGCGGTCGTTTTCGAATCGGCCCTTCGTCGGGACGATACGGTGGTGAGTGACCGGCACGCCCACACCGCCGAAGTCGCAACTCTGCGGCAGGCGAATCTGGAGCATGCTTCGGTAGAGGCGGATTTACAGCGGGCAACGTTGTTGAGACATGAAGCCTCCGCGGCTTTGCAGAAAATATTGGATGAAATCGCCACGGCCATTCAACATCAGGCGCCAGGCCTGCCAACGGATTTGGAACTGTTACAGTGGGAAGCATGGCTGCAACGGCGCACCAAAGCAATTGAGGTATGGGAGAATGCCCGGGGCGAAAAGCGATTAGTGGATGCGGCACGGGATGATGGCAGCGCGGCGCGCGCAAAGCTGCTGACCGCATTCGACGCTGCCGCAATTCACTACGATAAAGACGCGAGTTTCGAGGCTCTCCTCGCTGCTGCGCAGGCCCCCATAGAGCGCGAGGCCGAACTGAAAATATTGCGTAACAATATTGGAAACGCTGAACGCGACCTGACCGAGCGCAAGCGCCTTGTCGCAGAGGCGCTAGGGCGGGATACGGCGTGGTCAACGGATTGGGCCGCTGCCTGTTCGGCTTGCTGGCTCGGGGAAGGCGGCGTGATCCCGACTCTCCCTGTAGTCCGTGATATTATCAAGGCAACATCTGGCCTAAAAGCCGAGCTCGACAAGCGTGTCGTTCTCACTGGCCGCATCGACGCCATGAAACAGGATCAGAACGAGTTTTCTGAAAAGATCGCCTCCATTGCCGCGGAAATGAATCTAACTTTGGCATCAGGTACGGCGTTGGATAGGGCAGCGGCGATTGATGCGAGCGTGCAGGACGCAACGGCAGCTAAATTGAGTCTGGCAAAGAAGAAAGCAGAGCTTGAAGAGGTGCTTCGAAAGCAGCGCGACCTTGAGGCGACCATAGCAAATCATGAAAAACGTAAAAAGGAGATGACGAGGTATTTCAAGGTGGAGACGCTAAACGACGTCGCCATATTATTGAAGCAGATTGAGAAGAACATCGAGCTACGTGAGCAGGCCAGTCAGGCCACGAACGATATTCTTGCCGCTATTGGTCTAAGCACGATTGAAGAAGCCGAACTGGCGCTTGATCAGGCGGATCGGGACGCCCTCGCCGCAGAAAATTCCACGCTGACGGAGCAATTTGAAGAATTCGACCAGTTGAGTCGTGATATGTCCACGGCTTACAGCAAGGCCAGGGATGAGATCGAGAGCATTGGTGGCGATGATGAAGTTGCCAAGATCGAAAGCAAGCGTCGCACGATTTATCTCGAAATTGACGATAAGGCGGCCGCATATTTACGGCTGCGCCTGGGTGCAGCCGCAGCCGAGCAAGCACTGCGCTTTTACCGAGATCAACATCGTAGTTCGATGATGCAACACGCGTCTTCTGCATTTCAGACGATCAGCCGTGGCGCATATACCCGCCTGGACACCCATGTTGAGAAAGATTCGGAAGTCTTGGTTGCCATCGGCGCCGACGGCAGCTCAAAAGTGGCAGCGGATTTATCGAAAGGTACGAGGTTCCAGCTATATTTGGCGCTGCGCGTTGCTGGCTACCATGAATTTTCTCGCACCCGGCCGTCGCTTCCTTTTGTCGCCGACGACATCATGGAAACTTTCGATGATTTCCGAGCGGAAGAGGCTTTCCGGCTATTCGCTGGCATGGCCAATCTGGGTCAGGTAATCTACTTGACTCATCATCAGCACCTTATCGATATCGCACGACGCATATGTCCCCACGTGAGAGTGCATCAACTCGCGCAGCTACAATAATCGCACAATCAATGCTCCAATGCCGTGTCGGCTCATACCCGGTTAGGCCCTCCGCTATGAACTACTGCAGGCCGGCATAAACTGGGGTATCTCATTCGTGATGGTGCTTTTGGAGAAGGTTATGGGGCTTGGGTTGATAGAAAGAGTGGCGGCGGATCTTCCTGGCAGTCTGTTGCCGGAGGTGGGCTGGCCATGAGTCAATCCCGCGAACTCGAACGGGTGAAGGCCCGGATTAAGGCGCTGACGGAAAAAACGGTGCAGAACGGCTGCACCGAGGCTGAGGCCATGTCGGCCGCAGATATGGTCGGGCGGCTGTTGGAGCGCTACGCGCTAAGCATGGACGAGATCGAGGTCCGCGCCTCCAAATGCGTCCACCGGGAGGTGCCGATCGGCGGGGCGCGCCGGCGGCCAATCGACGGATGTGTACCGGCAATCGCGAGGTTCTGCGACTGCAAGGTCTGGCTTGCTCACGCGGTTGTCGCCGGAGAACCGGGTGCGGACCATGGTGCGAAGCCGAAGCGCTACATCTTCTTCGGTTTTGAGACAGATGCGCAGCTGGCAACCTATTTGTATGCAGTGATTGATCGAGCCATCTCAACAGAAACTGCCTCATTCAAGCTGACGCATCCGCGGCTGCGTGCTATGCGACTTCGGCAGGCCACGGCCAGTTTCCAGCACGGGCTTGCGGCCCGAGTAGCCGCGCGGCTGACCACTATGCATACGGAGCGGGAAGCCTCAGTCAGCGCCCAGCGTTCGGCTGGCACGGCGTTGATCCTGGTCAAACACCAAGTGGTGGACGAGGCGTTTCGGGAGACGAAGACGCGACTGGTCAGCATGAGCGCGGTCGGCGCCCAAGTCGACCGAAGTGCGTACCGCGCGGGTTGGGCGGCGGGCGACAGCGTGAATCTCTCTCGGCCCATAGAGGGTGACGGCAGGGGGCAGCTGCGGTGACGGCGAAGCGTGATTCGCAGCGCAGCCGGGTCTATGCCTGGGAGAACCGGGTCATCGCGCCGTGCGATCCGAGTTTCGTGTCATTTCCGGGGGCCCAGGGTGTGGTCAATGCGATCTGGACCGAGATGGGACTATTATACCCGCCGAAAGTCGAATCATTGCCCAAGCACGTCAAGGCGACGGTAGCGACGGCAACCCGACTGTGTATTCGTTTGCCGGATCGCTTGCCCTCATGGTGCCTGCTTCACGAAATTGCCCACGGCATGACGACAACCGTCGACGGGCAATCCGATGGTCATGGCGCCGAGTTCATGGGGGTGTATCTACGGCTTCTCGCGCGCTACTTGCGGCTCGATCCGGCCGATCTTGCCCACTCAGCCCGGGACGATGACATCAAAATCGCGGACAACGCCCAGCCAGCATTCGCTGATGAATAAGATCCGGCTCCTATGTTTGGGGTCTGCAATAGCGGTGGCGTTCTGAGATGGATGCGTAGGAGAGGTGACGAGGCTGATATAAGTCTGTGTCGGCCAGTCGAAACGCGGTCCGATCACTCCCAACCGGCGGTCTATTGACTTCCAATTGGCCGAGGTTAATGTTCCAGTTGTCCGGGGTCAGGGATGGTATGTTCAAGCGATTTGTGGAGCGGCGGGCCGAGGAAGCCCTTTCGGACACCCCGGTGGTGCTCATCGTTGGACCGCGCCGGGCCGGCAAGACCACGCTCGTCCGAAAAATGGGGGACGCCGGTCGGACTTATATAACCCTTGACGATCAGACGGTGCTTGAGGCAGCTCGGTCAGATCCGGCTGGCTTCATTCGGGGCCTCGACCGAGCCATTATCGATGAAATCCAGCGTGCACCCGACCTGCTACTGGCGATCAAGAAAACGGTCGACGAGGATTATCGTCCGGGTCGTTTCCTACTTACCGGCTCTGCGAATGTGCTGACCCTGCCCCGGATCGCCGACAGCCTAGCCGGGCGGATGGAAACCATCCAGATGCTGCCGTTGGCCAAGGCTGAGGTCGAGGGGCGGCCCCCGACCTTCCTGGAGCGTCTCTTCGAAGGGAAGTTACATAATCAGCGGGAAGCGATTCTCGGCGACGATCTAGTCCGGCTGGTTTTGCTCGGCGGCTTCCCCGAGGTAATTGGCCGCGAAAGTGAGCGGCGCCGGCAGGACTGGTTAAGGTCCTATCTCACGTCGATACTCACCAGGGATTTGCGGGATATCGCCGAGGTTGAGAAGCTGACCGAGCTGCCAAAGTTCGTGAGACTGCTGGCCGAGCACTCTGGCCAACTGGTCAACTATTCACAGTTTGGCGCGGGCATAAATGTCAGTCACAAGACGGGTCAGCGCTATGTTGGCCTGCTCGAACAGGTGTTCCTGATCGCAACGGTGCAACCCTGGTTCACGAATAGGCTGAAAAGGATGGTCAAGACGCCAAAGTTGCATTTTCTCGACTCAGGTTTGTTGGCAAGCGTACGGGGACTGACCTTCGAGAGAGTAAATGCGGATCGCGGTATGTTCGGCGCGCTTTTGGAGACCTTCGTATTTTCTGAAGTGCTGAAGCTCATGACGGCGGCCTCAGACCTGCGACTGACACCTCACCATTTCCGGGATCGGGACATGCGTGAGGTCGACATCGTGCTGGAGCGCGACGACGGGACGATCGTGGGGATTGAGGTCAAAGCGAGTGCCACCGTCAGGGCCGGAGACTTTGGCGGCCTGCGGGCGTTGGCCGAGGCTTGCGGAGACCGCTTCGCATTCGGCGTCGTACTCTATGACAGCACTGATGTCGTACCATTCGGAGATAAGCTGGCTGCGGTACCGTTGTCATGCTTGTGGGGATGAGCACATGCTGACGCACGAGTTTAGCACAAATGCAAACCCGCAACAGTCGCAAGCCATTTACGCTTGCGATGGACCGGTATTGATTATTGCTGGCCCAGGATCCGGAAAGACGTTTACTCTAGTCGAACGCATAGCCTATCTTATCACCCAAAAAAATGTCGCGCCGGAAAGCCTTTTCGTCGTCACGTTTACCGACAAGGCTGCTCGTGAGCTTACCACTCGCATATCGAATAGACTGGCCGAACTGGGCATCTCGTTCAATTTGAACGAGATGTATCTTGGGACTTTTCATTCTATTTGCCTGCGAGTTCTCGAGGATTTTCGAGAGTTCACTCGGCTGAAGCGTAGCTTTACGCTGTTCGACCAATTCGACCAGCAATATTTCCTCTATCAGCGCATTAACGCATTCCGCGAGCTGCCGGATGCGCAGTTGGTGATGGGCGACGACCAGACAGGCCGCTGGTCCCAGTCCGAGGAACTGATGAAATGGCTCAACAAGGTCAGTGAAGAAGCGCTAGATCTTTCGACGCTAGACGCGGCACCCGACGTGGAGGTCCGCGCACTGGCACGTTGCTTTCACAAGTATCAAGAGCTTATGCTCGAGAATAACTGCCTCGACTTTTCTGGAATTCAGTATGAGGCGCTTAAGCTTTTAGAAGAACATCCTGAGGTGCTTGGCCAGCTACGCGATAAATTCACTTATCTAATGGTGGATGAATATCAGGATACTAACACGATCCAGGAGCGCATTCTACTATTGCTCGCAGGTAGGCACCGAAATCTCTGTGTCGTCGGTGATGACGATCAAGGCCTCTACCGGTTTCGGGGCGCCACCATCCGCAACATTCTTGAGTTTCCGCAGCTATTCTCGAAAGAACAATGCACTCAGGTTCGGCTCACAGTAAACTACCGGTCTCATCCTGACATCATCCGTTTCTACAACGAGTGGATGCAGAGGCAGACTTGGGATGACGGAGCACGCGTGTTCCGATTCCCAAAGCAGATTCTTCCGCGCGAGGCGGACTTCCCTGATGTTCCGACTGCCGTGCGATTGGCCGCGTCCGACGAGCCGGATGAAAACGTCAACTGGCACGGAGAGGTGTTGAGCTTCGTGCACAAGTTGCGCGATTCTGGCCGGCTCACGGATTGGAATCAGGTGGCATTCCTGTTTCGGTCGGTTAAGAACGATCGTGTCGTTGAACTTGCGCGCTTTCTCGAAAGTCACGGCGTGCCCGTGTATTCACCGCGCTCCAACATGTTCTTCGAGCGCGAAGAAATCCGATTGATGTTCGGAGCGATGATTTTTCTCTTCCCACAGTTTTCCAAGGTGCGCCAATGGGCGGAAGGTGCGAGCCTGGCGATCTGGGACTATTATGACCACTTATGCTTCCAGGCATTCACCAACGAGCTGCGGAAGCCCGAGAACCGGCGTATGCTTGAGTGGGCCCGCCCTCTCGCCAAGCGGCATGCTGTCCTCACCCAGACCACAGACTACGCCTTCTCTGGCCTTTTCTATCAGCTGCTACAATTTCCGCTGTTCTCGAAGTTCATCAATGATGAGGCGACTCACGGCGTGGACAAAGGCCGCGCTGCACGCAATCTCGCGACCTTCTCCAAGCTAATCACCAAGTTCGAATACCTGCACTATGTCACGGTGTTGAACCCCGAATACCTCGAGCGCGACATACGCAATCTCTTCAACCAGTTTATCAGGTTCCTGAAGGATGGCGGTATTGGCGAGTATGAGGATGAGGCGGACTATGCGCCGAAAGGTTGCGTCTCCTTCCTGACCATTCACCAATCGAAAGGCCTCGAGTTCCCGATCGTCGTTTGTGGCTCTCTTGAGGCTGTTCCGCGCAAACAGCACACCGCCTTGGATGAGATCCTCGAGAATGGTGGCTACCTTTCCAAAGCGCGCTTCGAGCCGTTGGACCGGGTCAAGCATTTCGACTTCTGGCGCCTTTTCTACACAGCCTTCTCAAGGGCGCAGAACCTTCTGGTATTAGCTGCCCAAGAGAGGCACGGCAAGGGAATGGGTAAATCGCCCTCGAAATACTTTGAAGATGTCTTCCGGGCTCT
>VFSW01000703.1_pt1 | contig 49832 bp, 38 predicted proteins | sample 5358111 | NCBI WGS metagenome assembly VFSW01 (sample SAMN11554181, study PRJNA540505) | mine drainage metagenome | isolation source: sediment from site ElyBrook_90M | place: USA: Ely Copper Mine, Vershire, VT | collected 2017 | reverse complement strand
CTGGTGCCTTGCCCCTTCCTGATATGATACCATATCTCCGGTGAATTAGTATAAGTCTTCGTGCGCATAACTGACGAATGCTCGCTTGGTTTCCGTAGTGTGCCACCCTGGAAAGGTGGAACCGATATGGCTGCTTCAAATCATATCGCTCCTTCCATGAAGAGCAAAGGCTGGATGACCGTCGGTTTCTTCCGCTTCCGGCGTGGTGCATAGGGTTTACAACGAATGATTACATGCCACTCAACCATTCCTGGTGCCCACAAAGATAATTGTGGATCGGTATATGGGTGGTCATACAAACGCGGATCGCCTGCGCGCAGCAAATGCTTGTCGTCAGGCTGCCATTCCACCGCATAGCGTGCGAGAGGTGTTTGCTCATATTCGATGGTCAGGCTCTGTTGAAAGAGATTCACCAATGTTTCCTTGCCGGCCAGTCCATGTTCACCGTACAACAGGAAATTGCGGAAACGCAGATATCCTGCCTTGTTGAGCATGCGTGGTTCCCAGACTGCCGTGAAGGCTGCTGCTACTCGCTCCGGTTCCCACAGCCGACCTTGGACCCAGCCCAAGACTTCGGCGGGACTGTGCCGACCATCTTCCCGCGCTTCATAGGCCTGATGTCGTTGGTAATTGTAATCACACATCCATTTTTCGTGTGCGGCCAACAAATCTTCCGGCAATTGCGCACGCTCGAAATACCAATCAGCCATACGGCGCTGGATATTGAACATCGGTTCAATATATGACATCCAGGGTTGGCACTGTTTGATTTCCTCCTTGCGAATGCCCAAACGTTCATAGATGTGATGAGCCACATGAGAAAGAAAGACCTGTCCATGATCGCTGACGAGCGCCTCAGGACAACCGTGCCGCCGAATCGCTGCATACAGTACCGCCACGAAGGCATCAGTATCCATGTGTTCGGTAACGGCGGATGCCAGAATCGCCCGTGAAAAGTTTTCTAAAATCGAGCAGCAATAGAACTTTTTACCGAATTGCTTCACCATATCTAGGCGCCGAAAATCAACCGTCCAGTATTCTTGACGACGTTGCGCTTTGAACGGCATCTCTTGGTGCCGTTTGTGTTCCTGGTGTGGGAGGTCAAGTCCATACAACTGCCGATGCAGTGCCAGAACCCGCCCACAGGTCGCGCGACTGAGTTTGATACCCCTCTGTTCGAGGGCGGCTTGTACCCGATATGCCCCTAATGCCGGATTCTGCTGGAGTTTCTGGATTTCCTGCATCGCCGCGAAGGTGACTTTGGTGTGCGGTTGATGCGGTGCCTTGGATTGCTCGATGAGACTGGCGAATTGCCGCTTTCCCCACTCCCGCAGAATGGTATGCATCGTTTGGCGACTGGTCTCCAAATAGCCAGCAATCGATTTGGCATTCCAGCCTTCATAATGTAAGCGAATGATTGTGAGCCGACGATGTTGTGCATCGAACATCTCGGCATAACGAGGATACCGGCGTTCGTGTCGAGACGGCGGCGGCCCACTAGTTGATACCAACTTCACAGTGCGAGCACTTAGCCGATGGCCTGTGCGAACGTAACATATCGTGGCCAGTTCATTGGTAGTGAGATCTGGATATTCGGCGTGCAGATCCACGATCTCCTGACGAATGGATGGCGGCAAGGTGCGTCTGTCCAGTTTGACCACTGCTGGGACAGGATCGGGCGCAACGAGACTGGCCATACCAGCTTGGTCAAACAGATTGGCTTTGGTGTAGATCGTTCGGCGCGCCATCCCGGTTTCTTCAGCACGCTCGGTGACTGACACACCGAATAAGATCACTGGGCGAATAATTTCATACGTGATTTGGGCAGGATCATTGAGCAGGGGGCGAATCTGCTGCCAATCGTGCGTGGGCTCGCGTTGGGCATAGCGACGAGTCGGCATAGCGATCACCATCCATCTCAATGCACGACGACATGAATGGCGCTATTATAGTCAACCACAAGGAGGTTCGCAAGGGTGAAAACGCTAAATCGGCTCCTTGGCAATTTTAGTGCAACGAATAGGTCAGACATGTGTCAAGGATGTCCTGAGTCGGTATGGTCGTCGTGCTCGAAGCGCGCGATCGCGTCAGCGGACGCACACTGATCCGCACTGCCAGCGACGGCACGCCGAATCGATCTGGGCGGCCAGTGGATCGGCCCCACTCAAGAGCGTATCGCCTCACGTGCCGCTGCGACCGGGGATCTCTTCGCCGGCAGGGCCGCTGTTTCACAGATGACGCTGAAAGAACGCGATCGTGCGCTCGTGCTGCGTCACGCGGTCGGCCAGGCGGCGCGGCCCGTGGCGCTCGTCGGGAAAGAGCAGCACCTCATAGGGCACGCGGGCGCGATTGAGTGCGTTCATCAGGCGGGTCGTGTGGCGAAAGTGCACGTTTTCGTCCAGCAGGCCGTGAATGAGCAGCAGCTTGCCGGTGATGCGGTCCGCGAAGGTCATGACGCTGCCGGTCGCATAGCCCTCAGGGTTCTCTTGTGGGGTGGACATATAGCGCTCGGTATAGCACGTGTCATAGCCGTCCCACGCGGTGACGGGCGCGCCGGCCACACCCACGCGAAAGGTGCCGGGCGCTTTGGCGAGGCACATCAGCGTCATGAAGCCGCCGTAGCTCCAGCCGGTGACGCCGACGCGCCGTGGGTCAGCCAGGCCCCGCGCCGCCAGCCAGCGCACGCCGTCCACCTGGTCATCGACCTCGACCGTGCCCATGCGCCGCTTGATCGCCCCCTCGAAGGCCAGCCCGCGTCGCGCGCTGCCCCGGTTGTCGAAGCGAAAGACGAGAATGCCGAGCTGCCGCAGGTATTGCGCCCGCAGCGCCGCCGTCAGTTCCCAGCTATTCGTCACCATCTGCGGGCCGGGACCGCCATAGACCTCGACCACGGTGGGGAACGGCCCCGGACCGAACTCCGCCGGCGGGCGATAGACGGCGCCATAGAGCGGCGTGCCGTCGCTGTTGGCCAGCGTGACGATCTCCGGCGGCTCCAAGCGAAAGTCCGCCACGCGCGGGTCGGCGGGCACGTGGATGGCGCTCAGCACGCGCCCATCCGCCAGATCGCGCAGCAGCACGCGCGGCGGCGTGTCGAGCGCGCTGTGCGTGTCGATGAAGCGCCGGCAGCCGTGATCGATGGTGACGGCGTGCGTGCCGGCCTCAGGCGTCAGGCGGCGCGGCTCGCCGCCGGCCAGCGGCGCGGCCAGCAGATGTCGCTCGGTGGGATCGCCGGGATTGCCGGTGACATAGACCACGCCGGCTGCTTCATCCACCGCCTCGATCGCGTCCACCACCCACGCGCCCGAGGTCAGCTGGCGCACCAGCGCGCCGCTGGCGTCGTGGAGGGAGACGTGGCTGAAGCCCGTCCGCTCCGACATCCAGACGAAGCCGCCGCCGTCCAGCGGCGCGCAATGCTTGTCATCGACGTTGATCCACGTCTCGTTGCGCTCGACGAGCACGGTCTGGCGCGCGCCCGTCGCGGGGTCGAAGCGCAGGAGGTCGAGTCGCGTCTGGGCGCGATCGAGCATTTCCGCGCCGAGGGTGCCGTCGGGCCACCAAAAGACGCGCGCCAGATAATCGTCCGTGCCGGTGTCACACTCCATCCAACGGATCGCGCCGCCCGCCGCTGGCGCCACGCCCAGCCGCACGCGAGCGTTGGCCGCCCCAGCGAATGGATAGCGATGCGCTTCTTCCGCCGCCGGGCCGGTCTCGTCCGCGCCCTGGCGCACGATGCGATAGAGGGGCACGTGCCGCTCATCCACCTCGGCAAAGGCGATGGATTGGCTGTCGGGCGACCACCAGAATCCCTCGGCGCGGTGCAGCTCTTCTTGCGCGACGTAATCGGCCAGCCCGCGCGTCACGCCTTCCACGCGCTCGCCCCCCGTCACCTGACGCGCCACGCCGCCGCTCGCGGGCACGGCCCACACCTCGCCGTCGCAAGCGAAGGCGATCGTCTCGCCGTCGGGCGAGAGCGCGGGAGTCTGGGCGGGCGGCCCGTCGCCGCGCGCGAAGACGCGACGCGGCGGCGCGCCCGGTCCGTCTTGCGCGTAGATATCGCCTCGCGTGGGAATGATCGCCCGCGTGCTCTGACGCGCCAGCGCGAACGCGGTAATGCCCACGGCCAGATTGCGCTCGCGCTGGCGGCGCAATTCTTCCTCGGGTGAGAGATTTTCTTCGCTGACGCCACCCTCCGGCGGCGCGGCCACCAGGCGCAGCTGGCCGGTCGCCACGTCGAGCGCGAAAAAGCTTTGCGGCCCGCCGACCTCCTCCGGCGCCAGATAATAGGCGAGCGCGTCGTCGTGACTGAAGGCGAAGCCGTTGGGGATCGCCATCCCCGGCGCGACCGGCTCGGCGATCGCCTCGATGGGAAAGGTCGGCTGGCGTGGCGCTTGTGGCGGCATTGTGCGTGGCTCCTCGTTATAACATCATTTTGTGTATCGTACCACACGCGCGCTGGCGACCGCCGACTGCTTTGCGGACGCGGTCCGGCAGATGGTATTATCGGGTGAGTGATGATTGGCGACCGTGAGGAGAATGTGCAGCTATGTCACTAGAACCAGTCGCGCCGCGCTTATCGGCGGCGATCATGCTCGTGCGCCCGGACACCAGCGACGACGGCATCGAAGTCTTCATGGTGCGCCGCCACGCGCGCAGCGATTTCGCCCCTGGCGTATATGTCTTTCCGGGGGGAGCGGTCGAGGAGAGCGATCGCGCTGCGGAGGTCGCGGCGGGCGTCTGTGCGCCCTTCGAGGCGCTGGACCCCGACACGGCCCTGGGCTCGGGTGTGCGCGCGGCGGCGGTGCGCGAGCTTTTCGAGGAGGCCGGCGTGCTGCTGGCGCTGAATGACGGTACGCCCATCGTGCTCGACGCGGCGGGCACGACGCGACTGGCCGGCTATCGAGAGCAATTGCAGCGCGGCGAGACGACCATCGGCGAGGTCGCCGCCATCCTCGACATCGTGCTGGCGACCAACCTGCTCACACACTGCGCCCACTGGATCACGCCCGAAGCGTATCCCAAGCGCTTCAACACGCATTTCTTTCTGACGCCGCACCCGACCGCGCAAGAGGCCGAGCACGACGCGCGCGAGACGACGAGCGGCGTATGGGTGCGGCCCGCCGAGGCGCTCGCCGCCTATGAGCGCGGCGACTTTCCGCTCGTATTCGCCACCGTGCGCCAGCTGCGCGATCTGGCGTCGCAGCCCACGCCAGCGGCGGCGATCGACGCTTGGCGCGCGCGCGTGCCGCCGCTGATCATGCCGCGCTCGGTCGCGCGCGACGGCCGCGAGATTATCCTCATGCCCGGCGAGCCGGGGCCGGTGGAGTGATCCACGTGAGTTTGGGCAGGGAGCGCCGCACGAGGATCCCTCACCCCAACCTCTCTCCACTCCGGTGGAGAGAGGTTGGCGGCTGGAAGCCGCGCCTGTGGGTCTGCGGACCATAAAGCCCGCCTGCGCGAGCTAAGACGAGATCTCTCATGTCGATGACCTGATGAAATTTTGACACTCCGCATAGGCTAAAGCCATAGCGGATTCTTGGTTCAGCCTGGCGGCGCACCCCGGATGTATCACTACAACCGACATGGAGGCCATCAGTCCCCAAGCGTTTTGCTCGTTCAAGACGAGCCTGTTTCCCGGTGCCCCCAGGTACAGAAAGGAAGTATGCTGTGAAGTCTCATCATCCGTTAGGAGGATATGGCTTCGGCTTGCGCCTCTTTTCGCCAGACTTCACTCTGAGTATATCACAGAACCAGCCAGGAAACAATCTCTGGCTGAAGCCGACGCAAGCCCTTTCATCCGCACGCCCTAAAGGGACGGCGGCTTTACGGGCTTCTCAGTAAAAGTGCCCAATCCCTCTTCTGTCAGATCGGGTATGTAGCTTGAAATATCGAGCCTTTTCTCAAAAGGTGGTAGCGGAGAGATTGTCCTTCCAGAGCCAGTTCCTTTCTACCGACCGCTGATAGAGCTTCCCGATTTGACAGAAGAGGGAGGGCGTTTCCTAACGCGGAAGAAGTGGTAGGCTGACCTCCAGGCGAGGCTCGTCCCCTCGCCCAGGGAGATCAGCCCATGGTTCCGGATCCGTGTGTCAACACGACGCCCGTCCCGCCTCCAGCATATCACCGTGCTCAGGCCAGGGTCGGCCCCGCCTTGCATCTGGATGCCCTCACGCTCGTGAGGCGCTTGCATCTGCTGGGGCTGTGCCGCTGCACGGCGCACCGTCGCCTCGGTAAGGCCGGTCTCCTCAGCGCGTTCGCGGGAGGTTAGCCCGAACAACACGACGGGGCGAATGCCTTCGTACAAGCGTTGTTCTGGGGTGCGGCACCACTGCTGAATGAGGGCGTAGCTGTCGGTGCGCTCGCGTCGGGGACGTTTGGCCTGAGGCATCGGCTCCCCTTCCTGTCCGGCACTGGATTCTGTATGTGTATCGGCACTACGCGATCACTCATTAGGTCTCACCGTATCAGCGGCCCTGTGTACACCTGGTCAAGACGTGCAGACCGGCGAAGAAAGAAACCATGCTACACGCCCTGACGAAATCCTTCCTCAATCCAGGTCATGTGCGTGGCTGCATGCTCCGCAATACCGGCAAACAGGTCGCCAGTGGACTGTTCACCGATGGGTGTTGGCACCGGAGTGGTCAGCTGATCATCGGTGAACTGTTGCAGGAGGTCCAATGTTTCCTGACGCACCGCCAGGAAATCCGCTGCCAGCATCTCCACACTGTCGTCATGGTGCGCATCCACGAAGGATTGATTGATCCTGGCGACGGCCATCACCAGCCACTCCTCCTCCTCCGGGGTCAGCGCATCCAGATTGCCCGGCATCGGCATTTCCGCTGGATATTGAAGGCGTAACAGAACCTCTCGAGTCTCGCCGGCGAGTGTATGGCGCAGCAATTGCTGAATGGCGCGCTCGCTATTCACCAGGTGAGCTAAATGATCCTTGGCGCACCAGGGAGCTTTTCCGGGAACTCCACTCACCGTTGCCGGGCGCTCCAGGTCTTCCGGGCTCATTCCTTGAAAATATGCCATGACCTGCGTCTGGGACGCCGCAAGGGTGTCCAGAATCTCTGCGCGAGTTGGCATGATCACTCTCCTAGAAAGGCGACGGTTTGCCCTAATAGCATCGTCCGATTCGCTGCACTGTCTCCACCACACCTCATCCAAGGATTTCCCCTAACACCTTGAGGAATGGCGGCATGCCTTCATTCTACTAGAGCTTGTTAGGGACCAACACTAGAATTTGGCTCGTAGTGCTGGATCCCAGCATACAAGCAGCTTCAAGTTCGGTTGCTGTGATCCTTGTCCAGGACAGGTTTCTAGATCAGGTCCCTAACAGGCTCTAGATCATAACTCCTTTTTGAAACGGCTGCAAGCATACGCGGCAGGGGCCATAGCCGGCAGCTAGATCGCGATATGCCGGATGACTGTAGCTGGGAGCTTTCATCGTTTCCCGCAGTCTGGGCGATATCAAGTGAGAGCGGAAGGAACTAAAACAAAGCAGGCATTTATGGCCTCCGAATTGGCGTAATCCCCGCGATCGGCGGAGGTTGTCAGTATCTCCCGTCCATTTGCGGGACTCATACAGGATTGTAAGGCGCATGTGGCTGGCTGACTCCATGATTCTCGCGGACAAACCGCATGTGATATGGTCGCTGGATCGCGTGTTCTATGACCCGTCTCATCCATTCGGGCTAAGGATGCCGCAAGGAGCGGCACGGTTGTGTTATCCTCGATCTCAAATCAGTCGCCACTTTCTTCCCCCGCATCTCAGAACGATGCGGGGCATTCCCTGGTTATGCAATGAGGCAAGTCCATGCTCCAAGCGCACCAATCCCGCCGGCTCCAAGTCGTCGTCACCGGCGACAATCACCTGGCGCAACGCTTATCGCGCTTGCCGCCGGCCAAAGCCGCCGCGCGACGCGAGCGCTTGTGTCGCGCCTTCGCCGATGTCGTGACGGCAGCTATCGAGCGCGAAGCGGATCTCTTCGTGCAAGCCGGTGATCTCTTCGATACACCCGATCCCAATAATCGCGACCGTGCCTTCATCGCCACGCAATTCCAGCGGCTCAGCGCGGGGGGCATTGCAGCTTGCGCGGTCAGCGGCAATCACGACATGCCGCGCCAATCCACCGAGCAGGGGGGGGTCGCGCCTTTACAGATCTATGCCGATCTGGATGCGGTGCGCTATTTTGGCGATACTCGCGTCATCCGCCCGTTTCTGCTGGAGCGGCGTAATCTGCGCCTGGCCGTCGGCGGACTATCGAACGACCCCGGGCGACCACCGGGGGAAGATCCGCTCGCGGGCGTAAAAGTGAGCGATCCCGACGGCGTGATGGCTCGCGCCGACGCAGGGCTGTTGATCATCCATGCCGCGATCGCGGGTGACAGCGTGATGCTCTCCCCCGACGAATGCGCCGCCCAGCCGGAATCCGTCGCCGCGCTGGCACGACTGGGGTTCCAAACAGTCGTTACAGGGCACATCCATCGCTATAGCGTGCGGCGATTCGACGGCGTAACGGCGATCGTCTGCGGCCCTTCAGAGCGCATGGACTTCGGCGACGATCCCAATTCACCCGGCTATGCCTGGATCGAGATCGGACCCGGCGGCGATGTCATCGCGGAGCACGTGCGCTTCCAGGCACAGCCTCGCCGAACGGAGCGCATCCTCGCCGAGACGCTGTGGCCGCTCGACGCTTCGCTCGATGGCGCGGCCGATCGCGTCATCGAGCGTCTGGCGCCATTCGCGGACGAAGATCTCATCTTGCGCGTGCAGATTGCCGGCAGCGTGACGCGCGAGCAATATCGCGCGCTCGATCTGCACCGTGTGCAGGTGTGGTGCAACGAGCACTACTTCGCGTGTGAGGTAAGCGAGCGCGATCTGCGCTTGCGCGACGATCTGGCATTCGCTGATGATTTCGTCTATGGCGAGCGCGTCGATCCGCGTGCCGCGCTGGCCGCTATTGTCGCGGCGCAAATGCGTGACGCTCGTGAAGACGTTGCTCTGTGGCACGACACGGCAGAGGATGTGCTGGCGCGATTCGATCGACTGCGTGCCGGCGGCGATGTGGATTGAGCAAGGAAAGTAGGCCGGCACATGATTACGTTGGAGCGGCTGCGCGCTGATCGTTTCAAAGGACTGCGCGGCATCGACATTATCTTTCCATCGCGCGGGAGCGTGCTGATTGAGGGCGCCAACGAGTCGGGCAAATCGACACTCTTCGAAACAGTCTATGTCGCGCTCTATGGTGAGCCGCTGACCGGCGAAGACGAATCGCATCCCAAGCTGGATGACCTCATCGCTTTTGATTCACGCAGCGCGACGGTTGAGCTGACTTTCTCGGTGGGAACGACGCAGGTCACGGTGCGACGCGAGCTGAGTCGGGGCAGACCGCAAAAAGCCAGTGTGACCGTGGCGCAACCGGGCGCGTCCGACGAAAGTGTCAATGGCGCCAGAGCCGTGAACGAGCGCGTGTTGCGCGAATTGGGCGGGCTGAATGGTGATTGCCTGCTCAATTCCTGTTTCGTCGAGCAAAAAGAGCTGGAGCGACTGGAATCGCTGAGCCGCTCCGAGCGTGAGAAGGCCATCGAGCGATTGCTGGGCCTGGAGCGCCTGACGAAGCTCGAAAAAGAATATAGGCTGAGCCTGAGGGAAGCGCTCGATCGCCAGCAGCGTGCCGACCAGCGGCGCGATCTGGCATTGGCACTCGTCGAAGCGCAAGCTGCCGACGCTGAGACCGCCGACGCTCGCGAGCGTGCTGTCGCTGCCCAGATCGCCGCGAAGCTGGAAAAGATCGACTATCTGGGTCGTCGCATCCAGGATCTCTCGCGGCAAGCTACGTCCGGCGATGCGGGTCTTCGCGCTGTGGAAGAGCGCCTGGCTCGTGCTGATTATCTCGCGCAAGTTATCCAGCAAGGAAGCGATCTCGACAAGATCGCGCGTGAGGCGCACCAGACTACATCGACGCTGGCAGCGGTTGAAGCGCGTCGCGCGCTGCGTGCCGCGGAGATTCGCCAGCGCGATCTGCCCGAGGCCGAGGCACGCCAGGATGCGTTTACCAGAGCGCGTGTCGCCGTCGAGGCACGCGACTACCAGCGCCAGATCGTCGCGGACCAGCGCGCGGCGAGGGAGCGGATGCTAGCCGCCGCCAGCGCGCGCGGTCGTGTCGCACAGGAGGTCGCCGATGCCGCGCGCGGGATGCGCGAAGCCGAGGTCGCCGCGCAAGAAGCTGACCGGCTCGCGCAGAGCGCCGATCGGTGCGATGCCCTCGCCGCATGGGCCGAGGCCGCCGAGATCACCGACCGGCTGAAAGATTCCTTCGAGCGTGAGGCGTCGGCCCGTCGCGAATCTGAGGCCGCGGATGCCTTCGCGCAGCGGCGAAAAGCGGCACTGGCACGAGCACAGCCGATCGCCGCCGTCGGCATCGCGGTGGGTGCGCTGTCGATGGCGATCGGCTTCGCCATCGGGCTATACCTACTCGCGGGAGTGGGTCTCGTGCTGGCCATCGGCGCCGGAGCGTCAGTTATTCCTCGCTGGCAGGCATCCCAGCGCGCTGGCGATAAGGCTCGTAGTGCTCGCCAGCGCTATCAGTCGCTGCTCGATGCCCATGCCGCCGCCCGCGCCGTAGGCGCTGACCCTGAGAGAATGGCACGCTTGCGCGCGCGGCTTGACGCTCTCAATGTCCCACGCGATCTGACTCCTGATGCCGCCCGTGCCGAGGTACAACGCTCGCTCGCCTCACTGGGGAAATCCGTCGAAGAGATTCGCTCCGCCACTCTTCATGCTCGCGACATGCTGACCGCTGCTCGCGCGAATTACGCTGCCGTGCTGCGCCGCCAGAGCGATCTGGCTGATTCCGGCGAAGCAGGCGATATCGATCCTCCCGATCTCGACACCTCCGAGCAAGCTTTGCGAGAAGCGAAAGCCACATGCGCCACTGAGCTGGCAGCGGTGGATCTGCCAGCGGAAATCGATCTCGCTGGCTTGAGCGCCGCCGCAGCCAGGCACGAGGCGGCGCTCGCCGCTCTGCGAAAGGAATGGCGCGATCTGACGAGCGCGCGCGATCCGCGACACGAAGAAATAGCGCAGCATCGTGCTGATCTGGTGGATCGGTGGCGGCTCTGGCGGGAACGCGCGCGATCCTGCGGCATCTCGCCCGGCGACGACCTTGTGGACTCGGACACGATCGAGGATGCCGTGTTGGCGACATTGCCTGATCTGTTGGCACAGTTGCACAGTATGCATGATGCGCTGAATCCTGACGGCGCGAAGCGGGATCGCGACGCGCTGCTAGGCGCGATGGGCGGTCACAGCCAGTCGCAGCAGGATCTCATTCTCCAGCGCGACGAGATGCGCGCCGAGATCGCCCGGATGCTGGCAGAGCGACATATCGTGCTGGCAGCCGAAGCTATGACGCACGATGTCTGCGTCGCGGCATGGCCGCTGGTGGGAGCGATGTCTACGGGCGACACCGACATCGAGCATGCTCGCGAGCAAGATGCCCGTAACCGCGCCTACGCGGCGCGCGATCGAGTCAAAAAGACGCGCGAGATGCTGGGGTTAACCGTTGAGGAAACTGCCGCGCTGGATCTCACCGACTGCGAAAGGGATCTCGCCGATGCGCATCGCCAGGGAGCCATCGCGGAGCGAGCCTTGCGCGTCATCGCCGATGCTCGCCAGCAGATCATGCAGCACGTGCTGCCCGCAACGGAGCGCAACATGCGGCGCATCCTGCCGTTGCTGACGGCGGGGCGCTATTACGACGCCATGCTGCGCGCACCTGATGGCCCCGACGGCACGCCCGGCGAGGTAGATTATCGCATTCGTGTCTTCGAGCGCGCGGCGAATCGCTTCGTGGGCAAGTCGATCTTTTCCGGCGGCGCGCGCGACCAGTGCTCGCTGGCGCTGCGACTGGCCTTTGCGCTGGCCACGATGCCGCAAGAGCTTGGCGTGGCGCCTGGCTTTCTTTTTCTGGATGAGCCGCTGAGCGCATTCGACAGCGAGCGCGCCGCCGCCCTGGTGGAGTTGCTGACGCAGGGCGACATCTCGCGGGCCTTCGAGCAGGTTGTCGTGATCTCGCACGCGCATGCCTTCGATCGCGGCGATTTCCGCTATCACCTGCGCATGGAGCGCGGGCGCGTGGCGGCGAGCGATCTGCCGCGAGAATCATCTTTTCCCGCGCTGGCAACCTCTAGGAAATAGGGTTTGCGCATTCGGCAAGCATTTCTTATTTTGTCTGCTTTGGTCGCAACGGTGGCAGCGTCGTGATCGGACGCCTGAATACCGGCTCCTTGTCTGGCGCAATCATTCGCCAATCTCTACGTGTTATGATGATAACCGATAAGGGAAAGTGAACATTGCGTCCCCAAAGGAGACACGTGTGGCCATTCAACAACCCCGCGCGACGGGCAACGCCCTCGACGAATTGTGCGTCAACACCATTCGCACCCTGTCGATCGACGCCGTGCAACAAGCGAATTCCGGACATCCCGGCGCGCCCCTCGGTCTGGCAGCCGCCGCCTATGTCATGTGGGACCGCTACCTCAAGCACAATCCGCGCGACCCCAGCTGGCCCGACCGCGACCGCTTCGTGCTATCAGCGGGCCATGCTTCCATGCTCCTCTACAGCCTGCTCTATCTGACCGGCTATGACCTCTCGCTGGATGAGATCAAGCGTTTTCGCCAGTGGGAAAGCCTGACGCCGGGGCACCCTGAGCACGGCCTGACGCCGGGTGTCGAGACTACCACCGGTCCGCTGGGCCAGGGGTTGGGCAACGCCGTCGGCATGGCGCTGGCCGAGGCGCACCTCGCCGCCGTCTTCAACCGGCCCGGCCACGAGATTGTGAGCCATTTCACCTATGTCATCGCCAGCGACGGCGACCTGATGGAAGGCGTCTCGCACGAAGTGTGCTCCCTGGCCGGACATTTCAAGCTGGGCAAGCTGATCGTCCTCTATGACAATAACCACGTCATGCTTTCCGGCATGACCAACGAGGCCTATTCCGAGAACACCGCCGAGCGTTTCGCCGCCTATGGCTGGCACGCGCAGACCATCGACGGCATGGATCGCGCCCAGGTCGATGCCGCGCTCGCCGCCGCCAGAGCCGCGACCGATCGCCCCTCGATCATCGTGGCCACGACGCACATCGGCTATGGCAGCCCGCACTTTCACGACAGCCCCAAAGCGCACGGCAGCCCCCTGGGTGTCGAGGAAGTCGCCCTCACCAAAGAGGCGCTTGGCTGGCCCTGGACCGATCCCTTCCACATTCCGCCTGAAGCGATCGATCATCTGCGTGAGGCAATCGGGCGTGGCGAGCAGGCCGAGGCCGACTGGCAGCGTCGCTTCGCCGCCTACGCCCAGGCCTATCCCGATCTCGCTTTGCGGTGGACCGAGATGATGAGCGGCGCGCTGCCCGCCCAGTACGACGCCGACATCCCCGCCTGGACTCCCGCCGACAACAAAGGCGAGATGTCGACGCGCGTGGCGTCGGGCAATGTGATCAACGCTGTCGCGCCGCGCCTGCCCGCGCTGATGGGCGGCAGCGCCGACCTGGCCACGTCGAATGAGACGCTCATCAGCGGCGAGACGCTTTTCGAGGCGGGCAACTATGCCGGGCGCAACATGAATTTTGGTGTGCGCGAGCACGGCATGGGCGCCATTCTCAGCGGCATGGCGCTGCACAAAGGGATCATCCCCTACGGCGGAACGTTCCTGACGTTTTCGGACTATATGCGCCCCGCCGTGCGGCTGGCGTCGCTGATGGGCCTGCGCGTCATCTATGTCTATACGCACGACAGCATCGGCCTTGGCGAGGACGGCCCGACACATCAGCCGATCGAGCAATTGGCGGCGCTGCGGGCGATTCCCGGCCTGACGGTCATCCGCCCCGCCGACGCGAACGAGACCGCCGCCGCCTGGCGCGTCGCGCTCGGCAACACGCGCGGCCCCACCGCCCTCTCGCTCACACGCCAAAATCTGCCCATTCTCGATCGCTCGCGCTTCGCCGCCGCATCCAACCTGGAGCGCGGCGCATACGTGCTGGCCGACGCGCCGGGTGGCGCGCCTGAGATCCTCCTGCTGGCCTCTGGCTCTGAGGTACAGCTCATCGCCGACGCCCAGGCGCAGCTTGTCGCGCGGGGCGTGCGGGCGCGCGCCGTCTCGGTGCCCAGCATGGAGCTTTTCGAGCACCAGTCGCAGAGCTATCGCGACGAGGTGCTGCCGCCGTCGGTGCGCAAGCGCCTGGCCGTCGAGGCCGCCGTGCCCCAGAGTTGGTATCGCTACGTCGGACTGGACGGCGATGTCATCGGCCTGAACCACTATGGCGCGTCAGCGCCCGCCAGGGTGCTCTTCGAGCAATTCGGCTTCACGAGCGCGAACGTCGTGGCCCACGCTCTCAAGCTGCTGGGCCGCTAGTCATGTCTCTTCCCCTCTCCATCTCGATGGAGAGGGGGTCTGGGGTGAGAGATCCCCATCCACAAAGGAGATCGCATCATGCGAGTCGGAATCGCGGCGGACCACGCGGGCTTCCCGCTCAAGGCCCCGATCGCCGAAGAACTGCGAAACATTGGTCATGAGGTCGTCGATCTTGGTGGCGACGGAACGAATCCGCTGGACGACTATCCTGATTATGCCAAGGCCATCGGCCAGGCGGTGCGTGCCGGCTCGGTCGAGCGCGCCGTGCTGGTCTGCGGCAGCGGGGTGGGCGCCAGCGTCGCGGCGAATAAGATGCCCGGCGTGCGCGCCGGACTGTGCCACGACACCTACTCTGCGCGCCAGGGCGTGGAGGACGATAATATCAATGTGCTGTGTTTGGGCGCGCGGGTGATCGACGCCGAGCAGGCTTTGCCCCTCGTGCGCGCATTCATGGACGCGCGCTTTTCCGGCCTCGAACGCCATGTGCGCCGTCTGGCCAAAGTGCAACAGATGGAAGAGGAGTTCTGCCAGTAATGACAACCCGCACTCCCCTCACGGAATTGGTCGCGCTCGGCCAAAGCCCGTGGATCGATTTCATTCGCCGCAAGTTTATGGCGACGGGCGAATTCGCCGCGCTGATCAACGCGGGCGAGATTCGCGGCGCCACCTCGAATCCGACCATTTTCGAGAAAGCCATTAGCGCCGCCGACGATTACGACGCGCAGATCATGGCGCTCGTCCGCCAGGGCATGATCGACCCCAAGAAAATCTTCGACGAGCTAGCGATCACCGACATCCAGACCGCCGCCGACAATTTGCGCACCGTCTATGATCAGACGGGCGGCGCCGATGGCTTCATCTCGATCGAGGTCTCGCCCGCTGCTGCCAACGACACCGCCGCGACGCTCGCCGAGGCGCGCTATCTGTGGGGCCGCGTCAGCCGCCCTAACGTGATGGTCAAAGTGCCCGCGACGCCCGAGGGTATTCCCGCCGTCGAGCAGCTGACGTCTGAAGGCCTGAACATCAACATCACGCTGATCTTCGCGCTGGAAGTCTATGAGCAGGTGGTCGAGGCGTACCTCGAGGGCCTTGAAAAGCGCGTCGCAGCCGGTCAGCCGATCGCCAGCATTTCGTCAGTGGCGAGCTTTTTCGTCAGCCGCGTCGATACCGAGGTTGACAAGCGGCTCGATGCGCTGGCTCAACAGGCTGGCAATCCGCAAGCGATTCTCGACCTGCGCGGCAAGGCGGCCATCGCCAACGCCAAGCTGGCCTATGAAATGTACCAAAAGACCTTTAGCGGCCCGCGCTTCACCGCCCTCAAGGCCAAAGGCGCGCGGCCCCAGCGCTGCCTGTGGGCCAGCACCAGCACCAAGAATCCCGCCTATCGCGACGTGCTTTACATCGAAGAGCTGATCGGGCCTGAGACGGTCAACACGATGCCGCCCGCGACGATCGACGCCTTTCGCGATCATGGGCGGGTGCGCGTGACGCTGACCGAGAACGTCGCTGGCGCGCGCGATCTGCTCCGGCAGGTCGAGGCGGTTGGCCTCTCGATGGCCGACGTAACGCAAAAATTGCAGATCGACGGCGTCAAGCTTTTCGCCGACTCATACAACCAGATGGTGAGTGAGGTGGGCAACAAAGTCGCGATGATGCGACAGCAGGCCGGCGGCACGAGTGGCGTGCCGGCCGCCAGCGCGAGCCTCGGCGGCATCGCTGGCGCCGTCAATGACGCCGTCGCCGCGCTCGATCAGTCCCATGCCGGCGCGCGGCTCTGGCAAAAAGACACGACCTTTTGGAAAGACGACGCCGCTACCGGCGAAAAGATCCGCAATCGCCTCGGCTGGCTGGCCGTCGCCCGCACGGTCGATGCCGACCGCGCTTCTCTAGAGCGATTCGCGGCTGGCTTGCGCGCCGACGGCTTTACCCACGCGGTGCTGCTCGGCATGGGCGGCAGCAGTTTGTGCCCTGAGGTGCTGACGACCACCTTTGGCCCCCAGACGGGCGCGCCGCGCCTGCATGTGCTCGACTCGACGGACCCCGCGACGATTCAGGCGACCGAGCGCGCCATCGACATGCCGCACACGCTTTTCATCGTCGCGTCAAAGTCGGGCACGACGCTCGAGACGCTCTCGCACTTCGCCTACTTCCACGCGAAAGTCACAGCTTTAGGCGTCTCAAAACCAGGCGATCAGTTCGTCGCCGTCACGGACCCCGGCACCCCCCTCGAGGCGCTGGCCAGGCAGAACGGCTTTCGCCACGTGTTCACCAATCCCCCCGATATCGGCGGACGCTATTCGGCGCTCTCCTATTTCGGCATGGCGCCGGCGGCGGCGATGGGGCTTGATCTGGCGGCGACCTTGCGCCCGGCGCTGGCAATGACCGACGCCTGCGGCCCCGACCGGCCCGCCGCGCAAAACCCCGGCCTATGGCTGGGTGCGGTGCTGGGCGCCGCCGCCAGGAGCGGGCGCGACAAAGTAACGATCGTCGCTTCGCCGCCGCTCGCCAGCGTGGGCTTGTGGATCGAGCAACTGATTGCGGAGAGCACGGGCAAAGAGGGGCGAGGCATCTTGCCGGTCGCCGGCGAGCAGCTGGGCGCGCCTAACACGTATGGCAGCGATCGCCTCTTTGCCTATCTGCGCACCGACGCGGGCTTTGATCCCGCGCAAGACGCCGCGCTCGCCGCGCTCGAAGCGGCCGGACACCCCGTCGTGCGCTTCGCGCTGCCCTCGACCGTCGCGCTCACCGGCGAATTCTTTCGCTGGGAGGTCGCGACCGCCATCGCCGGCCACTTCCTGGGGATCAATCCCTTTGACGAGCCGAACGTGCAAGAGAGCAAAGACAACACAAGCCGCATTCTGGGTGAGTTCGAGCAATCGGGCAAGCTGCCAGAGATGGCTCCTATCCTAACCGACGGCGCGGCGCGGATCTTTGCCGCCGGTGTGACGGCGACCGCCGCGCAAGGAACGCGCACCGCCAGCCAGGCGCTCGACGCCGTGGCGCGACTGGGCCAGCCGGGCGACTATATCGCCATCATGGCCTATGTCGAGCCGAGCGTTGAAAACGACCGGATGCTGCGGCACCTGCGCGAGCAGCTGCGCGAGCGCACCCATCTGGCCACGACGCTCGGCTATGGCCCGCGCTTTTTGCACTCGACCGGCCAGTTGCACAAAGGCGGCGCCAACAACGGCGTCTTCATGCAGATCGTCGCGTCAGACAAGACGGATGTGGCCATTCCAGGCAAGCCATTCAGCTTTGGCACGCTGATTCACGCGCAATCGCTCGGCGATTATCAATCGCTGCAAGCGCATGGCCGGCGCGTAGTGCGCATCGACCTGGGCGCCCACATTGCCGGCGGTCTGGCACACCTGGCCGAGTAGCGGCGTTATCTCAGTGGATCTGCACTCCTCTCCAGCGGATTGGGGAGGGGTCGGGGGGTGAGGGACGCGCGGGCAAGAGTGCCGGCGCGCCGACACTCAGTGATTGAGCCATAAAAACGGAGGAATATTCTCGTGGAGATTGGCTTTTACGGCCTGGGCCGCATGGGCGGCAACATGGTGACGCGGCTCGTGCAGGGCGGTCACAAAGTCATCGCGTCGAACCGCAGTCGCGGCCCCGTTGACCTCGCCGCGCAGCACGGCGCCATTCCCGCCTATAGCCTCGAAGAGCTGGTGAGCAAGGTCGAAGACAGCCCCAAGGCCGTGTGGATCATGGTGCCGCAGGGCCAGCCCGTCGATGACACCATCGAGCACCTGCTGACGCTGCTCAAGCCGGGCGACATCATCATCGACGGCGGCAACTCGTGGTACAAAGACACGGTGCGCCGCGCCCAGATGGTGACGGCCAGGGGCTATCACTATATGGACTGCGGCACCAGCGGCGGCGTATGGGGTCTCAAGGTCGGCTATTCGCTCATGATTGGCGGCGAGCGCCCGGTGTTCGAGCGACTCGAGCCGATCTTCAAGACGCTGGCCCCGGAGAACGGCTACGATTATTTTGGCGCGTCGGGGGCCGGCCACCTGGTCAAGATGGTGCATAACGGCATCGAATACGGCATGCTGCAAGCCTATGGCGAGGGCTTCGAGATCCTCAAGGCATCGCCTTACGGCTTGAATCTGCTCGACATCACCAGGGTGTGGAATCACGGCAGCGTGGTCCGCTCGTGGCTGCTCGAGCTGGCTGAGCTGGCCTTCGAGGCCGAAGGGTCGGACCTGGCCACCATCAAAGGCTATGTCGAAGATTCGGGCGAGGGCCGCTGGACGATTTGGGAGGCCATGGAGCGCAACGTGCCGGCGCCAATCATCACGGGGTCCTTGTTCGAGCGCTTTCACTCGCGCCAGCAAGAATCGTTCTCGGCCAAGGTCATCGCGGCGCTGCGCAACCAGTTTGGCGGCCACGCGGTGCAGACCGAAGACGCTGGTCATTAGGCCGCGCCCACTTACCATCGCGATGGAAAGAGAGAACGGAACACGAAGGGCGCGAAGAAGGATGAAGCACAACGAAAGGTGTTTTTCAGAGCTTTGCTCTGATCCGGCTCTTCGTGTTTTTCGTGTCTCACGCCTCCTTTCCCGCAGCGCAGAGGGCGTGAAATCTTCACTGATCTAAGTAGATCAGGCTAACACGCGACGACGCGAGCGCATTCGATGCCGCCACACGCCAGCCCCGGACAAAAGTATGCCCCGCAAGGACCCCAATGGGCTAGCCTATAGCCCTTGTCGCCCTCGCGGCGCGTGCTATGATCGTTAAGAAGAGTATAAGAAGGGTACACCGCGTGGACGGCGCCAAGCACATGGAGGGCGGAATGCTCGAAAACCTGACCGCGAATAACCCCCTGCGCACAGGGCTTTCCGAGACGCGCACGGTGCAGCCGTGTGTGGTGGTGATCTTTGGCGCCACAGGCGACCTCACCGCGCGCAAGCTGGTGCCCGCGCTCTATAGCCTGGCCGCCGATCAGCCGCCGCTGCCGGCGAATTTCACCGTCGTGGGCGTGGCGCGCCGCCCCTGGACGAACGAGGAGTTTCGCAAGAACCTCGCGGAAGGCGTGAAGAATTTCGCCCGCCAACCCTTCGTTCCCACCGTGTGGGAGACTTTTTCTCAGGGCTTGCGCTATGTGCGGGTCGAGTTCGACGACGACTCGGCCTATCACACGCTCGCCTCCGTGCTCGATCAGATCGACCAGGAGCGCGGCACCCTGGGCAACCGCATCTTTTATTTGGCAACGGCGCCACAATACTACAGCGACATCGTCGCGCGACTTGGCGCGGCTGGTGCTGTACGCCGGGAGGTGCCCGAAGCGGACGGGCACGGCTGGAATCGTCTCATTGTCGAGAAACCTTTTGGGCATGACCGCTCATCGGCCCGTCAGCTCAACGCCGATCTGAATAAGGTGTTCAAGGAAGATCAGATCTATCGCATCGATCATTACCTGGGGAAGGAGACTGTTCAGAACATCCTCGTGATGCGCTTTAGCAACGGCATTTTCGAGCCGATTTGGGATCGCCGCTATATCGACAACGTGCAGATCACCGTCGCCGAAAATATCGGCGTCGAAGGGCGCGGCGGCTATTACGAAGAAGCGGGCGCGATGCGCGACATGGTGCAAAACCACCTCTTGCAACTGGTGACACTTGTCGCGATGGAGCCGCCCTCTGGCTTTGAGGCCAACGTCGTGCGCGATGAAAAAGTCAAAGTGCTGCACGCGATTATGCCGATGAACGAGGATGACGTGGTGCGCGACACGGTGCGCGGCCAATATGGCCCAGGCTGGCTGGGATCCGAGCAAATCCAAGGCTATCGCCAGGAAACGGGCGTGGCGCCCCAATCACAAGTGGAAACGTTCGTCGCCGCCAAGTTGCAAATCGACAACTGGCGCTGGGCGGGGGTGCCATTTTACCTGCGTACCGGCAAGCGATTGCCCAAGCGCATCACCGAAGTCGCGATCCAATTCAAGCGCCCGCCGTTTTCGCTGTTTCGGAAGACGGGAGCTGACGAGCTGCAACCCAACGTGCTCTCGCTGCGCATTCAACCCAACGAGGGCATCTCGCTCAAATTTGGTGTCAAAGCGCCCGGCCAGGCGATGCGCATCCGCGCGATGAATATGGACTTCCTGTACGGCTCGTCGTTTGGCGCTGAGCCGCCCGAAGCCTATGAGCGCCTGTTGCTCGACTCGATGCTGGGCGATTCCACATTATTTACACGTCGCGATGAGACTGAGGCGGCTTGGGAGTTCGTTGACGCTATCGAGGCTGGATGGCGAACGATGCCCGCGCAAAACCCCCTGCGCACCTATGAACCTGGCACGTGGGGGCCACACGCGGCTGATGAGTTAATCGAGCGCGACGGACGTTTTTGGAGGCGATTGTAATGATCCAAGCCCCTGTCACGAGACAAGAGGCACCAGACGTTCCCCTTGGCCAGATCGAGAGTGTGTTGGCGCGCATGTGGCGCGACGCCGACGCCGTGACGCTGGCCGCCGGTGGACAGATTCTCGCGCGCAACAGCGTCATGACGCTGGTCGTCTATGCTCACGGTGCCAAACAGGCACGGTACGCCGCCAGAGCGATCGAGGGATTGACGGGGCAACACCCGTCGCGCTCGATCATCCTGGCTATCGACCCCGACGTCCCGCTTGGCCCTATCACGGCCAACGTTTCCATTCACTCGCACGCGCCCCAACACGGCATCGGCCAGGTGCGCTCCGAGCAGATCGTCATCAGCGTCAATGGCGATGTCACTCAGCATGTGCCCGGTGTCGTCTTGCCCTTGCTGCTGACTGAGATGCCCGCCTTTTTGTGGTGGACCGGCGATCTGCCGACCGGCGACATCGTCGACAACCTGATCGACGACTGCGAGCGGGCTATCGTGGATAGCTCGGATTTCAAAAATCCGGAGCAAAGCCTGACGCGCATCGCCGATCTGATTGAAGGCAACCGCCTCAACTTCACGAACCGCACGGCGATCAGCGATTTCAACTGGAGTCGGCTGCGCCCGTGGCGCGAGCTGACGGCGCAATTCTTCGACTCGCCGCGGTTTCGGCCCTATCTCGACGGAATCGAGCATGTCGAGGTCGAGTACGCGGTCAGCGACGATCAACCGCGGAATCCGACGCAAGCGTATCTTTTCGCCGGCTGGCTGGCGTCACGGCTGCGCTGGCAAACACATACGGGTCATCGCTCTGGTGGCGCGGTGCGCCTGGGGCTGAGCAATCACCAGGGCGCGCCGGTCACGATCGAGATCTCGCCCAAATCAGGCGTGGACTCGCTCGATTGGTGGGCGACTTCGAGCACCGAATGGCCGGTGCAGATCGGCGACGATGACGGCCACGACGCGCAGACTCCCACCGACGAGCAGCCCACGACGCCCGATCTCTCAACGCACTGCGTGAGCATCGGCGCGCTGATGCGCGTGAACATCCGGTCGCGGGCAGGTGACAAGACGGCGTCGTTCACCATCCGGCGTGAGGACGATCTCAAGAATGTGACGACGGTGGTGGTCGCCGAGGGCGAGACAATGCCACAGCGCCGCACTCCGCTCGACACGCTGGGCGAGACGACGCTCTTGCACCAGCAATTGGCCAATTTCGACCATGACCCTGTCTACGAAGACGCCATTCTGTCGGCGCGGACGATGGTGTCAAATGACGGCGCGAAAACGGGGAAGATTCGATGAACAACGAGCGCGGCGTCCTGCGCATCAGCCCTGACGCTGAGCGACTGATGATCACGGCGGCGGATGTGTTTGTGGGGGTGGTGGCTGAGGCTATCGCCGCTCGCGGGCGCGCCGATGTGGCGCTGTCGGGCGGATCGACGCCGCGCTCTCTGTATCACTTGCTCGCCTCGCCCGATTATATCGGACAAGTCGAATGGGCACGGACGCACATCTGGTTTGGCGACGAGCGGTGCGTCGGACCGGACGACCCCCAGAGCAACTATGGTATGGCGCGCGACGCACTGCTGAGCCGCGTCGCCATTCCCCCCGCTCACGTTCACCGGATGATCGGGGAGGCCCAGCCGCCGGAATCTGGCGCCCGCCAATACGAAGAAGAGCTGCGGGCCTCTTTCGGCCTGGCGCCCGGCGCATTGCCGCGCTTCGATCTCATCTGGCTGGGCCTGGGACCAGACGGGCACACGGCGTCACTTTTCCCTGGCACGGCGGCGCTGGCCGTCACCGACCGTCTGGTCGTGGCGAATCATGTGCCGCGGCAAAACACCGACCGGCTGACGCTCACTTTCCCCGTGATCGACGCGGCGGCGCGCGTGGCCTTCCTCGTCTCTGGCGCCGACAAGGCCGACATAGTAGCGCGCGTGCTGGAAGGCGACCGGACGAACACCGCCGATCTCTTGCCGTCGCAGCGCGTCTCTCCCATCAACGGCGAGCTGCTCTGGCTGCTCGATCTCGACGCCGCCGGCGCGCTGCATTTGTAGGATAAGCCAGCACGCGGATCCTTTCTGTCTTGTTGCCATGGGATCCTCTCTCAAGAAGGCCGGAAACCGATCGATCGTATTACCGGAGCGGTGTTGGTGGGCCTGGGGATTCGGCTGGCGCTTGATTGATTCCTCTTCTGTCAGATCTAAAGGTAGAGGAAGGATGCTTGGTGGTCGACAGTTCTGCGTAATCACTCAATCATATACAGCCTGCAAGCCACTAATTGTGCTTTCAACCCGATCAAACAGGATCCTCGATTTCACATCCACCCATATAAATGGGGCCGGGACGACGGGGCGTCATCCTCGATTTGCATGGATCGTTCGAATGAGAGAGCATGCGGCATTGAGATATGGTATTTCATTATAGTAGTATGAATGGGAAGGATGTGAAGGGAGATGCTATCAATGGGAAAAGCAGCACAAAAAAGCCTCTTGAGCAGTGAAGATGAGGCTGCTATCATTGCATTCCCTACGAAACGTCAGGCACTCTATGAGCGATTTCGCGACGAGATCTCTCCTAATTCTGCTTTCAATCGAATGCTCGTGAGCTTTCAGGCGAATAGAGACGCACCATTCTATAATTGGTTCAAATATAAAGAAGGATTCTCTCAAGCGCTTGTCGCCTATTTGCTCAACCACCTCAAGCCAGCACCAGGTGTATTGCTCGATCCATTTTCAGGCGCGGGATCAGCTCTTTTCGCCGCGAGCGAGTTAGGCTGGCAAGCTAAGGGCATTGAGGTGTTGCCAGTCGGTGTCTATGCTACGGAGGCTCGTCGTGTGGCTCAGACCATTTCTGTTGAGAAATTTCAGGCAGCGATGAGACAGGTTCTTGCTGAGCCTGATTTCAGACGCTATGACAATCCTCAGCACGCTCTGCGGCACATTCCTATTACCAGGGGTGCTTTCCCACCGGACCAAGAGGCGCAGCTTGTCGGCTATATCACCTATTGCAACACGCGCATCTCCGACCCTGATGCGCTGTGCTTGCTGCTCTTCGCTGCCGCCTGCGTGCTCGAAGACATCAGCTATACGCGCAAAGATGGGCAATATCTGCGCTGGGATGTCCGATCGGGGCGATCGCAAGGTAAGAAAGCGTTCAACAAGGGATATATTCCGTCTTTTCATGAAGCGATCGGCGCCAAGCTGCATCAAATGGCGCGCGATCTCGCACCGCAACACCAGCCGGCGCTGTTTGCCGATCTGGAATCACATCAGAATCAGGACCATCCAGCGCCCGATCTGCATCAAGGCTCCTGCTTAGAGATATTACCAACGATGGCCGATAGCTCCATTGACTTTGTGCTTACCTCGCCGCCCTACGCGAATCGTTATGACTACACGCGCACGTATGCCCTCGAGCTGATCTATCTCGGCTGTACGGAAAAGCAGGTCAAAGAGCTACGCCAGGCAATGCTGTCTTGCACAGTCGAGAATAGAGATAAACGCGACGCGATGGCGCGGTTCTATCGTGACATCGGACGCGAAGCGGATTTTCAGCGTGTGGAGCAGATCTTTTTCGAGCAAGAGGCCTTGCGAGAAGTGCTGTCAGTGCTAGACGCTTATCGAGTGGCGGGCAAGCTCAATAACGCAAATGTCGCGCGTATGGTTCGGAATTATTTCTATGAGATGGCTTTCGTGATCTTTGAGTTGTCTCGATTGCTCAGACCCGGCGGCATCATAGCGATGGTGAATGACAACGTGCGTTATGCTGGCGAAGAAGTTCCTGTTGACTTGATCCTCTCTGCTATGGCCGAGAGTTGTGGTCTGTGCACGCGGCACATCTGGACACTGGGACGCGGTAAAGGAAATAGCAGCCAGCAGATGGGCAATCACGGGCGCACGGAGTTACGAAAGTGCGTCTACGTCTGGGAAAAAGAAGCATAAGCGATGGATGAAGAGCCAGAAGCCGCTGATGTCAGCCACCTGCACTACCGCTTGCGCTCTACATTCTTTTTGCGCAAGTTGAGGGAGTATAAAACACTTTCGCTGCCGCTTATGGTCGCGGAATTGCTCTCAGCCGAGCATCTGTATAGTTGGGAGCGACGAGCTGATTGGGAAATCGGCGAAAGCGCATTCACCTATATCAGCCGCCACCACCACCTGAAATTGCTACAAGTCTTCTGCCATCCTCGCGTCTTGCGCGAATATCCTCGGCTGGTAGCCTATTATCGCAATATTGCGGCACTGTCACAGAAAGCGAGCTTACGGCTTGCGCGCATCGATGTCGCTAAATTTGAGGGCGATACGGATAACGAGCGCCGTCTCAACGAAGAGCAGGCATTGGCGCTCGCTAAGCTTTTCAACGAGCATATTACGCTTATTGTCGAGAGCACAGTGGAAAGCCTCACAAAAGAAGATCTGCATGGTATCTTGCTTGCTTCGACAGGCGCACAGATCGATGGCTCATGGCGCAATGCTTCGGCGAAGAAGCAGAGCGGGTTGTTCGTCGGTTTCTGATAAAAGAAGCCATCGATCGAGACATTCTATCGGCGCTCATACCACGCAAGGGAACAAGTGTGGTTCTTTTCGATCGTGCACAAATGGGCAACCAGATCGGTGAGATTGATCTCTATCGTGGCATAATTCTCGCCAATCAAACGTCGATATTATTTGGGAGTGACCCTGACATCTCACTGCTGGGTAAAGATGGAGCGACTGTCGGCGTCATTGAAATCAAAGGAGGGACGGATCCCGCAGGCGCACTCGAACGCTATGGTGCGGTGCTGAAATCCTTTGAAGAAGCGCGCCGCATGCATTCCAACGTGGTGACAATTTTGGTGTCCTATCTGACGACGCCTGAAGTGCATGCACGTATGACAAACGATGCGCGCTTGATTCATTTCGATCTGAACATGCTTCTCGACGAAGGGAACGTGTTTCGTGCGTGTATGGATAGTATATCCGGGCTGTTGTGACAATCGGCGTGAGCCTGCCACTGGCGAGAATCGGAGCATGCGCTTTCACAAAGAGGAGCATCTTCATGCCACACAACATCATTCCGCCTGGATCGCAGGAGAGGTTGGCCGGATCGTCGCACCGCCTGGGCCACCAGCTTGCCGTCCGCTTCGATCACACGAACGGCTTCGATGTTGAACTCGCGGGTGAAGGTCTGTGGTGTCTTTGCTATCTTTTTGCCACCCTCGTGGAATATATCTATCTCTTCGATCATTCCACGAAACCGAGGCAAGCTCACATTTCCTGTCTCCTGAATCCGATGACAATGAGGAAAAAGAGCAGCAATGACAAGGCCCCCGGCTCTTCGTCGAGCTAGGGGCCGAGATCTCTTGTGTCTGTCAGCGATCCGGCTGCTTGCGCTTATCATTCATCTCCAGCCAGTGATCCGCTTCACGCATCGAGTGAGACATCTTGCGCTGGTGCTCGACGCGCTCTTGCATGGCGATGAGCCGCTCTGCTTCTGGCAGGGAAAAGCCTTGATCGAGCAAGGCGTCGATGAGTAAATCTTGATATTGCTGCATCTGGCACCTCTCTTTTTTCTTTTAGCGCGAGTTTGGGTATCAGAGTCTCAGGGTCGTGGGCCGAATGGGTGGGTGTGCCGCCTGCTTCGTGTGTATCGAACAGGATTCGCGTGTGACGAGTGGAAGGGGGATCGGTCAGCGGCCTGGCGGAGGAAGCGTTTTCCTTCGCGTGTGATAGCGCATAAAGCAGACCACCTTGCGCACGCGGCCCACCTGAGATGTACTATAGCAGAGGGCAAAGACTGATAGGCAAGACAGTGGCCCTTTTTGCTCATAGGCTCACACCCGGCGTGCGACCCAGATCACACCCGCCAGAAAGGCCGAATATCCGATGAGCGATGTCGTCGCGGATCTCGATGCTCTCACCTTCGCGCGGATCCCCACGAACGGCGTGACACTGCACGTGGCGCGGGCTGGGCCGGCTGACGGGCCGCTGGTGCTGCTCCTGCACGGCTTCCCGGAATTCTGGTATAGCTGGCGGCACCAGATCGCGCCGCTGGCCGCCGCCGGCTGGCGCGTATGGGCGCCCGATCTGCGCGGCTATAATCTGAGCGATCGCCCGCGCGGCGTGGGTGCGTATCGCCTCGACGCCGTGACGCGCGATGTCATCGGACTCATCGATGCCGCCGGGGTCGAGCGCGCGATCGTCATCGGGCACGATTGGGGCGCGATGGTCGCGTGGTGGGCGGCTCTCACGGCGCCTGAGCGCGTGGCGCGGGCGGCTATGCTCAACGTGCCGCACCCGGCGGTCTTTCGCCGCGAGCTGCGGACGAATCTCGCGCAGGTGCGCCGCAGCTGGTACATATTCGCCTTTCAGCTGCCCGGCCTGCCCGAGCGCATGATGCGGCGCGACGAGTACAGCTTCGCGGCGCGGTCGCTGCGGGCGGGCAGCGCGCGGGGCACCTTCACCGACGCGGATCTGGCGCGCTATCGTGAGGCGTGGGGACAGCCGGGCGCACTGAGCGCGATGATCAACTGGTATCGCGCGCTCTTGCGCCGCTCGCCGCGCCTGCCACGCGATCCGCGCGTGCGCGTGCCGGCGCTGATCGTCTGGGGCGAGCGCGATCGCTATCTGGGTCGCGAAATGGCCTCCAAAAGCGTCGATCTCTGCGACGACGGACGGCTGGCGCTCGTACCCACCGCCGGCCATTTCGTCCATGAAGAGGCCCCCGCCGAAGTCACGGCATTGCTGCTCGATTTTTGCGCCGCCGAGCGGCAGCCGTGAGGTCGTGAAGAAGAGTGCGAGACACGAACAACACGAAAACGATGGAAAAATACGAATATTTCGTGCTTCTTCGTGTTCCGTTCTCTCGCCCTGACGCTCGCTCTTGACAGCGCCGCGCTGATGGCGCACCATAGCACTGGCAACGCCAAGGCTCATCCCCTCAAAGGAACAGCGCGCGTGACGTTAGAGACAATATCCCCCGCGCCACAGGCTCCGGCTGACGCGAAGCGGCGCGCGTCGCGACCGCGTATCGGTCCGTGGTGGGTGGTGGCCGGGTTGCTCGCGCTCTATCTGGCTCTGGCGCTCGCTATCGGCTCGCAAAGCCCCTGCGGCAACGATCTGGGCACCGTCTTTTTGCCCAGCGCTCGGCTGGTGGTGGCCGGCGAGCCGCTCGACATATATCAGGTGCGCGTCTATTCCTATCCCAACGCCAACGGCCCCTTGAGCGAATTCGCTCTCGCGGGGGCGCTGGCCGCAGGTCGCGCGCTGCACCTGGATACACTTGGCCCTACCTGCCCACGCACAGATAAGTATCCGCTGCCACAAGACAGCATCGGCCTGCGCATGTGGCTGACGCTCATCTTTAGCCTGGTGCCGCTGGGCATCGGCGCCGAGATCTTGCGCCTCTCCGACAGCCGGCGCGAGCGGCCCTTCACCGGCTGGGGGCGGCTCTTGGTGTGGGCACTGATCGTGCTGGCGCCGCCGCTGTGGGATAGCCTCGTGCTCTATGGCCACATCGAGCAGCTGCTTGAGATCTGGCTGGCGCTCATCGCGGTGCGCTTCTTTGGCGAGCGGCGCATGATGCTGAGCGGTACGCTTTTAGGGCTAGCCCTTTTGAATCGCACAGCGGGCATTTTCGTCGTCATTCCGCTGGCGATCGTTTTGCTCTATGAGCGGCGCTGGCGCGATGTCGTCCTCTGGGGCGCGACGCTCGGCGCCGTCACGATCGCCGGGCTGCTGCCGTTCTATCTTACCGACAAAGCCGACCTGATCTATTCGCTGAATGGCTTTCGCGGCTCGGAGCCAATTCTCGACGGATCGTTCTGGACGTTCCTGCGCGGCACGCCGTATGAGGCGCGGCTTCAGTCGCTCGACTCGACAGTGGCCATCGGGCTGGCGGTGCTGGTCAGCGTTCTCATCATCGGGCTGGGGCGCGTGCGCTCGAATGACGCGCGGCTCTATGGCGTGATCTGCGTATCGGTCTGCTGCTTTTCGCTGGCCATTAAAGCGATTTGGGGGTATTATTTCACCGAGCCGCTGATGTGGGGCCTGGCGTGGACGCTCTCGGCGCGTGACACGCGCCAGCGCTGGTGGCACCATATCATCGTGCCGATTGTGATGAGCGGCTTGATGGTGCTAACCGAGGAGCGCATCGGCGCGACGCTCGCCGCATCCAACGGTTTTTTCAACGAGCAAGGGGGCTTGCGCCAGATGGTGCTGCTGACGAGCCTGGGCGAGTGCGTGACCCTCTGCGCGCTCATCGCGGGGCTGGCATACGTGCTGGTGCTGCGTCCGCCGGAAGCGGAGCCGTGGAGGGCGGCTGAGCTCGAGCATAGCGTGGTTAGAGAGAATGTGCTATACTAGTGGAAGAACAGGCGGCAAGCGCCACACGCGCGAAAACGCCTTTCGCGGGCGCAAGAAAGTATGCGCGAGTCGTATGCTTCGGCGCCCGTTGGCATCCTTTTCAGAGGCGAGATGCTCTTTTTGGTTGCGTCTATGCGTGGGGTGTCATGAGAAACGAATCAGTGGTCCGCTTGGCCACTCAGGAGGGCTTTGTGCCTAATACAAGTGAACAGGTGCCGGCGAAGCTCGAACAGCAGATCGCCCCATCGAAGTCGAAAAATGTAGTCGTGGTGCTGCGCGGCGACAAAATTGACGCCGAACTGGTTAAGCTCGCCTGTTCCGTCTCGCGATCATCCAAGACCAACACCATTCTGGCGCTCTATGGCATCGAGGTTCCGCGCTCGCAAAAACTCGAAGAAAAGATGCCCGACGAAGAAGCCCAAGGGGCTGATGCAATTCAGGCGGCGAAAATGGTCGCCAACCGCGCTGACGTGGATATTAACGCCGAGATCGTGCGCACGCGCAGCATCGCGCATACGATTATCGAGGAAGTCAATCAGCGGCAGTGCACGCTCTTGATCATGGGCGTCCCCTATAAAGAAAAGCGCGCGGGCACCTGCTCGCTCGACGATATGACCGAATACGTGCTCGAAAACGCCACGTGCCGCGTGTGGCTCATTCGCGGCAACAAAGAGCCTGCGCAACATTGACGGGCCGAATTAAGGCATGACAACCGATTCTACTGATTCGCAAGCAGAGGCTGGCGACGAGCAGGTGCTCGCGCTGGTGCGCTATGGCCTGGGAAAAGAGATCCGCCTCTTTCCCACGCGGATCGCCTTTATCTCACGCGAGGAAGGCGATGACGATCGCTTTGAGCTGAGCAAAATCCGCGCGCTCGGCCTTCAGCCCGGCGAGCACATCCCCAGCAAGCTCATCGTCCTGCTCGAATTCCTCGATGGCACCTCGATCATCGTGGGCGAGGGGATGACCAACGTGCGCGACTTTACCCACCTGCTCAGCGTGCTGAGTGAGGTGGCGCCACAGATCGCGCTCGACCCGCCCGACATGGCCGAGCAGCTGCGCCAGGCAGTGGTGAATCGCCGCCAGTCCAACCTGGGGTGTTACGTCGCCGTGCTGGTGTCGGCGCTCGTGCTCGCCGCCATCTGCGCGCTGGGCAATTTGCTCATCCACCTCCGGTGATGTGAATCCCCCTTCCCCTGAAGTGAAGAAAGGGGAAAGCGTCATCCGACGACGAAATTGATCAGCTTGCCGGGCACATAGATCACTTTGCGCACCGACTTGCCGGCGATCTGCTCCGCCAGCTTGGGCGTCGCCATGACGGCGGCGCGCACGGCGGCCTCGTCGGCGTCGGCGGCCACATCGACTGTCCCGCGCAGCTTGCCGTTGACCTGCACCGGCACCGTGATCACCGCGTCGATCGTCAGCGCGTCGTCATACGTCGGCCAATCGGCGTCGTGCACGCTGGTCGCATGCCCGCGTCGGCGCCACATCTCTTCGGTGATGTACGGGGCCAGCGGCGCCATCATCAAGATCAGCGCCTCGATCGCGGTGGTGAAGCTGGCCGCGTCGCGCTCAGCCTCGCCGCTGTCGCGCGCCGCGCTCAAGGCGTTGGTCATCTCCATCAGTGAGGCCAGCGCCGTGTTGAAGCGCAGGTGCTCGTAATGATCGCTGACGCGCTTGACGATCTTGTGGCGCAGGCGCGCCAGATCGGTCAGAGCGTCGCCGGTCGTCCGCTTCTTCGCCAGAGGCTCGGTCTGCGTCGCCAGATTCCACAGGCGGCCCAGATAGCGCGACACCCCCTCGACGCCCTGATTGTTCCACGGGCCGCCCTGATCGAAGGGACCCATAAACATCAGATAGCAGCGCACCGCGTCTGCGCCATAGACCGAGACCACGTCGTCGGGCGCAATGACATTGCCCCGCGATTTCGACATCTTTTGACCGTCAGGCCCCAGCACGATGCCCTGGTGAAACAAACGCGTGAACGGCTCGCTGAAATCCAGGTAACCCATGTCGCGCAGCGCCTTGACGAAAAAGCGCGCGTACAGCAGGTGCAAGATGGCGTGCTCGGCGCCGCCGTTATACATCGCCACCGGCAGCCAGGCGTTGACCTTCACATTATCCCACGCCGCCTTGTCGTTCTTGGGGTCGGCATAGCGCAAGAAGTACCACGACGAGCAGATGAAGCCATCCATCGTGTCGGTCTCGCGCCTGGCTGGCTTGCCGCAGACGGGGCAGGCGACGTTCAAGAATTCCGGCACATAGTTCAGCGGCGACTCCCCCGTCGGCTTGAAGTTGACGTGGTCGGGCAGCAACACCGGCAATTGATCTTCGGGCACGGGCACCATGCCGTGCTCAGGGCAATAGATGATGGGGATCGGCGCGCCCCAGAAGCGCTGGCGTGCGATCAGCCAGTCGCGCAGCCGGTACGACACCGTCGCCTGGCCCGCGCCGCGCCGCTCGATCTCAGCAATGACGCGCGCTTTGGCCTGATCGCCCGGCGTGCCGTCGAACGGGCCGGAATTGACCATGCGCCCGATCGCTTCTTTGGCCTCGCTCCACGTCGCGGGATCGGACGGCTGCTCGCCCTCAGGGCAGATGACCTGCTTGATCGGCAAGCCGAACCCGCGCGCGAAGGCGAAGTCGCGCTCGTCGTGCGCGGGCACGCCCATCACCGCGCCGGTGCCATACGACATCAGCACATAATCGGCGACCCACACCGGCACTTTGTCGCCGCTGATGGGGTTGGTAACGAATCCGCCGGTAAAGACGCCCGTCTTGGGCCGCACGGTGCTCTGGCGCTCGATCTCGGTGACACGCCGCGCCGCCTCGATATAGGCCCGCACCTCTTTTTTGCGCGCCGCCGTCGTGAAGCGCTCGACCAGCGGATGCTCCGGCGACAGCACGAAAAACGTCACGCCATACAGCGTGTCGGGCCGCGTCGTAAAGACAGGGATCTCGACTGTCTCAATCAGCGCCGGCCCGGTGCCGCCGCGTGGCTTGCGCCCCTTGAAGGCCGCGACGAACCGCACCTCGGCGCCCTCGCTGCGCCCAATCCAGTTCTTTTGCATGGTGACGGTCTTTTCAGGCCAGTCCAGCCCATCGAAGCGCAACAGCTCCTCGGCGTAGCGGGTGATGCGCATCTTCCATTGATCGATCTCTTTTTGGAAGACCTCCGTGCCGCAACGCTCGCAGCGGCCGTTGACGACCTGCTCGTTGGCCAGCACAGTGTTATCGTTGGGACACCAGTTCGCCAGGGCTTTTGCGCGATAGACCAGCCCCGCCTTGTAGAATTGCAGGAACAGCCACTGCGTCCACTTGTAATACTCCGGCAGGCAGCTGACCATCTCGCGCGACCAGTCCCAGCGGGCGCCCATCAATTTCAGCTGCTCGCGCATGGCGGCGATGTTGGCCAGCGTCCAATCGCGCGGCTGAATGTTGCGTTGAATGGCGGCGTTTTCGGCGGGCAGGCCAAAGGCGTCGAAGCCGATGGGCTGCGCGACGTTGTAGCCGCTCATGCGCTTGAAGCGGCTAAAAGCGTCGTGGCCGGTGTAATTGTACCAGTGGCCGATGTGCAGATCGCCCGAGGGATAGGGCAGCATGGCCACGCTGAAATAATTCTGTTTGCCCTCGACGTGGTCGGGGGTGTCGCCGACGTGGCGGTCGGCCCAGACTTTGCGCCAGCGCGGCTCGATCTCATGCGGCGCATAGCGTGACTGGCCGCTGGTCGCGGCGCTGTGTGGCTTGGTAGAGGTCATGGCGATTCACGCTCACTTTCTGGATGGAGAGATGGCGACGAGAGAACGGCGTGCCAGAGGCGAAGAATCGTCAAGGGGGAAGGCCGTGGCACGACGCGAGCCATCCCCCTAGCTAAGGGTGAGAGCGTGGTGAATCATCTCAATGCCTCCACGATGTTTTCGTCAACAAAAAACGTCTTTCATCCCGAACAGGGACGAAAGACGCATGCGCGCATTCCGCGGTACCACCCCATGTTGGCGAGCGGCGGCGCAATCACACAAAGCGGACGACTGGTGGACCTGAGGGGGCTCGAACCCCTGACCTTCTGCATGCCATGCAGACGCGCTCCCAGCTGCGCCACAGGCCCAGGTGCCGTGTGCTTGCGCGGGCAAAACCGCTGACCCACTTGGCGACCGCGTAACGGTGGTCAGCCGGCACGGGCTGGCGGCTTGCGCCACGTCACCCGTGCGGGGAATCGCAGGCGAGTTCGGTCGCGTCGTTGCCGCCTCGCACCGACCGGCGGCTCTCTTTGGGGGGGTTGCGACCTACTGCTCCCGCGTGGCCCCTCTATCAATTGCTTTTCCATTCTAACACGCCGCGCGCCAAATTGCAAGGGGCAGCAGGCCGTGATCAGGGCCTTTTCATCAGAGAGATCTCAGGATAGGAGGGAGCTTTGCCAGCAATACCTTTTTCTGCTTACAACGTACTTGCACGGACGGCGAAGCACACCACAGCGAAACGTAGCAGCATCTCGTTGAGATCTAGCCTCGATTCGCTCTGATGAAAAGGCCCTGGGCCGTGATTCAGCCAACGCATTCTGCTCATCCTGTAACCTCCCACGTATTCCATAGTGGAAGTATGCGTCACCACCGAGCCGGATCAAGCAGTATGCTATACTGGGGGGACGAAGCGGCAGTGTGTGCACACCAGACGGCCATGACTCAGCGTCTGGAGGAGGATCGCTTGGAAGATCCCCGCCGAGACCTACCTGTAGCGCCAGGCACGACCTCAGCGCAGCTCTTTCGCGCGGTCTATGAAGCGCAAGTCGGCGCCGTGTATCGCTATATTTGTAGCAAAGTTGGCAGCCGTGAGGAAGCGGAAGATTTGACCGCTCAGGTATTTACCAAGGCGATCGGCGGCCTGGATTTCTCGCGCGATACGCATGTCATCCAAAGCTGGCTGTTTCAGGTGGCGCGCACGACGATCGCCGACCATTGGCGCGCCGTTGGGCGCATGCGGACGATCTCGCTCGATCTGCTTACCACGACCGGCTGGGAAGGCCCCGCCGCGCACGACGCCGTCATGCCCGACGACGCGGCCCCACGCCAGCTGGTCGCCGGCATTCTGGCGCAGTTGCCACCCCATTATCAAGAAGTGCTGCGCTGCCGCTTCCTGTTGGGCTTTTCGCTCAAAGAGACGGCTCAGCGCATGGGCCTGACGGAAGGCAACGTCAAAGTATTGCAATTTCGCGCTCTCAAGCGTGCCGCCGCTTTGCAGCGCGCCGTGGTGGAATCTGATTCGAGCAAAGCCGAGGTGCCAGGCGATGGGCAATGACGACTTTTTCCCCGGCTCACCCGAACACGGGTTAGAGTTGCGGCGCGCCGAACAGCTTCAGGCCTATATCGAGGCGCTTGAGGCCGGGCAGAGTCCCGCGCCGCCCGCCGATCTGTCGCCCAGCGAAGCCGACGCCTTCGCGCTAATCGCGCTCTTCCGCGCCGCCACGCCCGACGCCGTCACGCCGGACCCTGACTTCATCGCGAATCTGGGCGATCGCCTCATCGCCAGCCTGAGCGATCCCTCAGGGGCGCCGCAACAAGCTGAGCCGATCGTGCCGCTGGCCCCACCGATCGTCGCCATTCAGCCGGCCCCCGCGACACACGCGCCCAGCCGTGCCCGCCCGTCGCGCCGCACGCTGCTCGCCGGCGGGCTGAGCGCGGCTGCCGGAATCGCCGCTGGTCTGGTTGGTGGCACGGCCATCGAGCGCGCGATCGACTCCGTCCCCGGCTGGAACGTGCCCATCGTCGGCAACGGAGGCGTTTGGATGACGGTCGCGCAGGTGAGCGCGCTCGCGCCTGGGGCTGTCGCGCGCTTCGCCACGGCGCAGATCGCCGGTCACCTCATTCGCCGGAGCGACGGCACGTTTGTCGCGTTCTCCGCCGCGTGCACGCACATGGGCTGCATCCTCGCCTGGAACGCGACGGAGCGCAGCTTCGACTGCCCGTGCCACAACGGGCGCTTCAACGACGACGGCTCTGTGCGCGTCGGCTCGACGAGCTATCGCCCCTTGCCCGCGCTCGCAACCCGTGTCACCGGCACCGACGTGCAAGTCTTCGTGCCTCTGCCGGCGGATAACACCGCCAGCGGACAAGATCCGCTGCCCGGCGCGCCTACCCCCACCAGCGAGCCATACAGCCATTAAGCGGCGGCTCAGCCTGAGACAGGACAGGGTCCGATCAGCTCTGTGAGGGCGGGTGACGCGGCTGCTATACTTGAAAGGGAAGAGTGGCAACAGAACCGGGCGACGATCCACACAGTGAAAGGATGAGAGAACTCACTCATGCCAGACGAGCGGCGCCACCCTTTTATTGTGTTGGGGCAGCGACAGATCACCGATCTATTGCAGCCGGTGTTTCGCGGCGCTGTGGTGACTGCCTTCGAGCCGCTGCCTGGCGGGTTCGCCAACACGCTCTATCGCGTTTTCGTCCACGGCCGCACGGGTCCCGTCGTTCTGCGCATCTATACGCACGATCCGCTGGCGTGTCGCAAAGAGGTCGCGCTCGCGCAGCGGCTCGTCGGCAAAGTGCCGATGGCCGAAGTGCTCTATGCCGACACGAGCTGCCAGCGCATTAAATATCCCTATTCCGTGCTGAGCTGGGTGGATGGCGTGCTGATTGACTTCGTGCTCAGGCACGGTGATCGTGGCGACGTGCGCCAGGCAGGCGAAGCGGCCGGCGCGACACTGGCGGCGATCAGCTCAGTACCGTTTGACCAGAGGGGGCTTCTGGGACCGGATCTCGAAATCGCCCAGCCGCTCGGCGAGCCAGCCGTCGCCTGCAAGCAATTCATCGCGCGTTGCCTGGCGCAGGGCGCTGCCATCAACGCGCTGGGCGCCGAGCTGGCGGCGGAGCTGTGGCTTTTCGTGATGAGCAATGTCGCCCTGCTCGACGACGCGCCCGGGGGAGCGTGGCTCACCCACGGCGATTACAAGCCGACGAACCTGCTCGTTTATCGCGACGGCAGCCTATGGCAGATGTCGGGCGTGCTCGATTGGGAGTTCTCGTTTGCCTTTACGCCGCTTTTCGATCTCGGCCAGATCTTGCGCCATGACCTGACGTTGCCGCCGCCCTTCGAGTCCGCTGTGACGTCAGGCTTTGTCGCGCACGGCGGCGTCTTGCCCCCTCATTGGAAAGCGATGGTCAAGATGCTCGACTTCATGAATCTATGCGATTTCGCCGCCGCGCCTGAGCCGCGTCCCGCGCTCATGGCGGAAATCAAGCTGCTCCTGCGCTCGACGATGGATCGCTGGCCAGAGCTGTTGGCGGCGAAATAATCCGCGCCCCTCGTATTTTGGCCGCGAGCCAGACGAGCAACCCCAGGAAGATCAGCGCCACCACCGGCAAGAATGTCGCGATCGCGATCGGTGATACGACGATCCAAAAGCCAAACGCGCCTGACGCCAGAGCCAACCGCTGGCGCGCCCCCCAGTCTGCGCGGCGCGACCAGACCAGACATTGGGCGACGGCATACCCGACGAGCGCCAGCATCGCCGCGATGGGTACGATCGGGTAAGGCGAGAGCGTTGAAAGGCCATAGAAAGCGAAAAAAAACGCCGTCGTGACCAGAAACGCCCCAATCCTGAGCGGCCACACTCCTGGCGCGGAGCGCGGTCCGGCCGATTGCGGCGCGGCGAAGCGCAAGCTACTCCCTAAGAGAAACAAGCAAACCGTCATCGCGATCGCCACCAGGTACGCCGCAGGCGGATGCGTATAACCCGATTTGGCATAGAGCACAAAGCCGTTCATGATCGCGGCGAACGCGCCCGTCAGGCTAAACCAGGCGATCGTGGCGGCCAGGCCTTTGCGACCCAGCCAGGGGCGGTCGGCGGCGCGCGGAAAGAACGATTCGGCAAGCAAAATTGGAATGGTGATGCTGAAAACCATATGAAAGACGGTCAGCCCCAGCGCCCAGACCCAGGCGGTATCAAAGAAGCGACCATAGTGCGCCAATGCGTGCAACCCCTGATACCCAGGGTTGAACCAGGTCTGCACGTAGAGACCTTCTTCGAAGACGCCGTAGGCCGCGCCCATGAGCAAGATGTTGCCCCAGCCCAGCCCGCGCCGCCGCGCCGTCTCGCGGATGAGGATCGCGCCGCAGCCGTACAATGCCGTCTCGAAAAACATCGTAGTGGGGAGCAAAAAGGCCAGCGGCGGTGTGCTCCACGAAAAAACCTCGCCCAAAATCGGCGCCAGAAAGAGCAGCGCGAGCAGTGCCGGCCATGTGCGCGGGCGGGCGTTCGGGCGCGACTCGGCACCCGTCGCCACGGCAGCCACGGTCGCGAGATCGGATTGGGGGGTGCTCATCGTGCGATCCTCCTCATACCACTATACGAGCGATCCTGTCTCGTTGGTGTCGCGCATCTGTCGCAATCGTGTCGCAAGCGGGTCAGAGCGCGCTGAGGGCAGCCAGCAGCCCCAGCAGCGCGATGGCGGCGCCAGAGACGCGATTGAGCCAGCGCAGCCTGGCGGGGGTCAGCTTGCCGCGCGCCAGGCTGACGATGCGGGTCAACAGAGTCCACCACGTGGCCGAGCCAGCGAAGACGCCCGCCACCGTCAAGGTGGCCAGCCCCGCGCCGCCGTGGCCGCCGCCCAGGCCAATACCCGCGAAAATGGCGATGAAAGACAGGATCGTCAGTGGGTTGGTGAGCGTGAGCAGCAGCGTCGAGACATACGCTTCGATGTAGGTGTTGGCACGCGCCCCTGCTTCGCGCTCCGCCGGCTTGCTGATGAAGATCGTCACGCCTAGATAGATGAGGAATGCGCTGCCCACGAGGCGAATCCAGAGTTGTTGGCCGATCAAAAAGTGCGCGATCGCCGTGATGCCAAAGCTGGCGACGCTGGCATAGATGCCGTCGGCGGTCGCCACGCCCAGGCCCGACACCCAGCCATAGAGAAAGCCGCGATGAGCAGCGCGCCGCATGCACAGGACGCTCATGGGGCCGACGGTGGCGGCGATGGAAAAGCCGATGATGACGGCGCGCGCGAATAAGCCGATGGCCATAGTCGCTCCTTGCGTGATGGCGTGGCCCCCCAATCCCTTTACGCGGAAGGGAGGAGCTGAACATAGGCAAAAAAAACGCCGGACCTCGTGGTGAGATCCGGCGACGTGCGTGGGTGTGTGATCGATCAGGTCGTCGCGGCGATCGAGACAGCACCGGTCGCGCCAGATCCCTTCGCGGGCTGGCCCGACTGCTGCTGGCGCGCACTGGCGCTTCTGAGGGCGTCGATCACGTCCTAGGTGTTCCTCTCATCCTGGCCCGCTCTAGATTCCCGCGAACAGATCGTGTTCAGGCCAGGTTGTCTTGACACGCGTGTGAATCAGGCGGAAATACTCTTGGCCGAAGGCCAGGCGCGCGAAATCTTCGGACATGCCGGCCATAAAGCGATTGCCGCTCACCGCCTGGGTGCGATGGACTTGGAGCGATTCACGCTTTTGCGTGATCTGCGCGCTGACATCGATGATGGTCGAGATGGAATCCTCCGCCTCACCAAAGGGCGGGCGCTGCGGATTGTCAGGGTCCACCGGCTCGCCGCGCAAGATGGCTTCTTCTTGCTTTGCCGCCTGGCCGCCAAAAGGCATGTCGATGCCGTTCGCTTTCGCCAGCTCGGCCATGTGGCGCATGTGGTCGCGCGACAAGGCGATATAATAAAACTTGAGCGGCTGCCAGGGAGGTGTTTCAGTGCTCTGTTGCGGATACACGTCGGCATTCGCGGCGGCGGCGAAAGCCAGCTCGGCGATGCGATTCGCCATGATGTGGTCGGGGTGCCCATAGCCGCCATAGGTGTTATAGCTCACCATCACCTGAGGCCGCTCGCGGCGCACGATCTCGACGAGGCGGGCCACCGCGTCGGCAATCTTGACTTGCGCAAAGGCCAGAGGATTTTGATTCGACGCCGTCCCTGCCATGCCTGAATCGCGATAGCCCAGCTGGTAGAATTGCGTGATGCGCAGAGCCTGGACAGAGGCAGCCAGCTCTTGGTCGCGCACGGCTGCCAGGCGTTCCTGGGCCACCTCAGGACTGGGCGCGCTATCGGCGATCTGAGCTTTGAGCGCGGGATCGACAATCTCGCCTTCCTCGCCGCGCGTGCAGGTGACGAGCACCGTGCGCACGCCGCGCTCGGCATAGAGGGCGAGGGTACCGCCGGTGACGACGGCCTCATCATCAGGGTGCGCGTGCACCATCAACAGCGTCAATTGCTCGCTATGTGCCATGCTCACACATTCACCTTTCAAACCGGCCCAAAGCCGTCTTCCAGGGGGAATAATAGCGCGCCGGAGCGGGTACGCGCAACCAGTCTCGTGCTTCGGCCTAGAGCTGGCGCAGGCGCATCAGAAGCACGATGCGCCACATAAACGTGGAAGGATTGACCGGCTTGACGATATAATCATCCGCGCCCGCCTGAAAACCGGCGATTTTGTCGCGGGTCGCGCTGCGCGCAGTCAGGCAGGCTACGATCATGCCGCGCGTCGCCGGCTCTTGCCGCAGCTTGTGGACAAGCGCGCGTCCATCGCCGTCAGGCAGGTCGATCTCGATGAGCATGATCGACGGCTGGTGCATGACGATCATTTGCGCCGCTTCGGCCATCGAGCTCGCGCGCACTACACGATAGCGCGGCCGCAAACATTCGCTCACCTGCTCTAAATAGGTCTGATTCGGGTCAACCACTAAGACAATCGGTGCGCCAACAGATCGGTCGGTCATTCTCATCCCTCGTGTGGAAGTGCGACGAACAGCAGGCGAGCAACGGTTGGCCGGCTTCGCTCAGTCAGCTCACCCACGACATCGTGTATCCGGAATCGTTATCTTCGAGTATCTCAGGCCTGTCAAGATGCCGGCTCGCTCCCTTTGGCCGTGCTCGCTTGACATCCATGATACTTTTGGGATAGCTGCCGCTCGCACACCGTTTTCGTGGCCTTCGCCCGCCTGGCACGAAAGGATCGCGCTCATGGCTACTTCTGAGCTTTCCGACGCCCGCCAGATCATCACGTCGCTCTTGCGCGATCAGATCGCGGTGGCGCGCGACAATCCCCAGGCCGCCGCCGCGCCCATCCAGGCGATGGCGCGCGTCGTCAACGCCGTCGAGGCCGCCTGCCACGAGCGCGGCGTGCCGCCAGAGCTGATGCGGCGTCACCTGGCGAATCGGACGATCGGCGATATCGACGTGCGGCGGATTGTCGAGCATGGCCCCGCGCACGACTTTCGCACGCTGGCCGACGATCTGGGAGTCGCGCTGCCCGGCGAGGTGGTAGGCGGGCTGGCGATGTCCGGCGAGCGTTATCTGGCGCTGCGCGAGCGTATGATGACGCACGAGCGCGCCCTGCTCGATCGCGGCTATGACGTGCATATGTACGATCTCGCGGGCGTCGGCAACCCCATCTTGCGCGAGTGGCTGGCGGCGGATCTCGCGGCCAATTGGGGCATCAGCGTCACGCCGGCGCAGGTGTTGCTTGCCACCGGCTCACTCGACGCCATCGACAAAGTGCTGCGCGGGCTCCGCGCCACGCGCTGGGCCGGCGCGCCGGTCGAGATGATCTTTCCCACGCCGGGTTTTATGGTGATCGAGTGGTGCGCGCGCTCACTTGGAATCGGCATCGTGCGCGTCAAGACGACCGCCGACGCGCGATTCAAGCTGACGCCCGATCAGCTGCGCGATGCCTTGCGCGATCACCCTGACGCGCGCGGCTTGTATCTCACCATCAGCAACAACCCTACCGCGTTCTCCTATTCCACCGGTGAGCTTGCCGCCCTGCTGGCCGTCGTGGCCGGGCGCCCCGATCTGCTCGTCGTAGCCGATATGGCCTACACTGGCACCGGCGCGCTCCCCGACGAGCGCGAGCGCGTCGCGGCGCTGACCTCTAGCGAGGCCGCGCATCAAGTGCTCGCTTTTTGGAGCCTTTCGAAAGTCTATAGCATGACCGGCGATCGCTTCGGTTATGTCAGCGTGCTCGATCCGTCGCTAGCGCCACACCTGGGGATTAGCTGGATGAATACGATCGCCGCCCTGCCCGCCGAGTGGCAATTGCGCTTCATGGCGCTGTACGAGCTATTGCGCGACCACCCCGAAATTCGCACCCGGCTGAGCGCCCTCTATGCGCTACGCCGGCGCGCGCTGGTAGCGCAGCTTGGCGCGATCAACGCCGAGCACGACATTTTCGCCACGGTCAACGCCGACGACGGTGGCACGATCTATAATTGGAGCCAGCTTGCCCCCGGTCACGACGCCTTCAGCCTGCTCGAGGCGACGGGCATCGCTGGCGTGCCCGGCTCAGCTTTTGGCTATAGCGACGATCTGCTGCGCCTGTCGGTGGGCATCGTGCCCGTCCCCGGCTGGGAGGAGTTCCTGTGACAGCCGGCCTCGCCTATGGGACCAGGGCGCATGATACACTGCATAGAACGCACACTACGTTTTGAGGAAGCGAGCCGCCTGATGTCCGACACTCCACCGACCGAGGGCACGCGCCTGATATTGCGCACAGACGGCGCGTCACGGGGAAATCCTGGCCACGCCGCCGCCGGCATCGTCATTCAGCGCGAGAGCGGCGAGGTCATCGTGCGCGACAAGCGCTATCTGGGCGAGCTGACCAACAATCAGGCGGAATATCTGGCGCTCATCGAGGGACTGCGCGCGGTGGCCGCGCTCAAGCCGGCGGTGGTGACGGTCAAGATGGATAGCGAGTTGGTCGTCAAGCAGATGCGTGGCGACTATCGGGTGCGATCCCCTGAGCTGCTGCCGCTCTATCACGAGGCTCAGGCGCTAGTGGCCGCGCTGCCCCAGGTGCGATTCGCGCACGTCATGCGCGGCGAAAATAAGCTGGCCGACGCGCTGGCCAACGAAGCGCTGGACGAGCGCGCACGCCGCTGGTGATCCGCTTGACTTTCGCTCCTCGATCAAGCAAACGGCACGACGCGGCCTATTGGACCTGTCGCGCCTCAGTCGAGGTCGGGCCGGTCGTCAGCGCTATCGTCATACAACTCGGAAAACGTGCGATATTGCTCCGGCATCTCTTCCGAGACGAAGCCCTCGTTGAAAATGCCCTGCTGCACGAGATAGCGCGTGAATTTGAAGCGCTGGGCGATTTCACGATTCGTCTCGAAGAGCGGCAGAACCTCATGGTTGAGGGCGAGAGCGACATGATCGCCAGGAGATTTCGCGTCGCTGGCGCCATCGATCAGCGCGACCGAACGGCTCGCCGGCATCTCGCAACGATTCAGCCAGAGCGCCCGCGCGACGAAGGCGATTTCGACGCTCAGTGGATTCTTGGGGAAGATCGCGGGCAGTTGATAGTCTTGCAAGACGTACTGCGCGGCCTCATTGCCGTCGCCCGCCGGCAGCGTCAGCACCAGCGCAGCCCGGCGATCGCCCACGGGCGCGGCGAAGCGGGCGTCATTGACTTGCTCGTGGTTGGCCACGAGCGGCGACGCATTGGCCGGCGCGGCATTCGCGCGCCGCTGCCAGGGAAAGCGGATCGCCCGCAATCCGCGAAAGCGATTGCGCCCATCGCGTGGACTCGCCGTCATCGCCGCTCACTTCCCGCACCGCGCTGCTCGTCGCGCCCGCTTCGGCGCCCCTTACGCACATCTTAACACCGCGCGGCTCGCAGCGTCAAACGAGGATCTTTTCGCGTCATTCGAGAGGCGCGCAGGTCACCCAGGCGCTGCTTCCAGCCGCCAGCCTCGCGCGATTGAGCATGAAAAGACCCTGACATGCGCTTGCTCTGGGCTTTCCCTCCGGCGCATAATCTGATAGACTGAAATCGTAATAAGCGTAAGCCACGCGCGGCGCTTAATAGCTCTGGCATGCGGCTTGCTAGAAGTCTCCTCTATACGATTGAGGCTCTTCTTGCATTTTTTCCGCCGGACTGGAGGACATGATGTGAAGCATCATCAAGATAAGCCTACCCTCACTTCTTCTGCTCTTCCACTCTCATCCTCCGCCGATGACTTCGCGGTGCGCTCCGACGTGCGTAATAAAGGCGACGCCGCCCGCACGACTCACCCGCAAGAGGATCGCTTTCAGGCGTTAACATCGGCCCTGAAGCAGCTTACCTGGATCGCAACCGCCGATGGCCACTTGTGTTATTTCCCAGGCTGGCCCGCGCTCACCGGGCAACCCGTGACGAATGTTGGCCCTGCCGAATGGCGGGAGGCCGTTCATCCCGACGACCGCGAGCGAGCAGGGAAGGAATGGGCGGAGACCATCGCCACCAGGCGCTTGCTTGAGATGGAGTGCCGCATCCGTTGCGCTGACGGAGCCTATCGTTGGTTTCACATGCGTGGCGTGCCTATCCTCGAAGAGGACGGCACCGTGCGCGAATGGGTCGGCTTCATTCGGGACATCACAGAGCGCAAACAGCTCACGATCCTTCAGATCGTGAGCGACGCGGCCCTCGCACATTTGGATCTGGAACAGTTGTTGCCTGAGATCCTCAAGCGCTTGCGCGCGGCGCTGGGCGTTGATAATATCGCCATCCTCTTGCGAGAGTCGGAGCAGTGGCTGACCGTGCGAGCCGCCAGTGGGGTGGAAGAAGAAGCGTTGGGCGCCCGCATCCCCTTTGGCAGAGGCCTGGCGGGTCACATCGCCGCCAGCCGCCAGCCGCTGGTGGTTGAGGATCTTGCACAGCACGATGTCGTGACTCCTGTATTGAAGCAAAAGCTGAAATCGTTTTTGGGTGTACCGTTACTGATTGACGACCGCGTCATCGGTGTCCTTCACATAGGTGCGGCCCACGCGCACCAGTTTTCATCAGACGACGTGCGCCTGCTTCAGCTCATCGGGGACCGCATTGCTTTGTCGCTCGATCGCGCAAATCTCTATGCCGCGGAAGCGAAAGCCAGGCAGGCGGCGGAAGAAGCGCTCGCCCGCGCCGAGAGGAATGAGAAGCACTTGCGTCGCCTGGTTGATGCTAATATCGTGGGCATCCTCTCTGGCGAAGGAGAGAACGTTCGCGAAGCCAACGGCGCCTTTTTGGAGATGGTGGGCTTCACGCAAGAGGAACTCGAGGCTGGGGCGCTGAACTGGCGGGTGATGACGCCATCTGAGCTGGCGCAGGTAGACGACCAGAAAGTGGCCGAAGTGCTGACTCTGGGCGCCTGCACGCCGTACGAGAAAGAGTTTCACCGCAAGGATGGCAGCCGTGTGCCGGTTTTGATAGGCATCGTCATGATCGAGCGAGAGCCGTTCACCTGGGTGGGTGTCGTGCTTGACTTGAGCGAGCGCAAGCGGTTAGAGCGCGAGGCGGCGGAGCGAGCGGCGGAGCTGGAAGGCATCTTTGCGGCCCTCACCGCGGCGGTAGTGGTCATCAACGCTGAGGGGCGCATCACGCGCCTCAACCCGGCGGCTCAAACGCTGTACGATCTGGCCGGCGGCCCAGGCTATCAAGTGCGGCCTATGGTGGAGCGCACAGCCAAAATCGATGTGCGCGACGCTTCAGGCGCTTTGCTGGCTCCGGAGCGCTGGCCCGGTGAGCGACTGTTGCGCGGCGAGATCGTGGTGGGCGAAGATCTGCAATTCACGACCAGGCACGGCGTGACGCTCACGCTCAATTTTTCTGGCGTGCCGCTGCGAGACGCCAGAGGCGCGATCACCGGGGGCATCGCCGTGTATCAGGATATCACTGAGCGGCGGGCGCTGGAACGGCGGACGCATGCCAGTCTCGACGCGCTGCTGCGCATGGCGCAGACGGTCGTGGGAACAGACGGCGATTTCCCCATGATGGCGCGCGATCTCGCTGAGGTGACGTGCAAAGTGTTGGGGTGCCGTCGGGTCAGCATTCAGTCCGTCGAGGCTGAGACTCAGATCGTGCGCTCCCTCGCGGTGGTGGGCCTGACGCCGGAAGAGGAAAAGCAGTGGTGGGCCATGCAGCGCGCCGACGCGCGCTTTGGCGAAGGCGGCGATCCCGATCAAGTGGCACGCTTTGCCGAGGGTGAGATCATGGTCCTCGACATGACCGAGCCACCCTTCGACCAGTTGCCCAACCCTTTCGAGATCACCACTGCCTTGTTCGCTCCGATGCGGGTCGATGGGCGTCTGGTCGGCATCCTCTCGCTCGATCATTCCGGCGAGCGTCATGCCTTTACCGACCAAGAGATCGCGCTGGCGGGTGGCGTGAGTGACCTGGCGGCGCTCTTAATCGAGCGCGAGCGGCTGCAAGCGGCGCACACGGCGTCACAGGCTAAAGCGCTGGCGCTCGCTGAGACGAACGCGCGCATGCACACCTTTTTGGGCATCGCCGGCCATGAATTGCGCACGCCGGTGACCAGCATCAAGACCAGCGTGCAGCTTTCAACGCGCGTGGTGCGTCAGGTGCTGGAGGCGGGTATTCCTGAGGCTGTAAGACCACGCCTGGCGCGCGCGGCTGGCTTGCTCGACGGCGCCAATAACCAGGTGGATAAGCTGAACCGATTCATCACCGATCTGCTGGATGTCACGCGCATTCAGGCGGGCAAGATCGATATGGATCTCGCGCAGATCGATCTCACCACCGTGGTGCGTGAGGCGACGAATGCGCTGGGTCTCATTTGGCCAGAGCGTGATCTGACGCTGGCGGTGCCCGAATCCCCCATGCCGGTGTGGGGCGATGCCGATCGGCTGTGGCAGGTGGTGACCAACCTCGTCACCAATGCGCTCAAATATTCGCCGGAGGACCAACCGGTGCGCGTTCAGCTTAGAGCGATCGATGGAGAGGCCTGGATGGAGGTCATCGACAACGGACCAGGACTCTCGGAAGAGCAACAAAAGCTGCTCTTTCAAGCGTTTGGCCGCGTAGACGGCATTCAACCGCAGAGCGGGATGGGCGTGGGCTTGGGCCTGGGCTTATACATTTGCAAGACTATCGTCGAGAGGCACGGCGGTCATATGGGAGTCGAGAGCCAGCCAGGGCAGGGAGCAACCTTTTGGCTTGCGATGCCGCTCATGAAAAACGACGACCTCTCGCCTCAAGAGAGCTATGGCTGACGCCGTAAGCGGCATCACCCCACCTCAGCGGAGAACGACATGCTTTTCCTGCCGGGACGCGCCAGGATTACCTCGCCTGTCGGACTCGAAGTATCAGCAAGCCGCGATCTCGTCTCGTTCGCCTGCCATGAGTAGAGTGTGTCATTTTCTTCCCCCTTTTCTGATCTTACGGCGGTCCGCGCTTGCCAGGTTCTCCATCAGAGGGACGAGACACGGACAACACGAAAGACTGCCCTGCGCTTTCCTTTGGAAGCGCGCGAAATCTCATATGTCGCCCTCCTCTCCATATTCCGTTTGTGGTGACTTGGCAAATACCCTGGCGAGCTCCATGCCTGCCATTGACACCACGCGCGTTGCGCCGATACGATACAATGCAAGCGTTGACGACAGCCGACGATGCCCAGACGCGGGAAAGGATCGGACGATGGGAATGCAGCGGGTCGGGATCATCTTTCGCGAGATCGCCGCCGCCGAGACACTGGCGAGCACACTGGCCCAGATGCTGGGAGCGACGGGCCTGACGGTGTGGGCCAATTCCGCCGATGCGGCGCGCCACCTGGCCCCCGAACAGATCGCCTGTGATCTCATGCTCGTGCTGGGCGGCGACGGCACGATTCTTTCCACCGCGCGGCTGTGCGCCGCCACACAGACACCAATTGTGGGCGTCAATTTCGGGCACGTCGGCTTTCTTGCCGAGCTTGAGCCGGAAGATGCGATCGAGCAGCTGCCTCATTATCTGAGCGGCGACTTTTGGGTGGATGATCGCGTGATGCTCAGCGGCACGCTCGAGATCGGCGACACCAGCGAGGATTTCGAGGCGCTCAACGACATCGTGGTAGTGCGCGGTTCCGAGCCGCGCGTCATTCGCTTCAAGCTGTGGATCGATGCGCACTATTACAGCACGCTTACCGCAGACGGCGTGATCGTCGCCACCGCGACCGGCTCGACGGCGTATAATTTGGCCGCCGGCGGACCGATCTTACACCCCGCCGTGCGCGGCAGCGTCTTGACGCCTATCGCCCCGCACCTGGCTGCCGACCGGCCCATCGTGCTCGACCCCAACGCGAGAGTGCGCCTCGAATTGGTCGATTCGCCAGCGGGGGCGGTGCTTTCCGCCGACGGGCAAATCAACCGGACGTTTGACGGCGGGGCGACGGTGACGGTGGCAACCAGCCCGCATGTGACGCGCTTCTTGCGCCGGCGCCCGCCCAGTCATTTTTATCACGTGCTCAACGCCAAGCTCGGCGAGCGATGAATCTGACACTCTTTAAGGACCGCGCGCCGGGGCGACCTCAGGGCAGCGCCGCGAGAAGCGTCATCTGACCGTTGTCGTCGCGCACGATGTCGAGCGCCGTCGCCAGATCGCCGACCGAGTCATAAGCTTGCGACGCGCCGATCGCGTCAAACATGCCCTGCACGCCGGCAATGCCGCGCAGTCCGGCGAAATAGCGGGCCAGCGCGTCGTGGTTCGCCCCGACCGCTTTGATGCCAGCGGCGATGAGCGTTACCGCGTCATAGAGCGCGGCGGCGTGCGCGTCGGGCATCGTGCCGGATTGCTTCTGGAATGCCGCGACGAAGGCCGCATTGCCGGGGGTGGCGTTGCTCGCCGTCCACGAGGTGACCCCGACGACACCGTTGCCCGCCGGCCCCGCCTCGGCCATGAAATCCGCGTCCAGCGCGGTGTCGACGAAGTGCCCCGGCCAACTCGCCGCGTGCAGCGCTTGCGCGAGCGTCGCCGCCTCGCCGTCGGTGCACGCGCAGATGATCGTATCCGCGCCCGACGCCTGAATCGCGCTGACCTGTCCCGATGCGTCAACCAGCCCCGGCGCGAGCGAGATCACCGTCGCCGGCGTCGTGCCCAGCGCGCTCAGCGCGGCATTGACGGCGCTGCCGCCGCGCACGCCATAGGGGTTGCTCGTCAAAACCAGGGCGATCGAGCGGGCGCCGAGGCGCTCTATGGCATAGCGCGCCGCCGCCTGTGCCCAGGCCGTATCGGGCGGACGCACGCGAAAGATGAGCGAATCGTTCTGATCCTGCGACGGGTCTGTGATCGCGGGATCTGTCGCCAGCGTGAATTCGGGGACGTCGGCGGTGACGGGCACGGTCTCAGTCGCGATCACCGACGCGCTGTCGTCGGGGCCAATCAGCGCGACAATCGGGGGCGACGCGAAGCTCAGCTCGCGCACCCGGGTCATCGCGTCGCCGCCGCTAAAAGTCAGCGCCAGGTCATAGCGCCGGCCATGCCACAAGACGCCGCCCGCGCCATCGATCGTGTCCACGGCGAGCTGCGCGCCGTCGCCGCTATAGAATCCCTCAAGCCCCTGAGGCCCGTCGGGCGCGCCGACCAGTCCGATCCTCAGGACGGGCTTGGCCGCCGCCACTGTCGGCCGCCCCAGGAGCTTGTTGAGCCGCGAGCAGCCGGGCAGCACGACCAGCGCGATCAGCACAGCCAGCACCACCATGCGCCGTGGCGCGCGTGAGGCGGCGAGAGAGCCATTGCGCATTGTTGCTCGTTCTTTCCAGGTGTGATACAGGCGCACTGGAGCTTCTGACGCAACCGGCGCGCCAAATCAGCGCGGCAACCTGGCAAGGGATCAGCGCAACAGATCGCGCGCGATCACGATGCGCTGAATCTGGTTAGTGCCCTCATAGATCTGGCAGATTTTGGCGTCGCGCATCATCCGCTCGACGGGGAATTCTTTCATATATCCGTACCCGCCGAGGATCTGCACCGCGTCGCCCGTGACTTTCATCGCGACATCCGATGCGTACATCTTGGCCATCGCCGAGATGCAGCCAAAGTTTGGCGCGCCTTCGTCAATGAGCCGCGCCGCCTGATAGAGCAGCTGGCGCGCGGCCTCGACCTCAGTCGCCATGTCAGCCAGCATGAACTGTATGCCCTGATTCTCGGCGATGGGCTTGCCGAACTGCACGCGCTCTTTGGCATACTTAACCGCGACATCCAGCGCGCCCTGGGCGATGCCCAGCGCCTGCGCGCCGACGCCGGGCCGCGTGCGATCAAGCGTCATCATGGCGATCTTAAAGCCCTCGCCCTCGCGGCCCAGCAGGTTCTCGGCGGGGATGACGCAATCTTCCATCACCAGTTCGCCTGTCTGCGACCCGCGAATGCCCATCTTATTCTCGACGCGGCCCAGGCGGAAGCCGGGTAGGTCGCTCTCGACGATAAAGGCGGTGACGCCGCGCGTGCCGGGCGCCTCGGCATCGGTCTTGGCGAAAATGACGTTGACGTGGGCAATGCCCGCGTTCGTGATGAAGTGCTTGAGGCCGTTGAGCACATACGTATCGCCCCGGCGCTCGGCGCGCGTTATCATCGCGCCCGCGTCCGAGCCAGACCCCGGCTCCGTCAGGCCATAGGCCGCCAGCCACTCGCCGCTCGCCAGGCGAGGGAAGTAGCGCTGCTGTTGCTCGACCGTTCCGGCCAGCTTGATCGGCAGCGAGCCAAGTTGTTGAACAGCCAAGAGCAATCCGGTCGTCGCGCACTGCTTCGACAACTCTTCGATCACCCGCAAGATCGTCAGCTCGCTCGAGCCGGTGCCGCCATACTCTTCATCGAACGGCATGCCCAGAATGCCCTGCTCGGCGAGCAGCTCTTTCATATCCCACGGGAACTCGCCCGTCGCGTCGATCTCGGCGGCGCGCGGGGCCACGCGCTCGCGCGCGCGCGCGCGCCCCCAGACGAGAAGCAGCATGAAAAATATCTTATAGAATTAACAGAGCCC
>VFSW01000702.1_pt1 | contig 49846 bp, 46 predicted proteins | sample 5358111 | NCBI WGS metagenome assembly VFSW01 (sample SAMN11554181, study PRJNA540505) | mine drainage metagenome | isolation source: sediment from site ElyBrook_90M | place: USA: Ely Copper Mine, Vershire, VT | collected 2017 | reverse complement strand
CCCCCGCCCCCGGGGCCGGGCGCCTACCCCGTCCAGTTCCTCCCGCACGGCCTTCCGGCGAACGTTACCTGGTCGGTGGCGATCAGCAGTGGGACCGACAACTCCTCCCACGGGGACCAGCCGGTCGGCTTCGTCCTTCGCAACGGAACCTACTCCTATTCGCTCTCGGCCGTAGCCGGGTACGCGGCGGAAGTCCCGAGCGGCACCATCGTGGTCTCAGGCGGCGGCTGGCTCCTCAACGTCACGTTCGCCCCTGCGACGACCCCGCCGTCCCCAGGGCTACCGTCCGCTTCGAGCCCACCCGCCTCGCCGCTCGGCCTGCTCGGCCACTCCTGGCTACTGATCGCTCTCCTCGGGATCGTCGCCGGGAGCGCGGTGTACAGCGTTGAGCGGGGCCTCCGCGCGGTGCACGGCCGCCGACGGTACTCCGCGGCGTCGACCGACGGAGCGCGGGCCACCTCGGCACGCCGTCGGTAGCCGGATCCGGGGATCCTCCACCGGCCCGTCCTCGTGAATCGATCGGGGGATCCTCTCCGCCGGTGGGTCGACAGTAGGGAAAGCGGCGCGAGCACGGCAGCGACTCCGGCTTCGAGTCTCGCACCCCGTAGGAACGTGCCCACGGACGGGAGCCGGGGACCCGGAGACGCTCGCAGCGCGGGGACTTTGGAAGGGCGTGGCGAGGTCCGGACCGTACCCAGCCGCTGTCAGGCCGGGTCGCACCAGAGGTCGCCCGAACCCGCCTCCTCGCTCAGCGCGGCGACCAGGTCGTGGACCAGCGTCGCCCCCATCGAGAGCAGGGCCTCCGCGCGGTCCGCCGAGAGGCCCTCGGCGGAGACCTGGCAGACCGGCGCGCCCTCGTGCGGGAGCAGCAAGAGCCAGCCATCCGGGAAGAACGCCTTCACACCATCGATCGTGACCGTTCGCGTGGCCTCTCGAGCGAGCCGCGAAGCCGCCCGTTCCATCACCGGCGCGCGAACCCCATCCGGAAGCGGGACGTCCTTCCGCTGAACGGTGCGGGAAGGGAGCTCTTGTACGATCGTCGATAAGGGGCGACCCTCCCGCACGAGGAGCTCGATCAGTCGCGCCGAGCTCATCGGACCGTCGGGCGAGTTCTGGTGCTCGGGCCAGACGAACCGCCCGTCCTCCTCCCCGCCGAAGGCCGCATGATGTTCCGCGATGGCGAAGGCGATCGCGGCGGGGCCCGAACGGGTGACGACCAACCGGCCCCCCGCCTTTCCCACCACCTCCTCGACCGCCGAGGAGGACCCGATGCTCGTGACGATCGTCGCGCCGGGCTGCCGGCGGAGCGTCTCCCGCGCGAACAGTGCGAGCGCGATCGCGCCGTCCACCGACGCGCCGGTTTCGTCCACGAACGTCACTTGGTCGGAATCCGCGTCGTGCGCGAATCCGACGGCGGCCCCGGCTCCGGTCACGGCCCGCGCGAGTTCGTGGAGGTCCATCTCCCGGGGTTCGGACCGGGGCCCCGAGACACGTTCCGGGGGATCGGTACGGAGCGTGGTGACCCGGCAGCCGAGGCGGGTGCCCAGTAGCGACGGGCCTACGATCGCGCTCGAACCGTGATCGCAGTCGAGCACCACGCGCAGTGCGGCCTTTCGGATGGCCGCGCGGTCCACTTGGTCGACGATCGAGTCCAGATACCGTTCGGCCGCGGCAGGCCCGCCGGGGAACGCCGCGACCCTGGGCGACGGCATCCCCCCCCCGAGCGCGGGAATCGGCGGCCGCAGGCCGACGGCGTGAAGTGAGTCCGGGGAGATCTCCGTCCCATCGGGTCCGAAGATGCGGACCTCGGCGCGATGGGCCGGGCGCGGCGCGGAGCTCACCCATACGCCCGCGCGAGCGCGGAGGCGGCGAATGGTGAACGTCAGACCGGGCACCGGCATCTCGCCGAGGGCGTAGACTTCCACTCCCTCCCGCCCGAGGATCTCCGCGTAGCGGCGCGCGGCCGCTGCGCTCGCACTTCCGAGATCGTGAGCGACCGCGACCGGACCGGTCCGATCGATCCCGCTCGCAACGGACCGCATGAGCTCGACCGGGTCACGGAGAGCGACCGCGGTTCCCGACCCGGGACGCAACGTCCCGGGTTCGGATTCGGAGGAAACTTCGGCGCGCACGGGGGCCGGAACGCCGGTGGGCTCGAGGGGGGCCGCCATGGGTCCGGGGATGCTCCTCCGCGACCGGGCGAACGAACGACTCTATTTCGGCTTCGCGGAGAGTCCGAGGTCTCGGAGGGAGGGGGCGGGTTCGACTGTTCGACCGACCCGCAGGACGCTCAGCGGGAGTCCCATCTGGTTCGCGCCGAGGAACTTCACGGTGCCCTGTACCGAAGGGTCGAGCGCGGCGCGGAGCGATGCGAAGGCGCCCACCGGATGGTCGGCCGGGCGCTGGGAAAGGATCGAGAACCCTTCGGTCGTGGCCCCCGAACGGTCCATCGCCAGCATCCGGTGGTTCCTGCCGGCCCCGACCCCGGCGAGGTCAAGTCCGACCCCGATCACTCGCTGGGTGTTCGGCAAGAGGACCATGCTCGCCCTCGGAGGCGCGCTCGGGTGGCGGGACTCCGTGAGCGCGACCACGGGGATCTGATGCTCGTGCGAGCGCGATACCATCGAGTCGACGACGCTCCGGGGCGTGCTCGAGATCCCGGGCCCGGGGACGACCTCGACCTCGGCGTGAATACCGCCGGCCTCGAGCTGCTGGGAAATGCGGCGCGCGTCGGGAAGTCGACCCGCCTCGGTGAGCACGAGCAAGCGGCCGCTTCCCTGAATGAAGCAGACCGCGAGGATCGAACGGATCAGGCTCGACTCCGGTCCCTTGTTCGGGGAGAGGAATCCGCGGCGGAAGCGCATGGCGCTGAGGATCGAGAGGAGGATCCGGGCCCCGTCGTTGACCGTCCGCAGCTTGGTCCCCGTGGCGCGGGCACGGTAGGGGATGGGGATCTGGGCGACGGAGTAGCCCGAGAGGAGGCTCTTCAGGAACAGCTCGGACTCGATCTCGAAGCCGGTGGCTCGTAGCCCCGAATCCGACCACGTCGAGAGGTCGACTCCCCAGAATCCGCTGCACAGGTCGAGGATGAGCTCGCGTCCGAGCGCGCTCGCGACGTACGTGAGCATCGCGTTCCCAAAGCGGTGAACGTACTCGCGGACGCCGTGCGGTTTGCGGTGGTTCTGCCGGACGCCGACCACGAGGTCGCAGCCCGAATCGAGGAGCGAAAGCAGCGAGAGCGTCGCCTCGCCGGGGTAGGTGCAGTCCGCGTCCATGACGACCGCGAACCGAACGTCTTCGCGTTGAAGGTGCGTGAGGGCTTCCCGGATCGCGCCGCCCTTCCCGCGACTCTTCTGATGCAGGACGGGGAGGCCAAGCCCGCGGGCCTGTTCCACCGTCCCGTCCGTGGAGCCACCGTCAATGACGATCGGTCGAACGTCCCAGCCCCGAGCCGAGAGCTCCGCGAAGGGGATCGAGGCGAGCGTCCGAGGGAGATTCCCGAACTCGTTCAGCGTGGGAAGGATCACCGAAACCCGCGGTCGTTCGACTCGCGGCACAGCAACGCTCCATGCGGACGCGCCGATCATGGGCGCCGACCCGGACGACGACACCGGCCGCGGTTATACGACAGACGATATAAGCTGCCGGGGAGCGAAAATAAATGCTCAGGAGCGTTACAGACGATCCTTGGTATCGCTGTAACAGATACACAACGTGTTTCCGAAGGAGGGCGGCGGAGGGTGAACGAGCGGTCGATCATGCGACCCTCCTTCGTGCGAATCTCATACATCCAGTAGCTCGCGGATCGGCTTTCCTTGGACGTGGGGGGGGATCGGCACTCCCATTCGCTGCATGAGCGTGGGAGCGACGTCGAGGATCGACTGTTCGGCGAGCCGCCCGGCCGGCGCGCCGTCGTGCGGCGCGTAGAGGAGGAAGAATCCGTCCATCGAGTGTACCGAATCGTCCGGTCCGGTATCGTTCTCGGAGAGAAAAAGCCCATCGTATCCGATCGTGCCCGCCGAGCGCCAGTGCAGTCCGCGGAAATACGCCATCAGGTCCGGCGGGTCCCCGCGGGCCTCCCGGTACACGCGATGGGGGTCGAGCAGGACCACGCCGAGCGGTCGACCGTCCGGCCCCAGGACCGCGGAGAGCCGTTGTTCCAGCTCGCGAACGAGGGTCGGGATCGCTTCGGGAGCCACGATGCCCTCCGGCTCCCGGCCGCGCACGTTGAGGAACAACCGTGCGTAGTACCCACCGGCCCCCCAGACGCGGGTGCGACTCCAATCGATCGGGACGGAGTCGAGAGGGGTTCCCGGCGGGGGCCGCGGGCCCTTCAACGCGAGATAGCCGTTCCGAAGCAGCCACTCGTTGATGCAGAAACAGCCTTCCATCGCCTGGCTGCCGTGGTCGGAGGCTATCCACACCGCCACGTCGTCGGGAACGAGCTCGAGGAAGCGAGCGATCTCTTCGTCCAGCAGCCGATAGTAGCGGTCGGCGGTAGAGTTGAACGGGGAGCCGGTCGCGTACTTCGGGTGCGACGGGTCGAAGAACTTCCAGAACGCATGATGGATGCGGTCGGGCCCGATCTCGTGGAGGGCGAACAGGTCCCAGCGTTCCTTCGCCCAGAGCCGGCGCGCGACCTCGAATCGGCGACGGGTCATCTCGAAGACCTCGCGCTCCACCCGGTCGCGGTCCTCGGCCCGGAACGTCACGTCGAACATGTATTCGCCCTTGGCCGCGGCCTCGATCTCGGCGCGATACGAGGGGGGGTACACGAAGTCGGTGGCGTGGTCCGGCGTCAGGAAGTCCGAGACGTAGACCCCGTTCACGTGAGGAGGGGGGTACCCCGGCGGCATCCCCACGACCGCGACCCGGCGACCCTGCCGCGAGAGCAGGTCCCAGAGGAGCGGATAGGGGATCATGGACGACGAGGGGGTGTACATCTCGGAGTACGAACCCAGCTTCCGATGGCGGAACCCATAGATGCCGAGAGTTCCCGGGTCGACGCCCGAAAACATGACGGCCCACGCGGGTACGGTGATCGGAGGATCCGTGCTGCGAAGGGTCCCGTAGCGGGAGGAGGCGAGGAGCCGGCGGATCGTCGGCATCGACGGGAGGAACCGGTCGAACATGAACCCTTGCGGGACCGAATCGAGGCCAAGCACGAGAGTCCGTTGCATGATTCGAACGGGCGTGAAGCCGCTATTTAATTCCGGCGGCGCGTGCGCGGTTCCCGTGGCGGAACGTCGCCCGGCTGAAGCAATAGGGAGGAGGGAGCGGACCGGAGGGGACGAGCGGCTCCGGAGGCAAGATGGGGAGGGCGCGGGAGGAGCGGATAGATTGATGAAGGGGAGGTCACTCGCCGCCCCCGCAACCGGACCCGTAGGAGAAAGGGAGGGGGAACCGGGACATCATTCATGACCGCATCCGGCGAGACGCCGGGCACTGGGTCGCCGCCCCACGGCGCCTCGACGACCGCACCGGGGCCCCGTGCGGCTTCGAAGAACCCGATCCCCCTGGCGCGGGAGGCGCGCCCGCCCGGGAAGTACGCGGGAACGCTGCTGACCCCAGGGCCCGAATGGGCCGGATGGCTCACTGCCCTCGGGATCGCGCTCGTCTTTGCCGCGATCGTAGAGTGGTTCTCCCTCCTGGCGCCGGTGCCGATGGGCGGCGACACGGGCACGTGGACCGCACTCTCCTACCCGTTCATCGGTTACTCCTACCCCTCCGAGATCGTCCCGTTCGGCTACCCCCCGCTCCTGTTCCCCCTCCTCGGCTTCTTCGTTCAGATCGGCGGAGGACCGCTGGTCGGCGCGCGGATCTACCTCGGCTTCATCATCGTCGTGCTGGGGCTGTCGACGTACGTCCTCGGCCGGTCGCTCTTCCGGTACCGAGTGAGCGCGCTGCTCGTGGAGGGATTGCTCTTCACGACGCTCCCGTTCGATCGGCTCTTCTTCTTCGGGGGGTACCCTACGCTCCTCGGGCTCGTCTTCCTCAACCTCGCGCTCGCGTTCGGGGTCCGGTACATCCGGGCGAGGCGGCCCTCCCATGCGGTCTTCTTCTGGGTCGCGACCGCCGCGACGCTCCTCTCGCACGAGTTCGTGGGGCTAGCGCTCGTAGTGACGCTGGCGAGCGTGGGTCTGTTCCTGCTGATCAAGCGACAGTTTCCCTGGCCGGTCCTCACGAGCCGGGCCGGCGCTGCGGGCGCGGTGTTCGCCGCACTGAGCGTGAGCGCCTTCTACCTCGGCGTGCGCTTTGCGCACATTCCCCAGAACAACTACCTCGCCACCAATGCCCTCGCCCACGCGCGGTTCCCGATCTCGGCGGTACTCTACCCGCTCCGCATCCAGGCGTTCGGCGGCATCATCGGGTTCCATCTGATCAAGACGCCGTTGGGCTCGTTCGTTATCGCCACCGTGACCGCGCTAGTCCTCTTCATCATCATGCTCGCGGTCGCGATCGCCCGACCTCGTTACCTTACTCCCTCGGTGATCGTCGTGGGTTCGTCGATCCTCGCGGTCCTCGTGATGGCGATCGGAGGCTGGATCCTGCACATTTACACCGACTACCGTCGGTTCGCCTACGCGCTCTACCTTCCCTACCTCCTCGCGGGCATGCTCGCTTTCGACACGGTCTTCCACTGGTGCACGCCCCCGTCCCATTCGCCCCCTCCGACCGCCGCGGCCCCACCGGGAAGGGGCACACCGGCGGGTTCGCGGCTCCGGCGGTCCTCGACCGCCCGCCAGCGGGCTCCGACCCTCGTCTCGATCGTCGCCGTCTGCGGCGCGGTGATCGTCGTCGTCGCGGGCGGCGTGTTCACGTACCCCGGGCTCACCGAGTTCCAGCAGCAATACACGGGACCGCTCCATAGCTGGGCGTACGTGCATGCCATGGAGGCGATCTCGAATTCGGGGCTCCCGGGGAGCGTGCTCTCGCTCTCGGGCGGAGCCACGCTCCACTGGACGTTCGCCATGACCGATCGGAACGTCTACTCCCCGACGATCGTCAGCGGTTTCGTCTTCAAACAGTCCCGGGTGATCGACGATCAGCTGGCCTACTTCCCGTTCCACTCCTGGACCGCAGTGTCGAACGGGGTCGAGTACGTCTCGGTCCCGGGCAATACCTCAGAGTTCTTCTACGGCGCGCCGGTGCTCGGCGCACTGCGGTTCGGCACCCCGACCCCGATCCTCGAATTCCCGCCGGATGGGTTCGTCGTTACCCTGGCGAACGGCTCGGCCGTGCCGGCGTACTCGCCCGGCGGCCCGATCCCTTCGATCACCGTGGTGAACGGCAGCGTCCCCTCGATCGTCATTCGCTACGTGACATCCGACTTCGTTCTAACGGTCACGTCCACGACCTCAACGGGCGGAGTCACGTACGTGAACTCGACGGCCACTGCCACCGGATCGGCCGGACTCAAGTCGCTCGCGAGCCAGATCCGACAGGTGCAAGGAGTCACGATCCGCCCCAAACTCGCCGCGCCCAACGCATCGAGCTTCGTCTGGAACGTCGGCCTCACCCCCTACCGCTCGGTGATCGCATCCGGCGCGGTCGCTCCTCCGGGAACGGTCGCGCTCCGAAACGCGTTCTCGCTCGACCTCGCCCGGACGAGCACGAACATCTTCAACGGGAGCCCGGCGCTCTCGCTGTCGGTCTCATTCCAGGTCCCGGGCGCGAACTCCCTCGGGAGCACCTTACCGGCGTTGCTGGATTCGGCCGCGATCCTCCAGAACTGGAACGTTCGATTTGTGCTCCTGAACAACATCACTCGCGCCACCGAGCGGGCGACCGAAGTCTTCCTGGAACAGGAGTTCGGCGCGACCCCCTATTTCGGAGAGGGGCAGTGGGAGGTCCTGCTCCTCCCCGAGAACCTACCGTGACGGCTCCTACCCGCGTCCGCCCCGCGGAGGGCTGCCTCGGGGACAGGTTCCCCACCCCCGGCAAAGGATTAGTAGAGATATACGGCCGTACGGGAAGCATGCGAGGGCGGTTCCATCGCGCCGGGGTCGTCGCGGTCCTCGCCTTGGTGCTCGCGGCGTCGATCGTCCCGACGGTCGCCCGCGGCCCTTCCGGCGCGGTGGCCCCCGAGCTCCGGGCGACCGCCGGTGGACCGGGCTGCGGCAACGGGACCGACCCGTGCCAGGTGACGTTCACCGAAACCGGCCTGCCCGGCAGTCCGAATTGGAACGTGACGGTGATCGGGGCCGGCAATAACGCCTCCGGGGGCTCGACCCAGATCGTCTTTCTGCTCATTAACGGGACTTGGAACTTCAAGGTGGGCGGCTACGATGGGTACGCCCCTTCGCCTCCTACGGGCACGATCGTAGTGAACGGGAACGATGTGCCTCAATCGATCAGTTGGTCCCTCCCGAAGTACACCTTCACGTTCAGCGAGACCAACTTCGTTTTCGGAGGGGGAGCGACGTGGTCGGTCGACCTCAACGGAACAGTCCATTCGAGCCCCTCGTCGAGCACGCTCACCTTCTCCGTCACCAACGGCACGTATCCGTTCACGGTCTCGAGCTCGACGCCCGACTTCCAGCCGAATCCCAGTGTCGGGACCGTGACCGCCTCCAGCGGAGGGTCGCAGCCGATCGCCTTCATCGTGCACACCTACACGGTCTACTTCAACGAAACCGGGCTCCCCGCGGGGAACTCTTGGTCGGTCTCGATCGATGGGGGCCCGGCGAAGCCTTCTTCCAACCCCTCGATCACCTTCTCCGAGTTCAACGGGACGTACACCTTCGTCGTCAAGAGCTTGAACCCCAGCTATCGGCCGTCCCCCGCGAGCGGGTCGTTCAACGTGTTCGGTCTGTACTTCGTGATCGCGATCTCGTTCGGCGTGGTCAACTATTACGTCAATTTCACCGAGAGCGGTCTCACGTCGGGCCAGTTGCCCTGGTCGGTGACACTGGGGGGAACGCTGACCTCGAGCCCCACCCCGAAGATCTCCTTCGTGGACCCGAACGGCAGTTACAGCTGGACGATCACCCCGATCGCCGGCTGGCACGCGAGCGTCTACTCCGGCACCGCCGTGGTCCTTGGAAAGAACCTCCAGATCAACGTGACCTGGGTCCAGGTACGCTACAGCGTCTGGTTCAACGAGTCGGGCCTTCCGGCCGGAACGAACTGGACGGTCACCGCGAACAGCGTGTTCCAGAAGGGGAACACGAGCTCGATCGAGTACCAGCTCCCCAACGGCACGTACTCCTTCACGATCGGGAAGGTCGCCGGCTATCACTCCGACATCACCTCAGGGACCATCGCGGTCCTCAACGGCTCGGCGAACCAGTCCATCGTTTTCGCGGCGGTCACCTACGCGCTCTCGTTCCTCGAGAGCGGCCTCCCCGCGGGAACGAACTGGAACATCACGATCGGTGGCCAGACCGCCTCCTCGTCCGGAACTCCGCTCGTGAGCTTCAACCTGGCCAATGGCACCTACAACTTCACGGTCGGACGACCGGTCGGGTACGTCCCCTTCCCGCCGGGAGGCTCGGTCGTCATCAACGGCAAGGCACGGAACGTCTCGGTCAACTTCGGAGCGTTCGCCTACAACGTGACGTTCCTCGAGACAGGACTCCCGAGCGGAGTCCGCTGGGCCGTCACGGTCGACGGGATCCGGTCCACGTCGAACGCGTCGGCTCTGGTCCTCCCCGAAGCGAACGGAAGTTACACGTACACCGTCGGACGGGTGGTCGGCTACGTCGACAGCCCCACCAGCGGCTCGTTCCAGGTCCTCGGAGCCTCGATCCAGATCAACATCTCGTACCTTGCGGTCCTGTACCCGGTGGAGTTCTTCCTCAATACGAGCCTGCCGGCGAGCGTGAACTGGTCGGTGACCCTCGGCGGCACGACCGAGGTCGCCAACGGCAACCAGGTGATCCTCTTCGACCAGCCGAACGGGACGTACTTCTTCGCCGTGAACAAGCTCCTGTCGTACACTCCGGTCGCGGGAACGTTCCATTCGTGCGGATCCAATGCCACACTGCCGGTCGGCAACCTCACGGTCTGCGGTCGGGAGCTCTTGATCCCGGTCGGGTTCGTCCACGTCCCGGGTTGGGCGGTCACCTTCACCGAGACCGGGCTCGATAGCGGCCTCGCCTGGAGCGTCTCGAGCGCCGGTCAGGTGGTCTTCAGTTCGCTTCCGACCCTCTCGCTCCAGAATGTCTCGAACGGCACGTACACCTACTACATCGGATACGTCGCGGGCTACTCCGTGACGACCACGTCGGGAATCCTGCACATGTCGGGCGCTCCGATCACGGTGAATGTCACCTTCGTGAAGATCGGGGGCCCCTACATCGGCCCGCCCCGCGGATTCTCCTTGTTCGACTGGGAGCTCGTCGGCGCGGGCGCGCTGGCCGCGGCGCTCATCGCGCTCGGGCTCGTCCTCCGCCGACGTCGCCGCGCCGCGGAAGCAACGTCGTAGACCTCCCGGCGGCGCCCTCCGTCGGGGACACCCGCCCCGGACGCGTTCGCGCTGCGCCCTCCGAACCACCGTTATAAGGCACACGCCCGTCACCCGAGGCCATGCGCGGCACCGACGGCTCGTCCCGCCGCCGTCGTAAACTGCTCGTGATCGGGCTCGACGGAGTACCCCCGGAGACGCTCGTCGAGCTCCACCGCGCGCACATGCCGACCGTGGCGGCGATGCTCGACGCCGGAGTGCATGGCGCGATGCGCACCACCGACCCACCGATCAGCCTCCCGGCCTGGGCGGTGATGTTCACGGGCTACGACCCGGGCTCGCTCGGCTTCTACGGCTTCCGCCACCGGCTGAACCATTCCTACACGCAGAACTACATGCCCCGGACCACCCTCCTCGAGGTCCCGACCCTCTACCAGCTCCTCTCCGACCGGGGCCGTCGTGTCGGCGTCATCGGCATGCCGCCCGGGTACCCGCCTCCGCATCTGAACGGGTTCTACATTTCCGACTTCCTGACTCCCCCCGAGAGCACCGACGTGACCTACCCGCCCGAGCTCCGGGCGGAGCTCGAGGCCCGATTCGGCCGGTATCGGTTCGACGTCCCGTTCCGAGCCGAGGAACGGGGCGAGCTGTTCCGCCAGATCCTCGAGATGACGCGCCAGCGCTGGCAGGTCGCCGAGGCGCTCTACACGCGCGAGAGCTGGGACCTCTTCGCCGTCCACGAGATCGGCACCGACCGGCTCCATCACGCGTTCTGGAAGTACATCGACCCCGCGCATCCGAAGTACGCGGCCGGCAACCCGTTCGAGCACGTCGCCGTGGAGTACTTCCGGCAGCTCGACCAGTGGATCGGGCGGCTCGTGTCGCATATCGATCCGGACACCCTCGTGGCGATCGTCTCCGACCACGGGATGATGCCCATGCTCGGCTGCTTCTGCATCAACCAGTGGCTGGTCGAGAAGGGGTACCTCGTTCTGAAGCAGCCCGTGGCGCGCGCGGGGACGCCGCTCGAGAAGGCCGAGGTGGACTGGGGACGGACGCGGGCGTGGGGGGCCGGCGGCTACTACGCCCGGATCTTCTTCAACGTACGCGGACGGGAGAGCGAGGGTGCGATCGCGCCCGAGGAGCTTCCCGCGGTCCGGGCGGCGCTCGAACGCGATCTGAAAGCGATACCGGGACCCTCGGGCGCCCCGTTCCCGATCGATATCCTCGACCCCCAGACCACCTACCGGGAGGCCCGGGGGGACCCGCCGGACCTGATGGTCTACTTCGACCACCTTCGCTGGCGTTCCGCCGGAACGCTCGGACACCCCACGAACTACCTCGAGGAGAACGACACCGGGCCGGACGACGCGGTCCACGGGGTCGACGGCGCCTTCCTGCTGTACGACCCCGAGGTCCAGGACGGTCGGGGCGGCGTGAGGGTCGACGCCGTGGATGTGATGCCCACCTTGCTCCGCGCGATGGGTGAAGAGATCCCCGCGGGACTCCAGGGCCGCCCCGTCCTGGCGGCGATCCCCGGAACCCGCTGACCGACGACCGGGGGGTCGCCCCCCCTTCGCCCACGACGAGGAGGCGCGCGGGATCAGGCGTTCTCGGGATCGAGGGAGAGGTACTCCGCCAGATGCCGCGCCGCGAGGACGGCGCGCGCGACCTTCGAGTCGGCGGACTCCGCGGAGCGCGGCAGCTCGCCCGCGAGGCCGCGGAGGATCGCGTCGTACAGCTGGTCGGCATCCCCCGGACGGACAAACGTCGTTCGCGCATCGAGGATCGCGTCGTACTCGCGCAGCTCGGGCACGTCGTAGGCCACGATCGCGCAGTTGTGGAACGCCGCGAGCCCCATCACGCCCGACGGCCCCGCGATCGCGTGGTACGGAAGGATCACGAGGTCGCTTCCGCCGAACAGCTCGGGCGTCGCCTCGTCCGGGGGATTCTCAAGGAACCTCCAGGCACCGGTCGGTAGGTGAGCGAGGGATGCCTCGAAGCGGGCCCGGTACTCCGGAAAGAACCGATTGAACGACCCCGCAAAGACCGTCTCGAAGCGGCGACCCTCGGCGTACAGCCGTTCGAGCACCGGCAGCACCGAGCCGAGGTCCTTCGCCGGTCCCCAGACCCCGAAGAGCAGGATGCGATACGGCGACCGAGGCCCGCCGGGAGGTCGGGGGGCTCCCTCGGAGCGTCGTAGCTCTTGCGCCAGGTGGCCGAAGATCGCCTCGGTGAAGGGGAGCGGGCGCGCCACCACCGAGCCGCCGAACAGCGCGGCGACCGACCGCCGCTGGCTCTCGAGCGGAACGATGACGCGCGCGCTGCGGGCCAGGAGCCGCTCGAACGTAGCCAGTCCGAGCCGTTCGCTGCGGCTCGGCCGGTACCCGAGACGACCGACGTCCTGGGTCTCGATGAAGTTGTGCGCGTACACGAACGGCGCGCGTCGCGTGGAGGCCCGCACGAGCGCCGGCAGGACCATCCCGCCGGCGTTCGCCGCCCGATTCTCCCCGAAGCAGGTCGGGAACCAGTTGAAGAGCACCGGACCCCCTCGACCGGTCCGACGGGAGAGCGCGCGGGCGGCGTGGAGGAGCGACCCGGCGTCGCCGTGCTTCCAGGAGGGGTGGAGTTCGACGCGCCCGAGGGGGAAAGGGGCCGGCCAAGTGGAGCCGAGCGGGGCCGCAAGATCGATCGTGAGCTCGGGCTCGGCTCGCTGGAGGAGGAGGGCGAGGCTCGTCGAGTGAGTGCCCAGCCGATCTTTTTCCGGGTAGAAGTTCTCGAACAGCCCGAGGCGCATCGTCCCCTCCGACACGACGTGCGACCGCGTCGCGGGAGACCGGTCGGACGAGAGATGAGCCGGCGCGACGGCTATTGAACCCTTCGGTCGGCCGCGCCGCGGCGCCGTCGCCGACCCCTAGCCCCGCGCACGCGTGACCCCCTGCGAGGCGTGGGAAAACCTCTTATGGACTCGGTGGCAGCGCGCCCCTCGCATGCCACCGCATCGGACCGGCGGGTTTTGCATCTGGCTGACCGGACTCCCCAGCGCCGGGAAGACCACGATCTCGAAGGAGCTCGCCCCCGCCCTCAAAGCGCGCGGCCACCCGGTCGAGCTTCTGGACGGCGACGAAGTGCGCCGGGGCCTTTCGGCGGACCTCGGGTTCGACCGCCGTTCGAGGGAGACCCACGCCGAGCGGGTCACGTTCGTCGCGAAGCTCCTCGTGCGGAACGGGGCGATCCCGATCGTGGCGCTCATCTCCCCGTACTTGAGCTCCCGCGAGCGCGCCCGCCGGGAGATCGGGCACTTCGTCGAGGTCTACGTGAGCACTCCGATCGACGTCTGCCAGCAGCGGGATGTGAAGGGGCTCTACCGAAGGGCCCTCGCGGGCGAGATCCACGAGATGACCGGGGTCGACGATCCGTACGAGCCCCCCGTGCAGCCCGAGGTCGTCGTGGACGCGGTCCATCTTTCGCCGGGGGAGAGCGCCCAGTTCATTCTCCACGAGCTCGAGCGCACGGGCTGGCTCTCGTCGCCCGAAGCGGCTCACCGGAGCTAACGAACTAGCTAACTAACTAATTCGCTCGCGAGGCCGATCGGCGAGCTCGGCCCACGGTCTTCGCGGCGGCGGCTTCGGCCGCCCGCGCTCGCACGATCCGCTGGGTCCGCAGGAGGGCGCGGGCGAACCCCTCGGGCGACCCCACGCTCCGCCACTCCGCGAAGCGGGGATTGACGACCAGCGCGGCGACCCGTCCGCCGTACTTGAGGAGATGGACGATCCCGGCCGTGAGCTCGAGCTCGGCCGGGGAGGAGTCCGCGCGGACCCGCTTCAGGGCCGAGAAGATGGCCGGCGTGAAGCAGTAGACGGCGGTCGCGGCCCAGTTCGACCGGGGGCGCTCGGGCTTCTCCTCCATCGCACGGACCCGAAGGCGCCGATAGGTGCCTTCCCGGCCGTCCACGGTGCCTTCGACCACTCCGTAGTTCCGGGGGTTCGCGACGCGCCGTACGAGGAGGACGGCGTCGAGGTCCTCTCGCTCGCGCAATCGGGCCATGAGCGAGGGGAGCTCCCCCCGGTGGCGCTCGAGCAACACCGCGTCCGCGGCGTGCAACAGGAACGGCTCCGCGCCCACGAACGGCGCGGCCCGGAGCACCGCATCGCCGAACCCCTGCGGGGTCGGCTGGTGGGCGAAGCGGATCCGGACCTGGGAGAGCCCTTCGTAGAACCGGGTCGTTTCGCTGATCCGAGCCGCCCGGTGGCGGTTCCGGTCGAGGAACTCCCGGTCGATCGTGAAGTAGTTCTGGGCCGTGACCCCCCCGTCCGGCCCTCCGACGACGAGCACGAAGTCCTGGACCCCGGCTCCGACGAGCGTCTCGAACGCGAGGTTCGCGACCGGTTTCAGGACCGGCTGGTCCTGGGCGCCCCGGTCGAACAGGGGGAGGAACTCCTTGCGCAGCCCCCGGCTCCAGGGGAGCATCCGGCTCCCCTCGCCCGCGAGGGTGAGAACGCCCTGCATCGGGGTGATCAGGGTCCGTGCGCCGGCGATCCTTCGGGCAGGGCGGTGGGGGTCGGTGGGGCGGTCGAGAGCGCCGGCATGGGCGTCGGAGCCAGTTCCGCCGGTCGACTGGTGCCCTTTCTCCAATCGGTCGCCGGAAGGACGACCGATCGTTTCTGTTCCAGTCGGCGGCGGTACTTTCGCAGGTCCCGGAAGAGCTCCCGCACGACCTCGGTGAGTTCGCGCGTGCGACGGTAGCCCATCGCCGGCAGCTTCTCGTGGAGCGGGTGGTAGTAGTGGTCCTCGGACTCGACGCGGGGATTCGGAACGTGCTCGATCCGGGCCTCGATCGAGAACTCCCGAGCGACGTCGCGGGTGATCTCAGCGAGCTGATTCACGGAGTACGCCGCGTCGAACTGGTTGACGACCCGGTACTCGCCGCGTCCGACGGGGTTTTCCACCGACAGGCGCAGGCTCTGCATCGAGTCCTCGAGGGCGATGTAGCCGCGGGTCTGACCGCCCTTCCCGTACGGCGTGATCGGGAGCCCGAGGAGCGCCTCGACGACGAAGCGATTCAGCGCGGTCCCCCACACTTCGTCAAAGTCGAACCGGGTCAGGAGGCGGTCGTCGACCATCTCGGGCGTCCGGATCCCGTACACGACCCCTTGCATCACGTCGGTCGCGCGGAGGCCCCAGACCCGGGTCGCGAAGAGGACGTTGCCGGAGTCGTGGACCTTGCTCCAGTGGTACCAGCTCCCGGCCTGGCGGGGGAACGGCAGATGCGCGTCCGTGCGCCCGCGCCACTCGACATCGAAGAATCCCTCGGCGATGTCGATGTTCGGGGTGCCGTACTCGCCCATCGTGCCCATCTTGACGAGATGGCTCTCGGGGACGAGGTCCCGCATCGCATAGAGCAGATTGATCGTCCCCGAGATGTTCTCGGTCTGGGTCCGCACGGCGTGATGGACATCGATCATCGAGTACGGGGCGGACCGCTGCTCGCCCAGGTGGACGACCGCGTCGGGCCGCTCGAGCTCGAGGACGCGATGGACGAACGCGTAGTTCGTCACGTCCCCGCGGTGGAAGGCGATCGATTTCCCGAGCAGCTCCTCAACCGCGGACTGGCGCCGGGGGAAGGTGCCGATAGGCGTCGCGGACCAGCTACCGACCTCTTTGACGCGCCGGCGGGTGACGAAATTGTCGATTCCGACGACCTCGTGACCGCGCCCGAGCAGGTGAAGGGCGAGCGGCCAGCCGGTATAACCGTCGATCCCGGTGATGAGCACTTTCATGACTTTTCCCCCTGGGTGCCCTTTGCATTGGTCCGAAGGGGTATTTGAGAGTGATTGCCCCGACGGGCGGGGGTACCGCGGCCCCCCGGGGCCGCCCGTGGGCCGCCCGAGGGCGTTCCGGCCGAGGCAGCAGGCAGCACGACCGCTCGGAGGGGGCGGCGTCTCACGCGTACTCTTCCGCGGCCCCGGGGAACATCGTCCCCCAGGCCTTGATGGCGAACTGCTGTTTGATGACCGAGAAGACGGGGTAGGCGAGGATCCAGCCGAGCCAGCGCCCGCGGCGGTACTTGAGGAAGTAGTAGGCGAGGACGATCCCCCGGGGGATGAGCAGCAGGAGCAGGATGAACGCGAGGTGGATGATGGTCGGAACGAACAGGGCCGCCAGTACGACGTAGAGGTAGAGCCCGCTCCGCAGCCCCGAGCGGATGAACAGGGCGAGCCAGTAGAACATGGCGAGCCCACCGTACGCCCACGCTTCCGTGAACGAGGGATACAGGTGGCGATAGCGGGCGTAGATACCGCCCCGATTCCAACGCAACCGCTGGCGCTCGAGCTTCGAATAGTCCGCGGGAACGTCCTCGAAGGCCGCCGCCTCGGGCTCGTAGCGCATCCGCAGGCCCTGCCGCTGGAGCCTTAGGGTGATCTCGGTGTCCTCCCCGTTCCACTCGACCCACCCGCCCGCCTGGAGGAGGTCGGCTCGACGGAACGCGGAGAAGGCGCCGTCGATCACCTGGGCCGCCCGGAATCCCATCGTCGCCCGGCGAAGGAACATGTGATTCCACGCGATCTCCATGAACCGCAGCCGTCGGGTCCAACCGGTGTCTTGGAGCGGAAGGATGAGCCCCTGGACGCCGCCGATGTCCGGCTCGGAGAAGTGGGGCACGGCTTTCGCGAACCCGAGGCTCGTGGAGAGCCGGGTGTCGGCGTCGATCCGTACGATGATCTCGCCGCTCGCCACGCGGAGCATCGCGTTCAGGACGTTCGCCTTCCCGCCGTGGGGAAGGTCCACCACCCCGCCCGTGGCATGGCGGAGGTCGAGGACCGCGCGGATCGCGATCGGGAGCGTCCGGTCGGTGGACCCGTCGTTCCCGACCAGGATCTCGGTCGTCCCGGGGTACAGGCGCGCGGCGGCGTCGACGGACTGGATCGTCGCGGCGATCCCTTCCGCCTCGTTGTAGGCTGGGATGATGACCGTGACCGGGGGATGGTACACTGAGAGCGGCGCGGGGGGGCGACGGGCCAGATGGTGGGAGTACAACGCCCGGCCGATGAGCGCCCAGATCGTCAGGACGACGATCGGGAGCAAGAGCAGGATACCGATCGGCAGGAACGCGTGGCCTACTCCGATGTAGCGGAACACGAGGTAGAGGATCGCGAGGCCGAGCACGGTTGCAGTCGCCACTGCGAGGAAGAAGACCAGTACGACGCCGGGCTCGGTGTCGACGACGGGGCGAACGCTCACCATCTGGGGCAGTCGAACGGTCGATAGGACGAGGGCGGCCACGAACACGCCTCCGAGGAGACCCCGGGCGAGGAGGACCGCCGAATGGGAGAACGGCTCCCCGACGGTGAAGAAGACCGCGTCGGCGAGGAGCGAGAGGACGGGGTAGAGCGCCGCGAGGGCGACCGCCCGCCGGAAGTGGGAACGCTCGAACCGATCGGTGGTGACGACCCCCGAAGCGAGCAGGTAGGCGAGCATGAAGCAGAAGTAGACCACGAAGATGTAGTCGGGAAGGACCTGGGACGGCGAGAGGCTCGAGAGGATCGTCGAGTACGGGCGCGGCCAGAATACCGCCGTCCCGATCCAGTGTACGACGTAGTCGTAGACGTAGAAGAACGGGTGCCGGTAGAGCATGATCGTCACGACGAGGAGGGAGAACGCGACGAGCAGATTCCGGACGAACGGAGTGGGTGGGGGAGGCACGAGCGATGGCGCTTTCGGAACGTACGGTTCGGCGATGGTCGAGACGCGGTCCTTCCTCCAGATGCGAACGGCGTCTTGCGGTCGGAGCGTTGCCCGAGCCACGTGCTCCTGTTCCTCGGGGCGCAGCGCCACTTCGTGATAGGGCGCGAGCGGGACCAGCTCGGGGGCTTGTTCCGCCCGTTGGTGGGCTGACCGCAGGAAGAAGACGATGCCCAGAACGAGCGTCAGGAGCACGGGGATCGCCCCGAGCGGGAGGTCGAGCGACACGAGGTCCGAAAGGAGCTGGCCGGGAAGGGACGCGAAGACCGACGGGATCGCCACCCCGAAGGCCGCGGCGGCCCCGAGACCGATCACGCCGGAAATCCTCTTCGGGCTCCACGAGGCCGGAGAGGGGCCGTCGGAACTCCGAGGTCTGCGAACCCGCATGGTACGGCCGGGCCCTCCCGAAGGGCCGCCCGGCTCCCCCACGGTCAACCGGGCCCACTATTGAATACTACCCCACACCGGTGCGACGCACGCCGCCCGGGGCCGCGCGAAACGAATGCCCGGCGACGCCTCGTCCCCGAGTCGGGTCGGGCCGAACCGAGGGATCCCGCCGCGCGGGTAAACCGATATATCGGTGCCCCGACGTCTTCAATCGTGGCCGCTCCCTCCTCGGGCGTTCCGGGCGTCGGTCGTTCGGGCAGACGCGCCCCGAACCTGCGACGCCCGACCGTCGGAAACCTCCACTACCGGGTCGCCGTGATCCTGGTGGTGGTCCTCGTCGCGGGCGCCGGCTTCATCTACGTCCTCGAGTCGACCCACCGGTCGCTGATCCCGGCCCCGAGTCCCGGCACTTCGTCGATCGCTTTTCCGACACCGGTCCAGCACGAGATCGTGATCTTCATGGAGAACCACGCCCAGTCCGACGTGCTCGCGAGCGGGCCATTCGAGCGTCACCTGGCCCAGGAGTACGCCTTCGCCGCCGGATTCCGCGGAGTGACGTACGATTCGCTCCAGGACTACGCCTACGCCAACAGCGGGTCGTACTACTTCGGGGGCAGTTCCGTCCCGGAGCTGGTCGACCATGCGGGGGAATCCTGGGCCGCGTACATGCAAGGGATGCCGACGCCCTGCGACCGACTTCCCTCGGCGGACGGCCTGTACAACCCGAACCACGACCCGTTCGTCTTCTACAACTACGTGACGAGCTCCCCGGCCTACTGCGCGAGCCACGTCCTTCCGCTCACGGCATGGAACCAATCGATCGCGGCCGGGACGCTGCCGAACTACGTGTTCATCACCCCGGACATGACGAACGACAGCGACAACGTGAGCGCCGCGATCGGGGACGCGTGGCTGCACGGTTTCCTGACCCCGTTCCTCAACTCGAGCTTGTTCGCGAGCAGCGCCGTAATGCTCACCTACGACTCGAACGCCATTGAAAACCCGCCGCCCGGTACGCTCGGGAACGGACTCGTCTACTTCTCCCTCATCAGCCCGTACGCGCACCGGAACTACACCTCGGCCAACCTCTACAGCGACCCGAACCTCCTGACGACGACCGAATGGCTGCTCGGTCTCGGCCGGACGAATCACAACGACAACTGGGCCGTGACTCCCCCGATGGTCGACCTGTTCGATTTCGGTCCCACCTATAGTGTGAGCGGTTCCGTCACGTACCAGGGGTCGCCCGTCGCGGGCGCGCAGGTCTCGGGCAGCGGTTACCTCGCGACCGCGGATGCCGCTGGCGCCTACTCCTTTTCCGTGCCGAACGGGACGTACGTCCTGCAAGCGAGCTCCCCCACGGGGACCTGTTTGACCTCCTCCTCGACGGTGACGGTCTCGGGAGGCAACGTCTCCCTGCGCTTCGACCTGCCGTGCACGTGACGGTCGGCTTCGGCCCGCTGACCCTTCGGCACTATGGTGGGGTAGCCGAACCGGACCGGATCGGCGGTCGTGCGAGTACATCCCTCGGTCGATGGAGCGCGGATTGCGGGGGCCACCGCCCCGCGAGGCTCCCCGGCACGGCCGGACCCCCGAAGGGGTCTCAGGCAACCCATTCGAGGAGGCTGTCGGGCGGCAGGCTCCATTCGGCCGTCGAAGCAGGGTTCCACGAGTGCGACACAGGGAAAGCGGTGGAGTTCGACCAGGTGAGGACGGATCCCGATAACCCCGGCGGCACCACGCTCGAGAGATTCACGTCGATCGTGTAGGTCACGTTCGCGTTCACCAGGACCACGAGGGAAGGATGGAGGGCGTCCGGCCCGAACTGGATCGCATAAACCCCGCTCGCCGCGGTCCCCACAGTGATCGCGTGGGCCACGGTCGGGAACGTGCTCGGCAACGTCTCAAAGAGCCCGTAGGTGAGCTGCGGGGAGCCGGAACCCGAGAGCCAGCTGCCCGGATACGAACCTTGGGAGGTCCAGAACAGCATGCCCGTCACTCCGGATTCCACCCCCTGCGCGATCTCGACCGCCTCGAACGGGACCCAGGGGAAGGAGACCGGGGCCCCCGTCGCCGACGATTCGACACCGACCTCATCGGCCAGAATCGCGATCCGACAGCTGGAGCAGGCGAGGCGAATGGCGTTCTCGTCCGCCGCCACCCGTGCGAGGAGACTGTCCGAGTCCGCGAGGCTCGTGAAGAGGTCCGCCGCCGACGCGGATACGGAATAGGTTCCCGCGGGGTAGACGTGAATGGCCAGCGCGGAGAGATTCGGACCATTGACGGCCACCGTGGCCTCGATCCAGGAGGTCTCGCCGATGCCTCCGGTGCCCGTGCCCGGGAGGCCCAGGATCGGCGTGAGCGGGTCGACCGTGCGGATCGCCGAGATGTAGGCCGCCAGCTCCTGCGCGTACTGCAGGGGCGAGGGGGTCGAGTTCTGGCCGGGCTGCCAATCGGTCCATGGGTAGCCCCAGTGGGGCCAGAGAGCGGGTTCGTTCCCGACCTCCCAGTACGCGGGCCGGAACCCCAAGGTCGATTCGAAGTAGCTGACCTCCCGCTGGGCATAGCTCGGCTGGTCGACTTCCCCGGGGATCGTGACAATGGCGCGGCAACCGGCCGACTCGCACCACCGGACGAAATCCGCTGCGGTCGTCGGAGCGGGCGAGGGGCTCCCGCCCGTTCCGTAAATCAGCCCCGTACCGTTGAGGGCGAGCGGGTCGAAGCGGTCCGCGAGCGCGCCGCCCGGCCACCGGACGAGCCGCGCGGGCGTGGCGGTCACCGCCGACCCTTGCGCGCCCATCGGGAAGTCGGCCCGCAGGTTCACGCCCAGGAATCCGGTGCCGACGGAGTAGGTGGTCGCGTTATTGACCGTCAGATTCGCGGCGAGGGAGGGGTACGTCACGGGAGCGGTCGCGGGACTCAGGTAGTAGGCGATTCCGATGACCGCGGAGGAGACCACGATGGCCGCGACCAGCACGGCGATCGCCCGGCCGAATCGACTGCGTGCCATCCCCTGTACGAAGCGAGCGGTCGGCTTAAAGATGGGCAATCCCCGGTCGGTCCCGGCCGCGACGGCTAGTCGTAGCCCCAGCTCTTCAAGCGGCGGTCGACCTCCGGGTCGCGCCGACCGGTCGGGGCGACAACTCCGCTCGCAGTGCGTCCCACCGCCCGTTCGGCGGTCTCGACGAGGCGATCGGGAGCCCGGGCGATAGCGCCCTCGTAGTGGACCACCCCGTCGGCCCCCATCGCGACCGTCCCCTCCTCGGAGAACACCCGGACCGTACGGTGGTAACTCGAAGGGGGGGCCGACAGCAAGAATCCTCGCGGAGGGTGGGGAGAGGGGCCTTCCCAGAACGCCGTCGCGGGGCCCCGGCGTCCGACGGACCGCTCGAGGACGGCGGTCGGAGCGACGTCCTCCTCGTTCACCGCCCGGGCGACGACGAGGTCGAACAAGTGGCGCAGGTCGACCCAGGCATCGAGCCGCGCCGCCGGCAGGCTCGGTTCGCCCCGGCGGTACTCGAGGTAGACCGCCGGGATCCGGACCAGTTCGTCATGCAGGTAGAACGCGTGCCCGAAGAAACCGGCGTGCTCGCCGAGGCCCTGACCGTGGTCGCTCGCCACCAGGACCGCGGCATCGTCGAGGATGCCCGACGTCCGGAGGCGGTCGAACACCGACCGGAGGGCCGAGTCGAGCCGCAGCGCGGCTTCACGGTACGGTCGCATCATGTCGAGTTCGAGCCCCCAGTGCGCGAGCGCCTGGGTATGGCGCGCCAGATTGACGGAAGGGAGGTACGTCAGGTCGAGCCCTAACGAACGGTGGCCGGCCGGTGGCTCGTACGGCTCGTGCATCTCCATCAGGTTCACGAGAAGGTGAAGGGGTTCGCGCCCGGAGCGGAGCTTGAGGTATCGCCCGAGCGCCCGGGCGACGCCGTCACCGGCGTAGAGGGGACGAACGGCCCGGTGGGCCGCCGTCCCTCCGAACTGGAGCAGGCCGTCCAGCCGTCCGCCCGAACGGGCCCCGGAGTCTCGCGCTCGACGGAGGATCCGAGAGTAGACCAGCTGCTCATAGCCCGCGACCTGGAGCCCTCGCAGCACGAGGCTCGAGAGCCAGGTAGGGAGTCCGGGGTTGAACTCGTCGTAGCCGCGGGCCGTCCCGACCTCGGGAGCCACGAGCCAGTTCGCCGAAAGTCCCACGCTCCGGCCCCCTCGTTGGCGCCAAAGGTCGGCCAGGAACGGATTCGAAGGAACTACGGTCGTCCCCGAGGCGATGTGGAAGTGCGTGGCCCAGGGGTCGCTGCCCGAGAGCAGGCTCACATGCGATGGTGGGGTCCAGCAGGAGCTCGCGACGGCATGGGAGAAGCTCGTGCCCTGCCGAACCAGGCCGGAAAAGAACGGCATGGCGCTGCCCTCCTCGAGGCCGGGAAAGAACTGTGGATGGCGGAGCGTATCGAGAACGATGACGACGAGGTTCTTCGGCATCGGGGTCCACGGTCTCGCGGAAACCGGCTGCGGACGGGTAGATATCCTTTGTGCTGGGCGGCCCGGGCCCGGGGGGATGGACCGGCACCGATCCGGGGCACTACTCGTAGCCCCACGAACGCATCTGCTCGTCGAGCTCGGCCTCCACTACGGGCGCCGACCCACGCGCCGCACGGCGCTCGCTCTCCCAATGCTCGTAGGGCCCGAAGACCTCCTGGCGCGCCGTGACGGCCTCGGCGGGGGTCAAGCGGGTCGGGGCGCTCGAATCGGGATCCCCCGGGAACTCCCAGCGGTCGATCGTGCCCGTCGCGAGGTCGAGCAGGAGCTTCTCCTCGTTTCGGTACGCGGCGATCAGGCGGTGGTTCCAGGCGAGGTCGAGGCGCACCCCCCGGAGGGACCGGTTCTGGTCCGAAGCCGGGCCTCCTTCGAAATAGACGACTCCGGCTTCACGGCTCTGCGGCACGAACGGGAAGGGGGCGCGCCCGGTGGCGTCGAACGGCGCCTTCCCTCCGGCCGCGGCCCGGAACCAGCCCGAGAGCTCCGTGAGGCTGACCCAGGGCTCGACCCGCCGCGGGAGGTCGATTCCCTCCGGTGGGCGGACGAGGCAGGGGACCCGGGAGATCGATTCGGTCGCCCCGCATCCATGATAGACGTTCCCCTGCTCTCCGAAGGATTGCCCGTGGTCCGAGGTCACGACGACCAGCGTATGGTCGAGCTCCCCGCTCTCTTCGAGCGGCTCCAGGAGCTGGCCGACCTTCGCGTCGGCCTGCCGGATCGCCTCTCGGTAGGCGCGCTCGAGGAGTGCCCACGGCACGTGCTGCTGGAGCTCAGGGATCGCGAGGAGGTAGTACCGGGCTGTCCGGGAGAACCATCGGGGGAAGAATCCGGCGCCATCCCGGCCGTCGAGCTCGGGATAGGGCTCGTGACAGTTCACGAGGTTGACGAAGGCAAAGAACGGGCGATGGCGGTCCCGCCCCGTGACCCACTCGCGGAACGCGCGCGGAACGAACTCGGTCGTTCTCTCGCGCTTGAACGCCACCTCCGATCGGTAGTTGAGCGCGTTCACGGGAAGCACGACCGGGGGGATCGCACGGATCGTCTCCCTCAGCGACCGGGCGTAGAGGAGCTTCCGCCGGCCGAAGAGCCGGTGGAGCGAGGAGCGGTCGTCGTTCGACTGCATGATCCGCGTCGCCTGGCGGACTTCGAACCCCTCTTCGAGGCCGTACCCCGAGACGAGGTGGAGCTGCTCGGTGAAGAGCCCCGTGGCGTACCCCCGGCGATTGAGCCAGGAGGCGAGCGTCTCGAACGGGGGAGGCCCTTTGACGAACGTCCGCAGGCCGTGCGCGCTCGGATAGGTCCCCGTGAAGAACGACATGTGGGCCGGGATGGTCCAGTTCGCCGGGGCGACCATCCGGTCGAACACGGTCGCACCGTCGCTCACCAGCCGGTCGAGCACCGGGGTCTCGGCCGCGGGCTCCCCGCCGCTCCAGCGCACGCTCTGGGACCGGACGGCGTCGAGAATGACGAAGAGGAGGTTCGGCCCCCGCCGCGACTGATCGGGTTCGTTCGACGTCCGGATCCCTCCGTTCCTTGGTGCTAGGGTACGCGTTGGCCCCCCTATCAGGGCCCCCCTACGCCCCCCCCGAGGCCGGGAGGGGGGAGAGGGCATTGCGAGTACGCAAGGATGCGTATATATACGGTCGTGTTTCGGGGGAATCACCGCGCAGGAAGCGGGAAACCGAACATGAGGACAAACGAGCTGGGGCTGCGTGCTGGCGAACGGTCGGGGAAGAACTCGTTGGGCCCGGTCTCCCGTCGCGTCGGTCGAACGCGGCTCGCCGCGATCCTCGTGACCGCGATCCTGCTCAGTTCGACATTCGGGCTGCTGGCGGCGACCTCGGGGTCCGGGCGATCCGCCTCGGTGCATCTCCTGCCCGCCGGGGGCTTCCCCAAGTACCCGGTCATCTTCACCGAGTCCGGCCTGCCGTCCGGTACGAACTGGACCGCCGATCTCGAGGGTACGTACCTCACTAATTCGACCAGTTCGATCACCTTCCTGCACTCGAACGGTACCTACAACTGGTCCGTGCTCTCCATCCCCGCGCCCAAAGCCTCCGGAGCGGCCGGCTGGGCCGCCAATTTGAGCTCCGGCACGATCCACGTGTTCGGCGCTACCGTCTACGTCAACATCACTTTCCTGACCGCCTACAATGTCACCTTCCGCGAGACCGGGCTGCCGACGGGACTGAACTGGACGGTTTCGGTGAACGGTACCGTCCACAAAGTGGTGGGAAACTACTACACGTTCCTCCTCCCGAACGCCACGAACTACGTCTTTGCGATAGAGAACCCGGTCCCCGGGCTCTCGAGCGGCAGCCGGTACATCCCCCTCAACCTCGGCTACACACTTACGGTGAGCGGGAAGAACCTCTCCCGCACCGACCCGTTCACGGCTCAGTTCGTCGTCGTGACTCTCGCCTCGCCGGCGGCCGGCGGGACGGTCGGACCGGCCTCGGGCTGGTACAACAATCAGACGGTCCTTACCTTCAGCGAAACCCCCGCGTCGGGGTATCGCTTCCTCGGCTGGACGGGGAACGGTACGGGTAGCTACTCCGGACCCGCCCTCCTACCGACGATCAAGATCGCCGCGCCGATCACGGAGGTTGCGGATCTCGCGGCACTTTACACCGTGACCTTCACGGAGTCCGGCCTGAAGCTCGGGATGAGCTGGTCCGTGACGTTCAACGGATCGACGACCGTGTCGAACGGGACCACGATCTCCTTCCTCACCATCAACGGGAGCTACCCCTACACGGTCGGCGCGATCGCCGGCTGGGTGGCGTCCCCCTCTTCGGGATCGCAAAGCGTCGCCGGCTCCTCGGTGAACGTACCGGTGTCCTGGACCCAGTTCGGGTTTGCCGTGTCGTTTACCGAGACGGGACTCCCGACGGGGACCAACTGGTCCGTCACCCTCGGAGGTACCCAACTGAGGGGAACCACCGCGACGCTCACCTTTACCGAACCGAACAACACCTACTCGTTCGCCGTCGGCGGCCTCGCCGGCTTCCGGGCATCGCCGGCGAGCGGCTCCGTCACGGTTGCGGGCGCCCCGGTGACGGTGGCGGTCACTTGGACGGTGTCGACCTATGCCGTCACGTTCGATGAGACGGGACTCCCCGCATCCTCCCCTTGGTCCGTGTCGCTCAACGGGACGGTCCGATCGGGCTCTACGGGGTCGATCGCCTTCGATGCGGCCAACGGAAGCTACAACTTCTCGATCCCCGCGATCACGGGCTACCTCGCCGTGCCCGCGTCGGGCACCATCCTCGTCCAGGGCTCGGCCGTTTCGCAGACGATCACGTTCGAGTTCCTCTACACGGTCGAGGTGTTCGAGAGCGGACTCCCGTCGGCGACCGGCTGGTCGGTCACCTTGAACGGAGTACCCGGAAGCGCGAACACGAGCACCGCCACCCAGATCACCTTCGAGGAACCGAACGGCACCTACGCACTGGTCGCCTCGGGGATCCGTGGCTACAGCCTCGCGCCCTACTCCCCCACGGTGACCGTTCTCGGAGCGCCGGTCCAGGTCACGCTGACCTGGTCCCTGATCACCTACCGCGTCGTCTTCACGGAGACCGGACTACCGAACGGGACCACCTGGGCGGTGACCATGGGCGGTTCGCTCGTTTCCTCCACGTCGGCGACGATCACCTTCTCGGTCGTGAACGGGTCGTATACCTTTACGGTCACAAACGTGACGAACTACGCCGTGACCCCCTCGTCGGGCCCGCTGCGCGTCGCCGGCGCGGCCGTATCGGAATCGGTCCAGTTCACGAGCACTTCGACGAACGCCAACACCATCCTCGGCCTCACCCCGCTCGACCTCGCGTTGATCGTGGTCCTGGTCCTGTTGGCCGCCGCGCTGATCGCGGCCCTCCTCTTCCGGCGGCGCCGCGCGTCCCAAGAGAAGAAGGAGTGAGCTCGTTCGCGTCCGAGTGGCCGGGGGGTCAGCCCCCCGGCATCCCATAAATCGGCGCTCCACCGACGAGCTTAAGCGGAATCCTGGGTAGTCGACTGCAGGTCGGCCCGGGTTGCGCTCGTGGGAAGAGGGATGCGGACTCGGCCGCATCGGAGGCGGCTCTTTCCGCTCCGTTTTCAGGGGGTGCTCGTCGTGGCGAGCTTGACGCTTCTGATACTTTCCCTCGGTTCGTCCGTCATCGGGACCAGCGGCGCGCACTCGACCTCCGCCCCCTCAGCCACGACCGCAGTGTTTCCCACCCCGGTTCGACACGTCGTGGTCATCTTCATGGAGAACGCGAACGCCTCCTGGGTCCTCGCGGACGGCAGCTATCAGCGCTACCTCGCCCAGCAGGACGCGTACGCCTCCCAGTTCTACGCCATCAAGCACGGCTCGAACCCGAACTACTTCGCCGCGACGTCCGGCAATACGTGGACGACCCTCAAGGAGTACTCGACCGTCAATCTGGCGGACCTGACGGCCGCCGTCGGGCAGACCTGGGCGAACTTCGAGCAATCGATGCCGAAGCCGTGCGACGCGATCCCCCCGTCCAAGACCGCCGCCTACAACTCCGGTCACAACCCGTTCGTATGGTACTCGGATGTGTACAGTCCCGCATCGTACTGCGACAGCCACGACGTCGGATTCGGGCCCCTTGTCTCGGACCTGCAGAACGGCACGATGCCGAACTACGCGCTCGTAGTGGCCAACCAGACGAACGACGCCCACAACCTCTGCGCGGGTCCCGTCGGCACGACGACCGTGAGTTGCGGGGACGCCTGGCTACGGAGCTTCCTCTCCCCCATCCTCAACAGCAGCGCATCGTGGGTGCGATCGACAGCGTTCCTCATCACGTACGACGAGGCGAACCTGAGCGACACGCGCGGCATCAACGGGTCCACCGGCGGTGGGATCGTCTATACGGCGGCGGTCGGCGACTGCGCGACCCCGCACCTCACGGTGAGCACTCCCTACACGACGTTCTCTCTCCTCACCACGACCGAGTGGCTCCTCGGCCTCGGACACACGGGCCACCACGACTCGTGGTCGACCTATCCACCGATCATGTCGCTCTTCAACAACCCCCTCTGCGGTGCCGCCGCGACGAGCTACTCGCTGACCACCTCGGCGAGCCCCGCCGCGGGGGGCACGGTCGCGCCCCCCTCCGGAATGTATGTCGATGGAAGTTCGGTGACGCTCTCGGAGTCCCCGGCCGTCGGATACGCCTTCGGCGGATGGACGGGGACGGGAACGGGTAGTTACACGGGGAACGCCGCGAATCCCACGGTCACGATCTCTTCCAACATCACGGAGCTGGCCCGGTTCGTTCCGAGCTACGCCGTCTCCTTCGATGAGAGCGGCCTTCCGACCGGCACGAGCTGGTCCGCCACGCTCGGAGGCAGCACGCTTTCTTCGACCACCTCCACCATCCACTTCAGCGAGTCGAACGGAACCTACGCGTACTCCATCGGGCTCGTGTCGGGCTACACGGCTTCTCCGAGCTCGGGCACGATCACCGTGCTCGGCGGTCCCGAGACGCTCACGGTCACGTTCACTCCCGGCCCCCCCTCGATCACTTCGTTTGCCGCCGTGCCTTCCTCGGTCACTCTCGGCGGGGGAACGGTCTTCGAGGTCGTAGCGGTCGGGGGCGAAGGCACGCTCAGCTACTCGTACTCGAGCCTCCCTCCCGGCTGCGCGACCCTCGACACGGCATCGCTCGGGTGCACGCCGACCTCCTCGGGAACCTTCCGGGTCGAGGTCGCCGTCTCCGACAGCCTCGGCCGTTCGGCGTTCGCGAACGCGAGCCTCACCGTCAATCCGAGCGGAGGCGGCCCCCTGACCGTCGCCGCCCCGGTGATCTCCCCCAACCCTTCGAACGTGAAAGCTCTGACGAGTTTCTCCGTGGTCGCGAGCGGGGGATCGCCTCCGTACAAGTACGCCTGGCACGAGTACGTGAAAGGGATACCGAACCCGGGGAACGTCGCCTCCTTCACGGGCACCCCGACCAGCCAAGGCACGTGGTCCATCACCTGCACGGTGACCGATTCGGTGGGAGCTTCCGCAACTTCGCCCGCCACCTCGTTCAAGGTGCTCGCAGCGGGCGCTGCGGTAGCCGCAAAATCAGCTGCGGGGGCCCCGAGACCAGCCACCGGTAGCAATCTCGACCTCTCCGGCAGCCTCCACGCGTCGCGAAGCACCGTGCCGGCCCCCGAGGCCCCTGCTTCCGTCGATGGCGTGGCCAGCTGGACCGGAGCCCCCGTCGCGCCTCTCCCCCCCGTGCGTTCCGGGACTCCCTGACCGCGCCCGTTCGCTTCGCTGCCCTTCCCGAGAGGAGTACCGACCTCGCAGGGGGATCTGTATCCGATCGGCCGGAGGTCGGCCACCGGCGAACCCCGGTGGAGCGGGCCCGATCCCGTGCACGACGCACCGCCTGGCCTCTGGGATGAATGCCGTCCGGCGGGACCACTGTGTTTATGGCCCCGGCTGCCTCTTTCCGCGCCGCTCATGGTGCCCGAGGAAGGGTCGCCGGCACCGATCGACCCGAAGGAGTTCGACCGACAGATGAACGCCAAGGTCCTCCAGTACGGGTCGAGGGGCGACGAGATCTGCCCGAAATGCGGAGCGCAAGGTTACCGCCGGGTCGCGGATTCCGAGATGATCGCCCTCTTCGCCTGTCGGGCGTGCGGCCACCAGGAGGAGGTCCTTCACGACGCCCAGACCGAAGTCGCGCCGCCGTTCCGAGAGTATCGGGAAGGCCGAGGGCTACGGGCGGAGCTCGAGGACACCGGAGAGACGACACCCCGAGAGGAGGAGTCCCGCTGACGATCTCCCTGCGGGCCGGCCGGCTGCCCCCCGGCGGCCCGACGGTGGCACGACGCCGTCCGATCGTTCGGCGCGGCCGGCATCGGCAATCGACCGGTCCGATCGACCCGCTCGACGTGGCGATCCTCGCGGCGCTGCGCGACGACGGTCGTGCATCGCTCCGGCGGGTCGCTCGAATCGTGGGCGCGAGCGTTACCACGGTCAGCAGCCGGGTCCGCGGACTCGAGCGGCTCGGTGTCCTCGAAGGGTTCGTTCCCCTCGTGAGCGCGCAGCGGCTCGCCGCCGTCGGACGCTCGCCGCACTGCGTCGTGCTCCACGTCGTCCCTCGCGTCCAGAGCCGCCGCGGGATCGAGACGCTCGCCCGCGCGATCGCCAAGGAACCGAACGTCTGTTACCTGTTCGAACTGGCCGGCTCCTCGGAGCTGATGGCGCTCGCCTCGACCGTGGACCCACGGACCACGGAGGAGCTCATCGCCGGGATCTCCGGGATCCCGGGGGTCGTGAGGGTCCGCTCGATTCCGATCCTTGAGGTCTACAAGGAACGACCGGGACACCCGGTGGGGCCCCCATCGCGCTCACCCGAGCGAACCGTTTCGCCCCTCGGGCGATAGCCCCCCGGTGCCCCACACCGCCCTCCGCGACTCTCCCCGTGCAAAGGCTTATCACGGTCGGCCTATTGAACGATTGTCCAGTTGGTGGTTCATGAGTATCGTCGCCCACCTCCCCCGACGCGTGCTCTCGCTCACGGAGGAGGAAGCAGCGAACCCACCGGCGATGGAGCTCACCGGTCGGCGCAAGGCGACCGGTCCGGAACACGAACTGGCCGAGACGATCTTTGCGGAGTTCCGCCAAGACCCGCGCCATCACGAGTTCGTGCTCGGCTGCCTCAACTGCGGCGAGTGCACGACGGGATGCCCCGCGGCGCGATTCTACGATTTTTCCCCCCGGGAGATGCTCCAGATCGCCGCGACGGGCGATGCCACGACCCTCTGGGACGCGATGCAGGAGAAGATCTGGGCCTGCTGCCAGTGCTACACGTGCAACATGCGCTGCCGGTTCGGTAACGACATCGCCGGGATCATCAGCGTCATGCGCGAGCTCTCGGTCGTTCACGGGCTCGAGTCGACCCGGAAGACGCTCGCCCCGTTCGGGCGCTCGCTCACGCTCCTCATGACCGTCGGGACGCAGGTCTCCTCGGACATGATCCAGCCCGACTTCTTTCGCGACTGGGGGCCGTTCGCGACCGGCTCGGACAAGGTGTGGGACGTGAGCTCCGACGTGATGCGAAAGGCGATCCCATCGGATGTGCTCCAGACGACCCGCTCTTCCTGGGAGGTCTCGGTCCAGACGTCCCTCGAGCTGTTCCGGATCTACGAAGAGACCGGCGTCCTCGACATGCTCCGCGGCCTCGACCCCGACCTCACGGAGATGCTGATCGACATCATCGAGGAGCGGCGGGAGGAGTTCCAGGACGCCCGCGGGCGGTTCGCGAAAGAGATCGCGGCGATGCGAGGCCCGGTTGCCTCGTTCACGGGGTGACCTCGTCGATGCTGAGCGCGAACGAGATCCGCAAAGTGGTCGCCGAGCGGACCGAGCACCAGAAAGGGACCGGCAAGAAGGTCGTCGACGTCCGGGAAGAGCTCGACCGTCTCGAGGACCGGGGGGAGGTCATCGTCCACCGGATCCGCCCGGCGAACCGGCCCGTCCCGCTCACGACGCTCTTCGGATGGACCAAGCAGATCCCCACCGACCGTCTCTGGCACCACAAGTCGTGCGGGCAGTGCGGGAACATTCCCGGCTACCCGTCGTCCCTCCTCTGGCTCATGAACGAGACCGGTCGGACGTACCTCAACGAACCGCATCAGACGTCCTGCACGGCCTGGAACTACCACGGGACGGCAACCTCGAACCCGGTCGCTCTCGCGGCGGTCGCGGCGCGGAACTTCCACCGGGCCTACGAGACCGACCACTTTCCGCTGATCCACTGCGGCACGAGCTTCGGGGACTACAAGGAGATGCGAAAGCTCTTGGTCGAGAACGCGACCGTCCGCACGAAAGTGCGGGACGTGCTGCGGAAGATGGGACGCGACCTCGTGCTACCCGAGGAGATCGTCCATTACTCCGAGTGGGTCCACGCGATGGCGCCCGAGATCGTGGCCCGAAAGAAGCATTCCCTCACAGGGGTCGTGGCGACGGTGCACGAGCCGTGCCACTACTACAAGATGGTCCCCGAGGACGCCGTCTACGACGACCGCGTCTATGCCGGGCAACGCCCGGCCGTTCCCTCCGGCATCCTCATGGAGCTCGGGGCGACCGTCGCCGACTACTCGACGTGGTACGACTGTTGCGGATTCGGCTTCCGACACATCCTGAGCGAGCGCGAGTTCAGCCGGTCGTTCGCCAATCTGCGAAAGATCCGTCCGATGGTCGAGGAAGCGCATGCCGACGTCGCGATCACGAGCGACACCGGATGCGTGACGACGCTCGACAAGAGCCAATGGATCGGGAAGACCCACGGGCTCCCGTACATGCTCCCGGTCCTGTCGGACGTGCAGTTCGCCGCGCTCGCCCTCGGGGCGCACCCGTACAAGATCGCGCAGGTTCACTGGCACTCCGCGTCCGCGGAGGCGCTCCTGACGAAGATGGGGATCGACTGGACGAGCGCGAAGGCCGAGTTCCGCGAGTATCTCCGGTCGCTCAAGAACGGGGCTGCTCCCGAGCTTCTCCACCCCGCGCACGGGGAGATCGAGAACTACTTCGCGATCAACAAGGGTCAGGTCCTTCCCGAAGAGGTCCCGGCAGCCTCCCGGGTTCCGGGGGCGACGGCCCCGATCGTGGGAGGGCGTTCGGAGTGAACCCGATCCTCGTCCTCGGCGGGGGACCGGCCGGCCTCAGCGCCGCGAGTGAGCTCGCCGCCCTCGGGGCTCCTACGCTCCTCGTGGAGCGGGAGAGCTACCTCGGAGGGAACCCCGTCCGCTGGCACTACTCCCTCCTCGCCCCCGACCTCCGGCCGGCCGAGGAGGTCATCGGGGCGCTCCTAGAGCGGGTCGAGGGAGATGCCCGCATCGAGCGGCGCCTCTCGACGACCCTCACCAAGGCCGAGTTGGGGAGCCACGGCTACCGGGTCACCCTCGCCACCGCGGACGCGAGCGAGACGCGCGACGTGGCGGCGGTCGTCCTCGCGACCGGCTTCGACCACTTCGATTCCCGTCGGAAGTTCGAGTACGGCTACGGTCGCTTCCCGGATGTGGTCGACTTCAAAGAGCTCGAAGGGATGCTCCACGACAACAAGCTCGTCCGTCCTTCCGACGGGCAGCGACCGCACCGCATCGCCTGGGTCCTGTGCGTGGGCTCCCGGGACCTCCAGGTCGGGAACCCCTGGTGCTGCCGCTTGGGATGCGTCGTGAGCATCAAGCAGGCCGTCGAGGTCCGCCAAAAGCACCCGGAGGTTGACGCCTACATCTACTACATGGACATCCGGACCTACGGCCTCTGGGAAGACCTCTACTGGAAGTCGATGCAGGAGTACGGGATCAAGTTCATTCGCGGCCGGATCGGCGCGGTCACGCTCGCCGAAGGGGGGTCGCGCCTCCTCGCGACCGGAGAGGACACGATCTTGAGCCGCCCGACCGAGGTGCCGTTCGACATGATCGTCCTCGCGAGCGGCATGGAAGCGAGCGCCGGAACCAAACAGGTCGCCGAACTCTTCGGGGTACCGGTCGGTCCGGAAGGGTTCCTCACCCCGCGGCTCACCGACCTCAACCCCGTGGACTCGGGCCTCCCGGGCGTCTTCCTCGCCGGCGCCGCGACCGGACCGAAGGCGATACCCGACGCCGTGACGGAGGGGATGGGGGCCGCGCTCCGGGCATATCAGTATGCTCGGGATTGACCGACCGATGACCGGGCCGGCGCTCGGCGTCGAGACGCGCCGGGTCGCCCAGGCCTTCCACGACCGCGTGCTGGTCTGCGGGATCGCTCCGGTGAACCGGCTCGAAGCGGCGCTCGAGGAAAAGCTCGCGGCGGTGCGCGCTCTCGAAATCACCCCGGAGCCCGACTTCGGCCGGGCGTTCGCCGACGCCCTCGCGGGCGTGGTCGCCGCCCGGCCGCACCGCGCGAAGATCCCCGAGGATCTGCCCGCCGCGACCGTGCGCGCGGTCCTTCGGGAGGCGCGCACGGGCCGGCTCGGTCCGGCCGACGTGCCGGCGGTCGCCGACCGTCTCGCGGGCGCCCCACGGGAGATCCGGATCGACCTCGCCGCCGAGCTCCTCCACGCGGCGGCGCCGGACCGGCTCGCGCTCCTCGCTCGCTGGGTCTGGAACCCCGCTCGCCGGACCGGGATCCTCGCCGAATTCGGGGGCGATCCGCCCGAGACGTACGCCGGCACGCAGGCCCGGCTCGCCGAGATCCGGCTCGAGCTCGGGGCGATCGGCTTTCCGAGCGCATCGTTCGCCGCCGTCGATGTCCTGCTCGCCCTCACCTACGCCGGCCGCCTCCAGGAGGCGGTCGACCGCAGCTTCCAGGGCGGGGGGATCGAACGCCTCTTGCCCGGCACCTATCCGCTCGCCGCCATCGTCCTCGGCGTTCGGAGGCGCCTCACCGATGCCGATCGTTGAGAAGTCGCTCGTCTCGGTCGACCGGGTCGAGCATCTCGAGGTCGAGGGGATCGACGTCTCGGGCGACTGGAACACGTTCCTGCGCTCGCGCGTGGTGACCGACCTCGACGTGAAGATCGCCGATTGGGTGAAGGGCCAGCCGCAGGGCGAGACGATCTCGCGCTGCTGGCAGTGCGGGACGTGCACGGCCGGCTGTTGCCTCCACACCGACTACGGGCTCGAGGAGTTCAATCCGCGCTACTTCATCTACCTCGCCCAGATCGGCTACGAGGAAGAGCTCCGACGATATGCGAGCACGATCTGGCGCTGCGTTTCCTGCAACAAGTGCGTCGAGCGCTGCCCGAAGGGCGTGAAGGTCGAGGAGGTCATCCACACGATCGGCACGTACCTCGAACTGTCGGGCGGAGCGGCGGAGAGTCCCGCCGACCGCTTCGACCGCGCCTACACCGAGAACCTGCTCGGGCGCGGCATCCTCGACGAGGCGGCGCTGTTCCGGACCTACGAACGGCTCGAGGGTCGCCGCACTCCGGCCCGAGAGCTCCTGCGCCTGGGCCTCACTCTCCTCAAGAGCGGGCGACTCCACACCGGGCCGTTCGCGCACCGTACGCGGGGGTGGAACCGGATGCGCAAGGTCCTCGAGGCGAAACTGACCGAGGACCGCGCGCGCCGACGCGCGAGCGTTCCCGCTCCCCCGGTACCCTCCGGGAGGAAACCATGAACGCGGCTCCCGCTCGGGGCCCCGTCGATGCGGTCCCCGCGTACTACCCGGGATGCTCGCTCGACGGCCTCGGCAAGGCCTACGAGGTGACCTGCCAGCAGGTCCTCGACCGGCTCGACCTCTCGCTCGACCGGATCGTCGACTACAACTGCTGCGGAGCGACCGAGGTGAAGAACCTGAGCCAGGACGTCTCGATCGCCTTGCCAGCCCGGAATCTCGCGCTCGCTCGGTCGATGGACCGGCACCAGGTCGTCGCCGCCTGCAACGGCTGCGTCTACTCGCTCGCCCGGGCCAACGATGCGGTCCACGAAGAGGCGACACGCACCCGCATCAACGCGACGCTCCAAGCGGGCGGGTCCCCCGCGTACGACGGGAGCGCATCGGTCCAGCACGTCCTCGAGTTCATCTACCAGCGGGCCGGCCTCGAGCGCGTGCGCGCCGCGGTCCGCCGGCCGCTCACCGGGCTCACCGTCGCGCCGTACTACGGGTGCCTCTACACCCGTCCGAAGCGCTACACGGGGGTCGGCACGACTCCCGGCACCGACGACCCGGAGCACCCGCACTTCCTCGACGAGCTCCTTCGGGCCTGTGGGGCCAAGGTCGTCGAGGAGTACTCGGCGAAGACGATCTGCTGCGGAGGGGGTCACGCGCTCAGCGACCTCGACGTGTCGGTCGCCTTCGGCGCATCGATCCTGAACGAGGCCAAGCGGGCGGGCGCCGACCTGGTCGCCACGATCTGCCCGCTCGGGCAGATCAACATCGAGAACCATCTCGACCGGATCCGCGCCGAGTTCGGCGAGGAGATCGTTCGGCCCGTCGCCTACTTCACGCAGCTGATGAGCCTCGCCTTCGGCTCGAGCCTCAAGCAGGCTCGTCTCGGCGACAACTTTTCCCGGCCCGACCTCTTTTTGCGCGCGAGAGGTTTTGTCTAGTACCGGAGGGAGGAAGCGAGATCATGGCGATCCTGAACGGCTGCGAGTTCCCCGACGATCGGTCCTACTACATCGAGCGCACCCAGATGACCTGGGTCCGGGTCGAGGGAGACCGGGTGACCGTGGGCCTGACCGACCCCGCGCAGACCCGGGCGGGGAAGATCCTCCACGTTCGCCTGAAGGCGCCCGGGACCGCCCGCGAGCGGGGGAAACCGGTCGCGACGGTCGAGAGCGGCAAATGGGCCGGACCGGTGATGGCCCCCATCTCGGGAACGGTCGTCGAGGCGAACTCCGAGGTCGAAGCGGACCCGTCGCTCCTCAACACGGACCCGTACGGCCGCGGCTGGATCGTGCGGATGACTCCGAGCGCGCCGGCCGAGCTCGCGACGCTCCTCACGGGCGACGCCGCGCTCTCGCGCTTCCAGGAGATCCTTGCGAAGGACAATATCCGATGCGTGCGTTGCCAGGCGTGAGAAGGAAGGACCCGTGAGCGAAGCGACCCCCACGAGCCCGACCCCCGACCCGGCGGGAAAGAAGATCCTGATGATCATGACCACCGGGCCGGAAGACCCGGACAAGACCTACGCCCCGTTCTACACCGCCGCGCTCATGGCGGCGATGGAGATCGACACCACGATGTACTTCCTCATGCACGCGCCCGAGCTCCTGCGCAAGGGCGCGGCGGAGAAGGTGCCGCTCAAGAAGGGCGGGAACCTCAAGATGTTCGTCGACATGGCCCAGGAGAACGGTGTGAAGTTCGTTGCCTGCGCCGAGAGCTGCCGCGACCTCTGCGAGATCGCCCCCGGGGAGCTCATCGACGGGGTGAAGCTGGTCGGCTCCGCGACGATGGCCGACCTCGCGCTCGAGGCCGACTCGGTGCTCTCGTTCTAGTGCCCCACCCGTGGGAGTCGGACCTCCATGCACGTCTGGCGTTGGCTCGACCTCGGCGGGGTCGACGGCGCCACGATGGTCAACGTCTTCGTCGCGCTGGCGGGGCCGGTGGGGGCGGGGCGTTCCCCGCCGACCGTCCTCGCGCTCCACCCCTCCAGCCCGTTCGCGAACGTCGGTTTCCACCAGGAGGCCGAACGCGAGATCGACCTCGACTACTGCCGCGACCACCACATCCCGGTCGTGCGACGGGTCGTGGGCGGCGGGGCGATCCTCGACGGCCCGTGGGAGCAGGACTACATGGTGATCGTGCCGGCGGGTGCCCCTGGGACGGACGGGGGCGTCGCCGGCTTCTACGAGCGCTACCTTGCGCCGGTGCGCGCGACCCTGGCCCGGCTCGGGGTCGCCGCCGAGCGTTCGGGGGTCAACGACCTCGCCAGCGGCGGCCGCAAGGTGAGCGCGAACGGGGCGATGATGCTCGACGGGAGCTGGGTGCTGGTCGGCGACCTCCTCCTCGACGTCGACGTAGCCGCGATGAGCCGCGTGCTCCGGGTCCCGGACGAGAAGTTCCGCGGCAAGCTCGCGAGCGGCATGGCGGAGTGGCTCACCTCGGTCCGGGCCGTGACCGGCCGCGCGCCCGAACGCCCGCAGGTCGTCGCGCTGCTTCGGGAGGAGTTCGCCCGCGCGTTCGCGGTCGAGCTCTCCGACGGGAGCCTGACCGAGGAGGAGTCCCGGTCTCTCAGGGAGCTCCGGGGCTCCCGGACGACGGCGGAGTGGACGTTCCAGAAGGACCGGGCCCACCCCGGGCTCGCCGCCGCCCCCGAGGAAGGACGCGCGATCAAGATCTCGAGCGAGGCGACCCTCGCCCGCGCCGACCGCAAGGCGGGCAAGCTCGTCCGCGTGACGCTCCTCTACCGTCGCGGACGGATCGACGAGGTACAGTTCTCGGGGGACTTCTTCACCCAGCCGTTCGATGGCCACATCGCCGAGCTCGAAAAGGCGCTCGCGGGCGTCCCGCTCGCCGAGCCCGAGATCACCCGGGTGGTCGCCGAATGGTTGCGCTCGCGGTCGGTCCAGTTGATCGGGGCGGGCCCGACCGACCTCGCGAAGACGATCCTCGCGGCGGCGGCGCTCCCCCCGGCCTCGCCGTCGTAGGGCGCCCGCTTTCGACCCCCGGTCAGTCGAAACCGGACGTGCGCTCGACGGCGCGACGCAGCGTCGCGAGCGCCGGCGCGTCTGGGGGAAGGGGGACCGCGGGCTCCCCACCGTGGTCGGAGAGCAGAAACCCCTCGCGGAGCTCGCTCCCGTCGACGATCGCGATCTCGAGCCCCTCGCCTTCCGCGTGGTCGAAGACCAGGATCCCACGCGGGCCGGCGATCCGCAACTTTCGGATCGGCCCGCCGGGAGCGCGGGGGATCGGCGGGAGCTCTCGCCAGGCCGGGTCCTGGTGGCGGGGCCACGTCTCGGTTTCGAACCGCCGTTCCTCGGCGGGGAGCGGTGGGCCGCGGCGGGCGTCGAACAGCCGCTCGGCGCGGAACGCCTCTACCAGCGCGCGCGTGAGCACCTCCCAACGCGGCGGCGCGCCGGTCTCGCGCTCCCAGGAGGTCATCCACCGGTCGACCTCGCGCCGAACGATCGGCCGGAGGCCGGGAGCAGGAAGGCGTACGAGGTCGGTCATGGTCCGGGTATCGGCGCGGCCGAGGAACCCCCCGACCAGGAGGTGCGCCCCGTCCCAGTCGCCGCCCGCGTTTCCCGAGATCTTCCGTTCGCCGACCACGAGGTCGCTCGGAACGCGGAGCTCGGCGGCGAGGCCGAGCGACCGGGCGGCCCGCACCGGCCCCGCTAGGAACCGCGCGAGGTCGGCGGGTCCGCCCGGCCCGCCGGCCTCGTCGCGGTAGACCAGCTGATAGAACCCCTGGTCCGGGTCGAGGTAGGTCGTGCCGCCCCCTTCGACCCGCCGCAGCACCGGTAGCGGGCGGCGCTCGAGGAACCCCGGATCGAGCTCCTCGACGAACGACTGGTGAAAGCCGAGGGAGATGTAGGGCGCGTCGGGCTGCGCGACGAGCAGGGTGTTCGGCGCTTCGTTCGCGGCGACCGAGGCGGCGACGGCTTCCACGAACGCCTGGGCGCGTTCGGGGGCGCATCGCCCGAGGTCGAGGAGCCGCCAGACGGGGAGCTCGTCCGCGCGGGGCGAGGCCGTTCCGCGGTCGGAGGCGTTCACCGCTCTTCCCCGTCGGTCCGTCGTCCCGCGCGGGCTTCGAGGGCTCCCGGGTCGCGCGGTCGCATCCGGTAGAGCCAGCCGGCGCCGTACGGATCCCGAAGGATGAGGGACGGGTCGGCTTCGGCGCTCGCGTTCCCTTCGAGGACCGTGCCGTCGACGGGGAGCCCGAGATGCCCGACCCACTTCTCCGACTCGAGCGAGAGGGCCGACTCTCCGGCGGTGTAGGTGCGGCCGACCGTGGGGCCCCGGAATCGGGCGATCCGCCCGGCCCGCTGGACGCCCCCCTCGGTCAGCCCGACGACGTACGAGCCGTCCGGCGCGCGACGGAACCAGAGGTCCGGGCCGATCGGGCAGGCGGTCGCGCGCGGAGACGGCGGGCCCGGCGCGGCGAAAGGCATCGCCTCCTACCGCGATGGACCCGGGGGTGCCGACGTCCGACCGAGCCCCTTCAGGAGCAGCAGCAGCACCTTGAGGCCCCGCTGGGTCTCGGGATCGCGCAGCGCCCGACCGATCGCAAAGACCCCCGAGACGTCCGGGATCTCGGCGATCGCCTTCTCGCGGGCGGCCGGGTTCGCGAGCACGCCCGAGGAGTCGGAGAGCATCGAGAGCGTCGGTCCGGCTCGCACGGCCGCGTGGACGAGCGGCTCGATCTCCTCCTTCGAGGGCAGCGACTCGATGAAGTGGACCCAGCCGATCGCGGAGGCCCCGGCATGCGCGACCATCCCATCGGTCGTCGCCTGGGCCACCCCGACCAGCCCTTCCGCTAGCGTCACGAGGGTCTCGAGCGCGCCGGTCTCCTTCCACTCGGCGAGCCGGTCGATGAGGAAGAGCACCGCGTCGCGGCGGCGCTCGTCCTCGGCGACCCAGTCCAGCAGCGAGAGGGCGCCGACGAGGGTCGAGCCGGCCGAGACGAGCATCCGGTCGGTGACCGCGTCGCTCACTCCCACCACCCCTTCGGCGAGGGAGAAGAGCCGGTCGAGGGTGCCGTCCGACTGCCAGCGCGCGAGGCGATCGCCGAGCAGTTGGATCGCCGCGGCGGGGTCCGGTACGGCCGGGCCGGGGGCGCCGGAGGCGCTCGCGGCCGGGGCGGCGGGTGCGGGAGGGGACGTCATCGTTGCCCCCCTAGAACAGCGCGCGCGCCGTCAGGTCCCAGTACGTCCGGTTGTAGATCACCTTGTTCCAGTAGTGCGCGAACGAGGGGGTCGGAGGGTGCGGCGGGTGCAGGTAGTCGAACTTGATGTACGTCGCTTGGGAGAGCCCGGTCATGATCCAGCAGTAGACGCGACCCTCGTAGCGGGCGGTCGCGGCCTCGCCCCGGACGACCGACGCGACGTTCTGCGTGACGACCTCGGCCTCGTAGTCCGCCGTCGATCCGGCTTTCGAGATCGGGATGTTGGTCGCGTCCCCGAGGACGAAGATACTGTCCTTGCCCTCGGCCATCAGGCTGTACTTGTCGGTCGGGATCCAGTTGCCCTTGTCGCCGAGCCCGGACGCGCCCACGTAATCGGCGCCGCGGTGCGGGGGGATCGCGATCAGGAGGTCGTAGGGGATCGACTCTCCCTCGACCCCCTTCAGCGTCTTCCCCGCGGCGTCGATCTTCTCGACGTTGAAGGGGACGTGCACCGTCACGCCGCGTTCGCCCATCAAACGCTGCATCGGTTGCGCCACGGTGTCAATGCCGAAGACCTTGGGGATCGGGTAGGTGTAGTGGATCTCGCACTTGTCGCGGATCCCCCGGCCGCGGAGGAAGTCGTCCAGCATTAGGGTCACCTCGAGCGGTGCGACCGGACACTTGTACGGCATGCCCGCAACCGAGATCACGATCTTTCCGCCCTGGAACGCATGCAGCGCCGCCCGGAGCTTCTGGGCATTGGCGAGGTCGTAGAAGCTGTGAGCGCCCTCGACGAACCCCGGAGTGAGCTCGGGATGGATCACCGAGCCGCTCGCGATCACGAGGACGTCGTACGGAACCTCCTTCCCACCCTTCAGGAGAACCTTGTGACCGGCCGCGTCGACCTTGTCGACCTCGGCCTTGACGAGCTGGACCGAGCGATGGAGGAGGCCGCTCTCCTCGCGCCGGGTCTCTTCCGGCCGCATCTTGTCGAAGACGACCATGAGGTAGCCGGGCTGGTAGGCATGGATGCCCTCCCGGTCGATGAGATGGATCTGGACCTGACCACTCGCGACCTCCGTTTCGAGCGCCTTGCGAATCCGATTCGCCGCCGTCGTTCCGCCGATGCCGCCTCCCAGTACCACCACTCGCTTCGTCACTTTCTTTCCTCCGTTCGGTGCATTCCTAATGGGTCTTCCGTATCACGTATCGATCGAACCCGGACTCGGCGCGCACCTCGATCAACTGGTGCTTCGCCTTCTCGAGCCAGAGCGGGACGTCGCGTCGCGAGCCCTCGTCGCTCGAAAGGAGCTCGAACTCCGTTCCGACCGGCTCTTCCTGGATGACGCGGACGAGCTCCATGAGCGGTCCGGGGCACCAGCTTCCGCGCGCGTCGACGACCATTCGCCGGGCCTCGTCGGGGGGGACCGACGCCGTCGCGTTCTCCGTCTCGCTCATATGAAGTAGGTCACGTTCGCCGCCCGGGTCCGGTCGACGAACGTCGCGACCCCCGTGACCCCCTCCACGATGGGGTCGAGGTCGGAGGGGGACAGCCCCAGGATATCCATCGACTGAGAGCAGGCGTAGATGTGGAGCTCCCCGAGCGAGCGGGCCATCTCGAGGATCGTCTTCCAGTTCGGCGCGTTCTTCTCCCGGAGCCGCGTTTCGAGACGAGCACCGGCTTCCCCGTGTCCCGGACTCACGGTCGGCGGAGCGCTCGCGCTCGGAGCTCGGAACGCCTCGAGGCCCCAGTAACTCGCAAAGACATCCACGCGCAAGCCCATCGCGATCGCCCCGCTCACCAGGGTGGCGAAAGGGAGCAGCTTGTCGGCCGAGTTCTCGGTGAGCACGACGGCCATCTGTTCGATGGGGGGGGCCGCGTCCTCCGCCACGCGCGGTCCCCCCTCCTGACCCCGCCCTTCTAGATGAAGAGGGTCAGCGCGTCCGGCCGGGACGCGAGCTCGAGGTACGTGCTCGCGCCGATGATGTCGTCCACCTCGTTCACGAGGCTCGCCTTCGTCATTCCGAACATGTCCATCGTCGGCGAGCAGGCGTGAATGTGCACGCCGGCCTGCTTCGCCTGCTGCATGAACTGCTCGACCGTGGGAAACTTCGCCGCGATCGCTTGCTGCATCGGTGGGGGGAACACGTCCATCGACTTCTTCCGCCCCTCGGGAGTGAGGAGCTGCATTCCCCAGAACGTGAAGTACATGTGCGCCTCCATCCCGAGCGCCCGCGCGGTCGTCGCGAGGATGAGGGACGGGTACGCCATGTCCGCTCCTCCTTTTGAGACCACGAGGATCAGCGACTTCTTGCCCTCTCGCTTCGCCTGTTCGACCGAATCTGACCCTTTCGTCGCAACTGCTCCCGCGGTCATGGTTCCTTCGTTTTCCTCCGTATCCTTCACTTGTGCTCGAGCACGAACCGGTACGTTCCCGCGCTCTCGGTGTTCTCGCGGAGCGGGTGTCCGGTCCGCTTCGCGAACGCTGCGAAGTCCGAGGGGGCCGCCGGGTCGTCGGCCAGGACCTCGAGCTGCTCCCCGGGCTTCAACGTCTCCATCAGAGAGCTCGCTTTAAGGATCGGCATCGGGCAGAAAAGTCCCCGCGCGTCGAGGTGGGCCATTCCCTGGACTGCCGACATGGTGAGAAACCTTCGCACGGCCATGCGGGAGTGGCTATTTTGACTTTACGATTGTCCAAGGAGGTCGGAGCCATCTCGAGGCCCCTCGACCGGGCGGGGCTCGGGGCTCACGACCACGTCCCGACGCTCCAGCACGGCCGCCTTCGGCACGGTGAGGATGTTGCGGTAGGCGGGAAACAGGTCGACTCCGTACCGCTCGACAAAGGGAGGGTTCTCGAGAGCGAAAGCGACCTCGCCGAGCGCGAGGAACTCATCGTCCTCCCGCAGGAGGACCCCGGCCGCGTGGAAGACCGGCCCGGCGAGCCGCTCCGGCCGATCGGGGAACTCGAGCGGGTTCGGGTCGCGGTAGCGCAAGTAGACGACGCGCACCGTGGGAGGGGGGCTACTCGTGAGGCCCCCGCGGGAACCCGAGGCCTCCTCGTGCATGGGAAGGGGGACGAACGGTGGCGGGGATTCGTCGTTCACGGGAGCTGGATCACCCGTTCCGCGGCCATGAGCCCTTCGACCAGTTCTGCGGCCGTGACCACCCGCACCGTTCCCTCGGGAGGCAACCGGAGTCCCCGACCCCGGGCGTCATCGTCGACGACCCAGCAGGCGGGCGTCGCCCCCCGTGCCGATAGGAGCGACACGTCCTCCGCATCGTAGCTCGCGCTCCCAAGCAGGACGAGGACGACCTCCTGGCCCGCCGCGGCGAGCCGGCGCGCGACCGCGGCTGTCACGCTGCGCTCCTCCGGACCGAGCGGGCCGGTCTGGATCAGGATCGCTCGGGGTGCGGAGCCCGCGGTGGCGTTCACAGCGGCACCACCCGGGAGGCCCGGATCACCCATTCCGCGGCCCCTTCGTCGTCGACCTCTTCCACGGCCAGCCCCTCGACGACCGCGGAGCGGTCGAGACCCCTATGCCCGAGCGACGGGCCGTGCACCAGTGCGGGCCGTTCGCGGGTCACGATCCCCTGGAGCGTCTTCGTGATCGGCGGGGCGTAGCGATACGGTTCTTGTCCCCGCACGATCGCGCGTACCCCGTCGCCCACGAACAGCCAGCGCACCGGCAGGTCCAAGGCCGTCGACATCGCCGCCAGCCGGATCGCCTCCGAAAAATGCACCGTGGAATGCGGGAGGTGGCGGACCCACAACAGGACCGGCCGCTCGGGTCCGTTCACGTCTCCCCCGTGAACGCGAGAAAGCGGTCGGCGGAGCGGAGGAGCTCGGTGAGGTCCTCGAGCGTGCCGTTGCGCGCGTTCGGGATCAGGGCCCCGTCGTCGAGGCCGCGGAAGCGCGCACACGTCCCGCAGTTCACGAGCTCGGCGGCCGATGGGAGCCGCGCGATCCGGTGGAGCACGCTCTCCTCCGGGGCTCCGAGGAGGGCCCGGCTCGAGCAATAGACGGCGTCGGCGAGGAGAAAGAGCGTCACCCGATGTCCCTGGGCCGTCGCGGCCTCGGCGAGTGAGACCGCCGTCTCGACCGACCGGTGCTGGACGGGCGACGTAAACAGGAGGATCCCGAGATGACCGTTCACGGTGCCATCGACCCCGTGAGCACGCGCCAGCCCGCGCGGGTGCAGATGTACGTTCGACCGTCGATACGCACGAGCCCGCCGAGGTCGACGCTGCTCTCGTAGAAGAGGCGGTGCAGCACGGCGACGTGCGTGGGTTCCTCGGCCGGGGTGCCGGACTCCATAGACTCCGCTTCGAACGGGTCCCCCACTTGCCGCAGGATGCGGACGGCGGGGGGTCGGTCGGACGCCGCCGGCTCAACCATGGACGTCGGCCCCCGGGGGACGTCCGGACGCCTCCGACGGACTCTGAGCGGCGCGGGCGGAGCGAACGCGGTCGAGGAGCAGCCGCACTCGACCGGCCACAAGGGCCGTTTCGGGGGAGCGGAACTCCTCGATCCGCCCCGTGTCGGCGAGCGCGGGTAGCCCGGGAGCGATCGGGAGACTTCCGAGGTACGGGATCCCCATCCGGGACGCGAACTCGGGTCCGCGCGACGGGCCGAACAGATCGATCCGCTCCCCGTGGGGACAGGTGAGGTAGGCCATGTTCTCGATCAGCCCGAGGATTGGGGCCGAGAAGGTCTTCGCCATCGCGGAGGATTTCGCCACGACCTCCGCCGAGAGCTCGGTCGGAGCGGTCACGATGACCACGCCGTCCGGGTCGAGCGACTGGAAGACCGTCATCGGCGCGTCGCTCGTGCCCGGCGGCAGATCGACCAGGAGGTAATCGAGCTCGGGCCAGGCCGTATCCTTGAACAGGCCCCGGATGGCGCTGTTGATCATCGGGCCCCGCCAGATGAGCGGGATCTGCGTGGCGGCGGTCACCGCCGCCATCGACATGACGTAGACGCCCCCCTTCGATCGGAGCGGCTCGATCCGGCGGCCGTCCGGAGTGAGCTGCGGGACCTCCGTCACCCCGAATACCCGGGCGATCGAGGGGCCGGTGATATCCGCGTCCAGCACGCCGACGCGCGCGCCTTCACGGCGGAACTCGGACGCGAGCATCGCGGCGACGTAGGTCTTCCCCACGCCGCCCTTCCCGGAAAGCACGGCGAGAACCGAACGCACTCGGGAGCGGTCGAGCCGGCCGATAGCGAACGTCGCATCCGCGGCCGGCATCTTCCGGGGCGCCGAGCCGATCATGGGCAGCGGCACGGAGATTTCGTCCTCGGGAGACCGCCCCATCGGGGACGACCAACCGACGCGGCTACCTAACACCTTGGGGAGCGCGGATCGCGAAAGGGCTTATCTCGGGGCGCGTGCTTGGGACCCGGCGCGGCCCGCGCGGAGCGCGCGGGCCCGGAGAACGATCGAGGATGTCCAAGGTCGCGTTCGCGTGTGCATCGCTGGGGTTCTCGTGCGAGTGGGCGCTCCGGGCCGGCTCCTCGGAGGAGCTGCTCGACCGGGTGCGCGAGCACGCTCGCTGTGCTCACAAGCTCACGGACCTCTCGCCGGAGCTCGTCCAGCGGGTCGAAGCCGGCATCCACCCGGCGTCGTAGGCGCGGGAGACCCCGATCGATCCATGGGAGAACGCGTCTCCCTCGCCGAGCGTCTGGGGGCGGACGCGTTTGACACGGACTCGACCTCTCACCTCACGCTCTCCGACCCGGCGCTCTGCCGGACCTGCGCGCTGAGGCCCTGCATACGGGTCTGCCCCGCCGAGGTCTACCAATGGGAAGAGGACCGGCTTCGGATCCGCTACGAGAACTGTCTCGAGACCGGGGCCTGCCGCATCGCGTGCGATACGATGGGAAACCACGCCCTCGTCTGGGCATTCCCGCCCGCGGGCCGCGGCATCCAGTACCGCCTCGGCTGAACCGGACGGTCGGCCCGGGGGGCCGGGTCCGTAATTTGGACAAATGTCGAAAGTATTTTCATAGGAGGGCGTTTGGGACGCCCCGACATGCGGTCGTTGCCTCCGCACGAGACGCGCCCGGACTCGGGGTCCACCTTCCGCATCGGAGCATAACAATGCCGACCTACGTTCGAACCGACAAGTGCAAAGGCTGCATGGAGTGCGTCACGATCTGTCCGAGCGACATCATGCACATCGATGCGGCCCAGGGACGGGCGTACAACATCGAGCCGGCCATGTGCTGGGAGTGCTACGCCTGCGTGAAGTCCTGCCCCGAGGCCGCGATCGAGGTCCGCGGATATGCGGACTTCGCGCCGCTCCATCACTCCGTCCAGCCGACGCGGACCGCCGACAAGATCGAGTGGAAGATCCGCATGCGGAACGGGGACCTCAAGGAGTTCGTCTTCCCCATTCGGACGACCCCGTGGGATTCGATCCGGCCCCCGCAGGAGTCCGCACCGCCGAACGAGGAAGCCGTCGCGAGCGAGCTCCTTTCCTTCGAACCGGACTACCTCGCGGTCGAGTCGCTTCCGACCCTTCCCCCGAAGGCGGGAGCGCCGTAATCCGGGGAGAGGCATCGATGACGGACGTTCCGGCCCACCCGACGACCCACACGGTCGACTGCGACATTCTGATCATCGGCGGGGGCTTCGCCGGTTGCGGAGCCGCCTTCGAAGCGCGCTACTGGGGACGCGACCTCAAGATCGTCGTCGCCGAGAAGGCGGCGATCGAGCGGAGCGGCGCGGTCGCCCAGGGCCTCAGCGCGATCAACTGCTACATGGGCATGCGCTGGAACGAGAACCAGCCCGAGGACTTCGTACGGTACGTCCGCAACGACCTCATGGGGCTCTCCCGCGAGGACCTCGTCTACGACATCGCGCGGCACGTCGACTCGACCGTCCACCTGTTCGAAGAGTGGGGGCTGCCGATCTTCACCGACCCCAAGACCGGACGCTACGTCCGGGAAGGCCGCTGGCAGATCATGATCCACGGCGAGTCGTACAAGCCGCTCATCGCCGAGGCCACGCGCAAGTCGGCCTCCGAGATCCACGAGCGGATCATGGTGACCCACCTCCTGCGGGACGCGAAGGACCCGAAGCGGATCGCCGGCGCGGTCGGGGTCAATGTGCGCGACGGCTCTTTCTACGTCTTCCGGGCGAGGGCGGTCATCGTTTCCGCCGCCGGGGCCTCCCACATCTTCCGGCCGCGGTCCGCGGGCGAGGGCGCGGGGAGGACCTGGTATCCCCCGTGGGCCTCCGGCTCGGCGTACGCGCTCCTCATCCAGGCGGGGGCCGAGATGACCCAGATGGAGAACCGCCTGGTCGTCACGCGATTCAAGGACGGATACGGTCCGGTGGGAGCTTGGTTCCTCCTCTTGAAGGCGATCGCGACGAACGCCGCGGGGGAATCCTACGAGACCTCTCGCCTTCCCGAACTGCGGGAGCGAGTGGGGGCGTACGCCGACGCGAAGCCGATGCCGACGTGCCTTCGGAACCACCTGATGCTGCAGGAGATCCTTGCGGGCCGCGGGCCGATCCTGCTCCACACCGAGCGCGTCCTCGACACGCCCGAAAAGGAGTCAATCGGCTGGGAGGATTTCCTCAACATGACGATCGGTCAGGCCGTGACCTGGGCCTCCCAAGGGATCGAACCGAAGAACGTCCCGTCCGAGCTGATCCTATCCGAGCCGTACGTGATGGGCTCCCACGCGGTCTGCGCCGGCGCCTGGACGAGCGGACCGGGGGACGTAGCGCCCGAGGAGTACCGCTGGGGCTACAACCGCATGACGACGATCGCCGGCCTCTTCGGCGCGGGGGACACCGTCGGCGGCTCCGCGCACAAGTTCTCGAGCGGGTCGTACTCCGAGGGACGGCTTGCGGCGAAGGCCGCGGTCGCCTTCCTCCGGGACCACCCCGAAGCCCCGACGGTCGCCGAAGCGGACGTCGATGCGCTCCGGGAGAAGGTCTACGCCCCCGCGGTGCACTGGGCCCGCGACGGTCCCGGGATCACCGCCGGCACGGTCCATCCCGAGGTCCTCTTCCCCGACCAGGGGCTCAACCGCCTCGAGAAGATCATGGACGAGTACGGGGGGGGCGTGAGCGCGAACTACTCCACGAGCCGCAACCTCCTGGAACGCGGCCTCGGGCACCTCGCGGCGCTCCGGTCCGACCTCGACTTCCTGGGGGCCCGCGACCTCCACCAGCTCCAGCGTGCCTGGGAGCTCGACCACCGCCTATGGACGGCAGAATCGGTGCTCCGTCACACCCTCTTCCGCGAGGAGACCCGCTGGCCCGGCTACTACTACCGGGCCGACTTCCCGCACGTGGACGACGAGCGCTGGAAGTGCTTCGTGAACTCGATCTACGACCCCGCGAGCGGAGAGTGGAAGCTGTTCACGCGCCCGTACCGCCCCCTGTTCTAGCCGGGGTGGGGGTTCGTTCCACGGAATCGGGGGAGAGCGGTGGAATCGTGGGCGAGTCGGGTCCGGACTGACCCGCACTCGCTCGCCGGCCGCGGTCCGGGACCGCTCCGCGAGCTCCTCGACGAGGTCGCGGATGCGTTCGACCGACGCCCGTTTCCCCTCCTGGTGGAGCTCCCCAGCGACCGCCCGCTGACCGTGATCGGGGACAGCCACGGGGATTGGCCCGCGGTCGCCTCGGCGCTCGAGTTCGCGCGCCGCGCGCCCCACCCCGGCCGTTTCCTGGCGCTCGGTGACTACATTCACCGCGCGACGCGGGCCCAGCCCGATCCCGCCGCTCTGCCGAGCGGGTCGGTGTGGAACGCGGCGTTCCTGCTCGCTGAGACCGCCCACGACCCCGACTCGGTCGTACTCCTGCGGGGAAACCACGAAGCGACCCGGCAGATCCCCGTCCCGGCGCCGACGCTCCTCCGCGAGCTGCGCCGCGCCTACTCCCGGACGGAGGCGCTCGAGCTCTGGGCGCGGCTGGTGGGACTTCTCGAGCGGCTCCCGCTCGCCGCGCGGACCGCGAACGGGGTCTTCCTCGTGCACGGCGGGATCCCGCCGGAGGACCGCTGGGAGCCGGCCCGCTGGCGGGCCGACGACCTCCCCCTCCTCGAGGGGCTCCTCTGGAGCGACCCCGAGTTCGAGTACGAGGACAGGGCCGTCGGCCGCCCGTACGGACTTCCCGAGCTCGACCGCTTCCTCGCCCACCTCGGATGTCGGTTCATGCTCAAAGGCCACGCTCCCCACCATTCGGGGCGGGCGATCTACGGCGGTCGGCTCCTGACCGTCCACACGAGCGACCTGTTCGCGCCGTTCGGGGAGGGCGGGGTGTTGCTCGCTCAGATCCCGGCCCAGCCTCGTCTCACGGAGGTGCGGGAGATCCTCCTCTACGAGAGGGTCGGGAACGACTGGAAGGCCCGCCCGATCCGGGTCGTCCCCGCCCCCCCCCCCGCCGCCCCCGGCCCCCCCCGCGCCCGGGGCGGGAAAAACACCCACCCCACCACCGGAAGCAGAGGCCAGCAGGGGCGCGGGCACGGGGGGGGCGTGGGGGGCCG
>VFSW01000701.1_pt1 | contig 49853 bp, 40 predicted proteins | sample 5358111 | NCBI WGS metagenome assembly VFSW01 (sample SAMN11554181, study PRJNA540505) | mine drainage metagenome | isolation source: sediment from site ElyBrook_90M | place: USA: Ely Copper Mine, Vershire, VT | collected 2017 | reverse complement strand
ATCTGACCGGCAAGGAATATCAGATGCTGGAGCTGCTCTCGCTGCGCAAGGGCACCACGCTGACCAAGGAAATGTTCCTCAACCATCTTTATGGTGGCATGGACGAGCCGGAACTGAAAATCATCGACGTGTTCATCTGCAAATTGCGGAAAAAGCTGGCCAATGCCTCGCAGGGCCGCAATTATGTCGAAACCGTTTGGGGCCGTGGCTATGTTCTGCGCGAACCCGGCGAGGCCGAAGAGCGCATCCCGGCTTGATAGCGAGCGGAATATCCAGAATTTCAGGGTGCTGACAGGTGCCGCGCTCGCTTCCCGCAGCGCGGCCATCTGCTTTTAGGGGTCGATAATCGTTTTCGACCCCAAAACCCGCTCAATCCGCCGATCTGGGACAAACCAGATCAACGCTACCGCAACGTAAACCGCCAGTGACACGAAGCGCGCGAAGGGCGAAATCGCCAGTGCCAGCGCGTAGAGCGCCAAAGACAACTGGCTCTTTTTGTCGCTGCCAAGCGCCCGATGCAACGCCGAATCGGCTGGATGGATGGCCAGCAGGGTGCGGGTCATGATCAACCAGGCCAGCCCCGCCATGATCAGCAACAGGCCATAGAAGCCGACCGGCAGGCTGGCGAAATTGGTCTGCCCCATCCATTCGGTCGTAAACGGGAGCAGTGACATCCAGAACAACAGGTGCATATTGGCCCAGAGCGTCGCGCCACTGACGGTTTTGACCGCCTGAAACAAGTGGTGATGATTGTTCCAATAAATGGCGACAAAGATGAAGCTCAGCAGATAAAGGCCCAATGTCGGTGCAATCTGGCGTAGCGCCGCCAGACCAACCTCGTGTGGCACTTTCAGTTCCAGCACCATGATGGTGATGATGATGGCGATGACGCCATCGGTGAAGGCGGTGAGTCGTTCCGGTTTCATGTGCGTCTCACGCCTTCATGATCCATTCGTGCGCCGGATCGTTGTGGAATTTCCAGATGCGCTTCGGGCCTGCCATGACATTGAGATAAAACAGATCATAGCCATGCGCCACGCCCACCGGATGATAGCCGCGCGGCACCAGCACCACGTCGCGGTCTTCGACGGTGAAGGTTTCATCAAGAGTCCTGTCATCGGAATAAACCCGCTGCACGGCGTAGCCCTGTGCCGGGTTGAAGCGATGATAATAAGTTTCCTCAAGCTGGCTTTCGGCGGGAAGCGCGTCGCGGTCGTGCTTGTGGGGCGGATAGCTTGACCAATTGCCCGAGGGTGTGATCACCTCCACCACCAGCAGGCTTTCGGCATGTGGGCTGGTATCGGGCAGGATATTGGCGACCTTGCGCAGATTGGAGCCCTTGCCGCGCGTCTCCTGCCCCACGTCGCCCGGCGGAATCAGCCGCGCAGGCAAGCGCCCCATGGCCGGCGCGCTGCACAGCGCGATTTCACAGGCCGATGTCGCTGTCAGGCTGAAGTCCGAATCGGGCGGGACATAGGCGCACGATGGTGGCCCGTCAAAGGGGCTTTCGCGCCCGCCGATGCTGCCCAGCAGCGTGCCTTTGACAATGATTTCAGCGGTGCCGGACAAAGGCACGATGCAGACTTCGCGCCCGGCCGTCTCGATATTCAGGGTTGTCCCATGCGCCAGACGATGCACGGCAAAGCCGACATAGCTCCAGCCGGCCGAATGCGGCGTGACATTGTGGATTTCGCCGGTTTCCCCGCGCGGTTTCAGATGAAGATGTGATGCCATGCTGCGTAACTCCTCGACAGGATCCTTGCAAAAATCCTCAGCCTCGCGCCTCTGCGGTGGCCACCGCCAGCGTCATCGCCAGTGCGTGGGTCGCCGAGAGCGAGCGGAACGCGCCAAAATCAGCTTCGGCGATTTCCAGCCAGACATCGGCCAACGGGGCCAGCGGCGAGAACGGGCTGTCGGTGATCGCCACGACAGGCACCTGCCGCTCCTTGCCGATGCGGGCGGTCTCCAGCGTCACCGCAGCATAGGGCGCGTAGCTTACAACCACCAGCGCATCGCTCGCACGGGCCGATGTCACCTGCTCATGGGCCATGCCACCGGGATTGTCGATCAGCACAGCCCGCACTTCCAGTTTGGAAAATGCATAAAACATCGCCGTTGCTATCGGAAACACCCGGCGCGCGCCCAGCAAATACACAGTGTCAGCTTTGGCCAGCAGCGCCACCGCTTTTTCCAGCGCCGCAGGGTTCAGCGAAGAGCGTGCACGCGTCAGCGAGACTTCTGCAGCCCGCGCAAAACCATCAAACATGGTGATCGGCCCGCCCGCCCCACGCAAAGTCGCAAGCCGCCGACGATAATCGGGAAAGCCCTGGCGCAATCGTGAGCGATAGACTGCCTGCAAATCCGAAAACCCGGAAAAACCGATCGATTTGGCAAACCGCACCAGTGTCGATGGCTGCACTTTCGCTGCTTGCGCCACCTCCGCCGCCGTCGCAAAGGCAAAATCCTCCGCATGGCCGAGCACGAATTCCGCCACCTGACGCAGCCGCTTGGGCATGGCTGGCCCACTTTCGCGCAGGCGCATTTGCAGCGATTCGTATTCGAGCAGGCTGTCGTCCATCCGTCACCCTCTTGTGTTCAGGCCAGCGATACCATGCCCGGAAAAAAATGGAATTGAAATTCCAATTTTGCGCAAATGCGTTTCAAATTGCATTTTTGATCTTTACCCTTGTCAGTGCGGGGCGGGCGGGGCAATCTGGCAGCCACAAAATGCAGGGAGATGAGGACATGGCTTCAATGGATCTGGGAATGAGCGACAAGGTGAAGCCTCTGGTCGAAAAGGTTCGCCACATGATCCATAATGAGGTCATGCCGCTTGAGGCCGAATATGAAGCCGAGATTGGCAAAGGCCAGGACCGATTCAAGCCGACAGCACGCATGGTCGAGATTCTCGAAGGTTTGAAAGCCAAGGCCAAGGCGCAGAATTTGTGGAATTTCTGGCTGACCGATTCGAAACGCGGCTATGGCCTCAACACCGTCGAATATGCCTATCTTGCCGAAGAAATGGGCTGGTCGCACCTCGCGGCGGAAACTTTCAACTGCTCGGCCCCCGACACCGGCAATATGGAAGTGATCGAGCGCTATGGCTCGCCCGCGCAAAAGGAGCGCTGGCTGCCTGATTTGCTCGAAGGACGCAGCCGCTCGGCCTATTTGATGACCGAGCCGCAGGTCGCCTCGTCGGACGCCACCAACATCGCCATGAAGGCCGAGTTGAAAGACGGTGCCTGGGTGTTGAATGGCGAAAAATGGTGGTCGTCAGGCGCTGGTGACCCGCGGTGCGCCATCTATATCGTCATGGTCAAGACTGATCCTGATGCGCCAAAGCACCAGCAGCACAGCCAGATTCTGGTGCCTGCTGGCAGCAAGGGCGTCGAGGTTTTGCGCGCCATGGAGGTATTCGGCAATGATGATGCCCCGCATGGCCACATGCATATCAGGTTCACCAATGTCAGCGTGCCCGCCGACCATATGATCCTTGGTCGTGGTCGCGGTTTCGAGATCGCTCAGGGCCGCCTCGGGCCGGGGCGCATCCATCATTGCATGCGCGCCATTGGCCAGGCCGAGCGAGCGCTGGAATATATGTGCAAGCGCGCAACCGCGCGCAGCGCCTTTGGCAAAAAGCTCGCTGATCTCGGCGCCAATTTCGACATTATCGCTGAATGCCGCATGGAAATTGAAATGGCGCGGCTGCTCTGCCTCAAGGCAGCTCATGCCATGGACCATCTGGGCGTCAAGGCTGCCCAGCCGCTGATTTCGCAAATCAAGGTCATCGCCCCGCGAATCGCCCTGAAAATCACCGATGAGGCGATCCAGATGCACGGCGCCGCGGGTGTCAGTCAGGATTTCCCGCTGGCGCGGATGTGGACAGGGCTGCGCACGCTGCGGCTCGCCGATGGCCCTGACGCCGTGCATCGTCGCCAGGTGGCCCGCGCCGAATTGAAGCGCTACGCCAATTGACAAGGACGTGGTTGACCGCGCTGCTGCTGGCAGCGTGCGTCTTCCTGGGCGTGCCAGCGCTGGCGCGGGGTGTGCGCGTCAGCCTTGCTGGCGCGCCGCAAATCATGTTTGCGCCCCGGCAGGGCTGTGATGGCGATGATGTCCCTGATGCGCCGACCCGCGCCTTTCGCGCCAGCGGCGGCGGGCTGGTGATGTTTGGCCTGCATGACACCAACCGCGCCTTTCGCGGGCCGGATCTGCAGCATATGAAGCTTGATTGTACTGTGGTGCTGGCCTCGCCCGGCAATCCTGACCCCGCCGCCTATGATGATCATTCCTGGATCACCGCGCTGTTCACGCGGGACGGCACCCATGTCAGCGCCCTGATCCATCATGAATTTCACGGCAACGAGCACAAGGGCGCGTGCCGCTTCAAGACCATGATGCCATGCTGGTACAATACCATCCTGGAGATGAACTCAGGCGATGGCGCGCGGCATTTTGCGCGCGGGCCAGACGATGTTGTCGCCGCCGTGCCGTTTCGCGCCGATGTCGATCAGGGCCGCCATCGCGGCTTCTTCAACCCCTCCAATATCGTGCCATGGCGGGGTGCGTATTATTTCATGGCGAGCACCACCGGTTGGCAGGGCCAGCCCGGCGGTGTGTGCCTGTTCAAAAGCCGCCATCCCGAAGAGGCTTCTTCATGGCGGGCCTGGGACGGCTACGGCTTTCGCGCAGACTTCCCCGATCCTTACCGGCACAAGGTCACGCTGGCGACCCATTGCCAGTTGATCGCGCCTTTCCCGGCGCCGGTTGGGGCCCTGGTGTGGCTGCGCGACGCGCATGAATTTTTGGCAACCTTCATGGCGCGACGCGACGACAATCTGTTTCCGGTTTCAGGCTTTTACTATGCCGCCAGCCCCGATTTGATGCATTGGAGCCCGCCGCGCCTGCTGCTGGCGGGCGCGACCTATTATGATGATCCCTGCACCGCTGGCGGGGAAGAGATCGCCTATCCCTCCTTGCTTGACCCGCAGGCCACATCACGGATTTTTGCCGACAGCGGCCCCTCGCCGTGGCTTTATTTCACGAAATCGAAGGTTGAAGGTTGCGACATTACCGGCCAGCGGGACCTGCTGCGCATCAAGCTGGCCGTGCGGCTGTCACCCTAGGACGCAACGGATTTTGCAAACATTAAGGATTTTTAAGCTTGCTGGCCTTGCCGTTGCAACGCCATATTTTAACCGCTTAAGGTCATCAAAGGCGGGTTGCGTTGCGCGTCAGTCCCCTGTTGATATTTTGGCCGGAAAGGTCGTCTCCATGCCCTCACTTCGCTGTCTTGCCGTCGCTTTGCTCTGCGCCACAGGTCTTACGCCCGCTTTTGCCGACACGGTGAAACCTGCCTGGCCGCAAGATGTCAGCGACATCAAGGCCGACCCCAACGCCCATTTTGGCGTTCTGGCCAATGGCATGCACTACATTATCATGCACAATGCCACGCCACCCGGCCAGGCCGTGGTGCGCATGCGGGTGGGTTCGGGTTCGGATGATGAAACCGATGCCCAACGCGGTCTTGCCCATGTGCTGGAACACATGTCCTTCAAGGGCTCGAAGAACGTGCCCAACGGCGACATGGTGCAGATTCTGCAACGCAAGGGCCTGGCCTTTGGAGCCGACACCAATGCGCAGACAGCGTTTCGCGCCACCACTTTTGAGCTGGATGTGCCCGAAACCAAAGGCGACACGCTCGACACCGTGCTGATGCTGATGCGCGAAACGGCGAGCAATCTGACCCTCGATCCCAAGTCGCTGGAGCCCGAACGCGGTGTGGTGCTCTCGGAAGCGCGGCTGCGCGATACGCCAGAATATCGCGCCATGACGCGAGCCCTGCGCTTCACCATGCCCGACACGCTTTATGTGCGGCGCTTTCCGATTGGCAAGGTTCATGTCGTGCAAACCGCACCCGCCAGCGAGGTCCGGAAATATTATGAGGCCAATTACCGGCCCAAACGCACCACATTGATCGTGGTCGGCGATGTTGATGTCAAAAAAGTAGAAGCCTTGATCCACCAGCATTTCGATTCATGGAAGCCTCTGGCGCCAGCCCTGCCCAAGCCTGACTTTGGCACGATCAGGCCAGGCGGCACGGCGGTGAAAGTCATCAACGAGCCGGGCGCGGCAACCAGCATCGAAATTGACTTCGAGCGCCCTTTCAAACAACACCGCGACACCGCCGCCAACGAAACACGCCAATTGCAGGAGCGTTTGGCTGGTGCGATTTTCAGCAAAAGGCTGATGCAGCGCGTCAATGCCGCCAATCCACCATTTCTGGCTGGCTATGCCGGGCCGAACACCATCGAGCAGACCGCCAGAGGTGGCCTGGTTGCGGTCACCGCGACACCGCAAGGCTGGCAGCGGGCTTTGGCAGCAGCCACCCGCGCCGAGCGGCAGATTGTCCAATATGGCGTGACGCCCGAAGAACTGGCGCAGGCAACCCGCGATATGGAAGTATCGTTCCAGACGGCAGCGCAATCGGCGGCGACCCGCACATCAACCGCCATTGCCGAAGACATGCTGAGCAATGTTTCGCAGCAAGGGGTGATCACCAGTCCTGCCGAGGATTTGGCCCTGTTTGAAGCAGCCAAGCCGAAGCTGACACGCGAGGCCGTCAATGGCGCCCTGAAACACATGTTCAGCGGCACGGGGCCGCTTGTGGTGGTGACAAGTGCGCCGGTCGCGGGGCTGGATGACAGCACGCTGGCCAAAGCATTCGCCGCCGACGAGGCCGCGCCCGTGGCACCGCCCGCAGCGCGGCTGGTGAAGGCATGGCCTTACAAGAATTTCGGCACACCCGGCAAAGTCATAAGCGACAAATTTATCGCCGATCCTGGCGTCGATGAGGTCGAGTTTGCCAATCATGTCCGCCTCAATGTCAAGACCACCAATTTCAGCAAAGACCAAATTCTGGTGAACGTCGATTTCGGTCAGGGTCGGCTGGGGCTTGATCCCAAGGCGGGTGCAACGGCCTGGATGACCCATGCTTTCCTGGCGGGCGGCCTCGGCAAACTGACCGCCAACCAGTTGCAGGACGTCGCCACCGGGCGCATGGCCAACACGAGCTTTGCGATCAGTGAAGATCAATTCCGCTTGTCTGGTGCTACCAGGCCGCAGGATTTTGCTTTCGAAATGCAATTGCTGACAGCCTACATGACCGACCCGGCCTACCGACCTGAGGCGCTGGCGCGCTTGAAACAGAACTATCTCAACGCTTTGCCCCAGCTTGCCGCGACCATGTCTGGCGCCTTGACCAAGTCGTTCGACAGCTTCCTGCATGGGAACGATCCGCGCTGGGGCTTCCCCAGCGAGGCCGAAATCAAGGCTGCGACACCGCAGGCCCTGCAAGCCATGATGAAGGAGCCCCTGGCAAAAAGCCCCATCGAAATCACCATTGTCGGGGACATTACCAAAGAAGCTGCCATTGCCGAAGTCGCCAAAACCTTTGGCGCGCTGCCGATGCGCGATGATGTTTCCACCAATGTCGCCGTCACCGAATCACTGCCTAAGCCGTCGGCGACGCCAACCGTCATCACGCATGGCGGCAAGCCCGACGATGCCACCTCGATCGCCATCTGGCCAACGCAGGGCCTTTACGTCAATGTCCAGACGGATCGCGCTTTGATGCTGGCACGCGACATCATGGAGAATCGTCTGCTGGCGCGGTTGCGTGTCAAGGACGGCGACACCTATTCACCGCAGGGTATCGCCAGCTTCTCGCAGACCGTCCCGACCTTTGGCTATGTTTATGAGCGGATCGACACCAAACCAGAATTCGTGCCCAAGGTTTTTGAAGCCATCAAACAGGTGACGGCAAGCATGGCCACTGATGGCGTGACGCCCGACGAGATGACTCGCGCCAAAGCCCCCAGCCTTGAGCAGCGCAAGCACATGTTCACCAACAATAGTTTCTGGCTGGCCGATCTTTCGGGCATTCAGGCCCATCCGCAGGAACTGGACGTTATCCGCACGCTCTCGACTGGCATGGAGAAAATCACCGCGGCCGATGTGCAGGCGGCGACCAAAAAATATCTTAACGCGCAAAATATGGTGTCCTTCATTGCCAAACCTGGCAAGGCGCTGCGCTGAGACAAGACCATGATGTCTTGAGATTGAAATGATGGGGTTTCCGGGATCGGTGCAAGGGCACGCGCCATCATTGCGAGCAGAGCGAAGCAACCAGGCGGTTTCCGGAAAACCCTTTGCTCGTCCGTCGCTGCGCGCCTCGCAAGTGTGAAGGACCGCTTGGTTTTCGCGCCCTGTGACGGCATCCTCCGCCAGGCGGCAAAAGCGGCGTGCAAACTTGCGCATCGCCCCTTTCGCGGGGGCGGCGCATGTGGCACAAGCGCGTGCGTGATGCGGACGTGGCGAAATCGGTAGACGCAGCAGACTTTAATTGGAGTGCCCGGCGGGAAACCGCCGGTGCAGAACCGCTCAAATTCGGGGAACGCCGTTGACGCGGCCAATCCCGAGCCAAGCCCGCACTTGCGGGAAGGTGTAGAGGCCAGACGGGCGGCGCCTTCGGCTCAAGTGGAGCCATGGCGAAGGGATGGTCCAGACCACGAACGTTTCGCCACATCTGTGGCGGGCGGCGGCGCAAGTCGAAGTGGTACGAAAATCTGTTTCCTGTAACCAGGAGTGCGGGTTCAAGTCCCGCCGTCCGCACCATTCTCAGGGCCGTCATCGCGCGCGCGAGCGCTGACGGAACCCCTTGCAACGGCTCGGCGTCGCTGCGCCCCTGAGATAAGATCAGAGCCTGGCCCCAACGCTGGCCAACAATGCCTCACGGCGTCGCAACACCGCTGACGTTGCCATAGCCTTGAAAAAAGCACTTGCAGCCGTGCCCGGCAAATTCTGGCCCCGGCAATTGGCATTCACCCGCCTGCGTGCGGCATTCATGCGCCGGGGTGTGCTTGCCATAGGCGCTGTAGGGTGCCGGTTGTTGATAATAGACCGGTGGCGGAGCCTGATAATAGACCGGCGGCGCGGGCTCATAATAGACAGGCGGCGCCGATTGATAATAGACCTGCGGCGCTGGATTATAGACCGGTGCCTGCTGATAATAGGTCTGGGGTGGGCGGTGATGATGATGGAACCAGCGGTGCATGGGCCCGCCGGGCCCATGATCGTCAGCCTGTGCAACACCCGCCAGCACGCTCGTCATTCCAACCAGTAACGGCAAAAGCCAGAGCCTTGAACGTCGCATCGCAACACCTCATTAAAATGGCGAGACTAGCGCCAATCGCTTGCGCAAGGCAAGTTGTGCCATCACAACGCAGCACAGGGCCGAAAGTTGCAAAGACGCTGTTCCCGGCCTATGCAGGGGCCCTTGTCTTGCGAGGCCACTCTGGAGCACCCCTGCACCGTGAACGAAGCCGTATCTGTTACCGGAAGCATGACAGGTTCCGGCACGCCAACGAGCCCGGGCCTGATGTTGTGTGCGCTGGATGCTGAAGATCTGGCGACACTCTCGACTCACATGCACCAGGCCCTGATGTCCCCCGCGCAAATGGTGTGGATACCTAAACGGCACCGCTTTGCCATGGTGGCCGAACGGCTGGATTGGCTGGCCTCGCGCGATGGACAATGGCTGCGCCGCCCCGCCGGCCTGCATTTTGACCATGTTATGAAGGTCGAGCGCAGCGGCTTTGCTGACGATGACCCGGTTCTGAATCTGATCGGGATCAGCTTTGCCTCCAGTTCAGCCCCCTCCGGTCTGGTGCATCTCCACTTTGCCGATGGCCAAACCATCCGCCTGCATGTTGAATGTCTTGAGGTCTGCCTGCGCGACCTTGGCGACCCTGCCCTTTCCACCACGGCACCCACCTCGCTGCGTCCGGTGCAAAAAGACCGTTTTTCGCTATGAAACAATCAGATACCACCACCAACGGGCCGCAACGGCTTGATGCCCGCAGCCAGGATTTTGCAGCAGAATTCAAGGCCTTGCTGGCGATCAAACGCGAAGCTTCGGTCGATGTCGATGCTGTGGTCGCCGCCATTATCAGCGATGTCATCGCGCGTGGCGACGCCGCCGTGATCGATTATACCAAACGCTTCGATCGGCTCGAACTCAGCCCCGCACAGCTGCGCATCAGCCAAGAGGAGATCGATGCGGCCTGCGCCATTGTCGATAGAACCGCGTTGGCGGCGCTGGAACTGGCCCATGAGCGCATTCGCAGTTTCCACCTGCGCCAGATTCCCACCGATACCGTCTTCACTGATGGCTTGGGCGTGCGGCTTGGCTGGCGCTGGCGAGCCATCGAGGCCGTCGGTCTCTATGTGCCCGGCGGCACCGCGAGCTACCCCTCCTCGGTGCTGATGAATGTTGTTCCCGCCAAAGTTGCGGGCGTCACCCGGATTGTCATGGTGGTTCCCGCCCCCGACGGCAAGATCAGCCCGCTGGTTCTGGCAGCCGCCCGCCTTGGCGGCGTCGATGAGATTTACCGCATCGGCGGCGCGCAGGCCGTCGCGGCGCTGGCCCACGGCACCCAGACCATCGCGCCCGTGGCGAAAATCGTCGGCCCCGGCAATGCCTATGTTGCAGCGGCTAAACGCCGCGTCTTTGGCACTGTCGGCATTGACATGATCGCGGGCCCGTCCGAAGTGCTGATCATCGCCGATGGCTCCGCCAATCCCGATTGGGTGGCCGCCGACCTTCTCGCCCAGGCGGAACATGATAGTGCCGCGCAGTCGATTTTGATCACCAATGATGCGAGCCTGGCCGCGGCCGTCGAATCCGCCCTCGCCCGGCAGTTGACGACGCTGCCGCGCCGCGACATTGCTGCGGCGAGCTGGCGCGATTTTGGCGCTATCATCCTGGTTGAACACTTGCGTGATGCCGTCACGCTCGCCGACCGTCTCGCCCCGGAACATCTGGAAATTATTGCCGAGGATGCTGAAGCCCTGGCCGAGGCGGTGCATAATGCCGGAGCCATCTTCATCGGCGGCTACACGCCGGAAGCCATTGGCGATTATGTCGGTGGCTCCAACCATGTGTTGCCGACGGCCCGCTCGGCCCGCTTTTCCTCAGGCCTCGGTGTGCTCGATTTTATGAAACGCACCTCGCTGCTCACCTGTGATGCGCAGAGCCTGCGCACGCTCGGGCCTGCCGCCATCGCCTTGGGCGAAGCCGAGGGCCTGTCAGCTCACGCGCGCTCGGTGGCGATCCGGTTGAACCTCGGCTAAGCCATGGCCAACGAATCAAGCAACCAGAGATTGTGCAAGATCGAGCTTGACGAAGCCTCTATCGGGCGTGGCACGCCCGATCAGGAGCACGAGCGCGCGGTGGCCATTTATGATCTGCTCGAGGCCAACGAATTTGGCTTGGCAAGCGGCGACTCCGGCCCTTTCACCCTGCGGCTGGCCTTGCAGGATGCGCGACTGGTGATGGATGTGCGCAGCGAAGACGGCACGCCACTCGTGAGCCATCATCTGTCGCTAACGCCGTTCCGTACGGTTCTGAAAGACTATTTTGCCATGTGTGACCGCTATTTTTCAGCGATCCGCACCGCGACACCAGCCCAGATCGAGGTGCTCGATATGGGTCGTCGTGGTTTGCACAACGAAGGTGCCGAAATTCTCAAGGCAAGGCTGGATGGCAAGCTCACCTGCGATTTCAGCACGGCGCGACGTCTTTTTACGCTTGTCACGGCGTTGCATTGGCGCGGTTGAAGCGCGCCGACCGTGAAAGCTTGAGATAAACCCCAAGCCATTATCCTGGCCCGCGGCCCCGCACGCCATCAGCCTCGACCTTCAGCCCTGATCGTTGCCAGTTCTCGCCCCGTCGAGCAGCTTGACGCAGGCTTCGATTTCACTGAGCAGAGCCTGCAGCGTCGCCAAACTGACGGTTTCCCGATGTTCGCGCCGACGGGCCGGTTCGCTATCGGCCACAAAGGCCTCATCATCATCAATGGCCGGCCCGATGGCCTCGCCGACAAACATTTTGGCGCGACCATCACGACGCATCGCCTCGCCTGCTGCAACCACGGCGCGCACGCCTTTTTCTTTCAGGATGCGCTGCACGCCTTTGATCGTATAACCTTCGTTATACAGTAAATGTTGGATCGCGCGTACAAGATCAACATCTTCGGGCCGATAATAACGGCGCCCGCCACCGCGCTTCAATGGCCTTATCTGGGCAAAGCGGGTTTCCCAAAACCGCAGCACATGCTGCGGCAAGCCCAAAGCTTCGCCTACTTCGCTAATCGTGCGAAAGGCATCCTGGCTTTTTTCGCTGCCGTTCACTGCGAATCACACCTGCTACGGGCCCCTGGCAAGTTTAGCAGAGCCGTCAGAAATCGCCATCCGGTGCTTCGAGGCCGTTGACACGCGCCTTCAGGACATTCGACGGTTTGAACACCATCACGTTACGCGGCATGATCGGTGCCGCAACCCCAGTTTTGGGATTGCGCCCCATTCTCTGGGTTTTATGCCGAACTTCAAAGGTTCCGAATGAGGAAAGCTTCACGTTTTCCTGCCGCGCCAATGAGTCGGAGATTTCCTCGAATACCATTTCAACAAGTTCAGTCGATTCACGCCGCGAAAGGCCAAGTTTCAGGTATATCGCCCTGACTAGATCAGCTTTGGTGACGGTTTCATTAGAGCTTTCTGCTAAAATCTTCATATCCAGCATGACTTTCCTCTCAATTTCGGCATTCAGAGCAGGGGCAACGCAATATTTGCCCATTTTTGCTCATGGCGACAAACTACAAATAACCGCACAGTGACCAAGCTTACGCACCGGCGTCCATAATGAAACAGTCCAAGTCAGAATGTAAAATCCCGACGCGCTGCAAGATTAACATGAATTTTGTTGCCTGCGCAACTGCTGCGGGATCTCAACATGCAAATTTTGCATATCTCCATCGCAAAAATGCACAATCTGCTTGTGCACTCCCCCTCGTGCGTTTATGCGAGGCCATGCAAAAAAAACCTTCCACGCCAACGACTGCGGCTGGCGCATCTCTCACTTATGCTGATGCTGGCGTCGATATTGACGCTGGCAACGCCATGGTCGAGGCGATCAGGCCGCTGGTGCGTGCGACACGCCGCCCGGGTGCCGATTCGGAAATCGGTGGCTTTGGCGGCCTGTTTGATCTGAAGGCGGCTGGCTTTCAAGATCCGATTCTGGTCGCCGCCAATGATGGCGTTGGCACCAAGGTAAAAATTGCCGCCGCGACCGGCCAGCATAACACCATTGGCATTGATCTTGTGGCCATGTGTGTCAATGACATCATCGTCCAAGGGGCCGAGCCTCTGTTTTTTCTCGATTATTTTGCCACCGCCGGTCTTCGCCCGGAGATGGGTGCGGCGATCGTGGCCAGCATCGCCGAAGGCTGCCGCCAGGCCCATTGCGCCCTCATAGGTGGAGAAACCGCCGAAATGCCGGGCGTCTATCGTGCGGGCGATTATGATCTTGCGGGTTTTTGCGTCGGCGCGGTCGAGCGCGGGCATTTGCTGCCGCGCGCTGATATTGCGGCGGGCGACGTGATTATTGGTCTCGCCTCCTCAGGCGTCCATTCCAACGGCTTTTCCCTGGTGCGCCACATTGTCGAACAGAGCGGCCTCGATTATGCCGCCCCCGCCCCCTTCGCCGCGCCTCAGGGCGGCGCAGTTTCGTTGGGTGCCGCCTTGCTGGAACCGACGCGCATTTATGTCCGCTCGGTGCTCGCCGCCATTCATGCAACAGGTGCCATCAAGGGCCTCGCCCACATCACGGGTGGCGGCTTTCCCGACAATATCCCGCGTGTCGTGCCCACCTCGCTGGCGGCACGGGTCAACTTGGCCGCGATCACCCTGCCGGAAGTGTTTTCATGGCTGGCACGCGCAGGCAACCTCAGTCAGGGCGAAATGCTGCGCACCTTCAATTGCGGCGTGGGCATGATTGTCATTACCGCGCCTTCGCAAGCTGAAAAAGTGATGGACGAACTGCGTGCCCACGGCGAGACCGCCTTCAGACTCGGTGCGCTGGAACCACGCGCCACAGGTGACTCCGTGCGCTATGACGGCACATTGGCGCTGGCGTGAACCGCCCGCGCGCCGCCGTCGCCGTGCTGATTTCAGGGCGCGGCTCCAACATGCAGGCGCTGATCGAAGCGGCGGCAAACCCCGGTTATCCGGCCTCAATCAAGGTGGTGCTCTCCAACCGGCCTGATGCCGAAGGGCTGGCCTTTGCACAAGCGCGCGGGATTGCCACCGCCGTCGTGGACCACAAGGCCTTCGCGCGCCGCGAAGATTTTGAGGCGGCCCTGCAACAGCACCTGGACAGCCACCGCATCGATTATGTTTGCCTCGCCGGTTTCATGCGGGTGCTGACGCCGAATTTTGTTGCTGCCTGGACGGGGCGAATCATCAACATTCACCCCTCGCTGCTGCCCGCCTTCAAGGGCCTTGATACCCATGCCCGCGCCTTGGCGGCCAAAGTCGCCGAACATGGCTGCAGCGTGCATCAGGTCACAGCCGGGCTGGATGACGGCCCCGTCATTCTGCAGGCCCGCGTCCCGGTGCTGGCAGACGACACGCCAGCTTCGCTCGCCAGGCGCGTATTGGCCGAAGAACACCGGATCTATCCGCTGGCCCTGGCGCAATTGGTGCGCGACGCCACACCGCCGCCGGTCGGTTGACCGGCGCTCAGGCGCACCATGCCATCATGCGGGCATGTCGTTGATGCAACGCGCGGCACCCCTTCGTCCGGCGCAGCCCGCCAGCGCCAGAGATTTCGCGCTTCAATAAAGCCCGCCCGTGCCCGAACCCACCGATTGATCGACACTGCGGTTCGCGGAAGCATCAGCCGGTTTTCCCACAGGATTGGCCGCTCCGACGAAGTGACTTGGCGGCGCTGTCCCAGGTTTGAAGGCTTCAAGAATCGTGTTGCTCCCCGAAGCCCGTAATCCGGTGTGCGGATCGACGCTGATGAGCTTGATGCCCGGCGGCGGCCGGAAGGGAACGTCCGGTTTGCCCTTGAGCGCGGCCTCCATGAAATCACGGAAAACCGGCGCGGCATAATCGGCAGCTTGCGTCTTGGCACCCAGCGAGCGTGGATTATCATAACCAAGAAACACGCCCGCCGCCAGATCAGGCGAAAATCCGACAAACCACAAGTCTTTGGCATCGTTGCTGGTGCCAGTTTTGCCGGCAAGATGCTTGCCGACGGCCTTGATCTTGATGCCGGTGCCGCGCTGTACGACCCCTTCGAGAATCGAGGTCATCTGGTAGGCAGTCATCGGATCGACCACTTGGGGACGATTATCGACCAGTTTTGGTTCCGGCTGATTGTGCCAGGCGGGAGCATTGCAGGTGGCGCAGCCGCGCTTGTCATGGCGATAGATAGTGTTGCCATAGCGGTCTTGAATGCGGTCGATCAACGTTGGCGTGATCTTGATTCCGCCGTTGTCAATCATCGAATAGCCGGTAACAAGCCTCAGTAACGTCGTATCGCCCGCCCCGAGCGCAAAGGCATATTCATTCGGCAGCTTGTCATAAATGCCAAAGCGCTTGGCATATTCGGAGATCATCGGCATGCCGATGTCGAGCGCAAGGCGCACGGTCATCTGGTTGATCGAATGTTCAATGGCAAAGCGCAAGGTGCGCGGCCCCAGCGATTTCTTCTCGAAATTATGCGGCGTCCAGTAACCCTGGCCGTTGCCAAGCGGAATCGAGATCGGTTCATCAAGAATAACCGAACTAGGCGTATAGCCATTGTCCAGAGCCGCAATATAGATAAACGGCTTGAAGGTTGATCCTGGCTGGCGCTCGGCCTGGGTGGCCCGGTTGAAGGCCGACTTGTCAAACGAAAAGCCGCCGACCATCGCCAGAACCCGCCCGCTGTGCGGATCCATCACCACCATCGCACCCTCAATCTTGGGCACTTGCCGCAAATCATAGCTTCCCGGAACCTTGGTGTCTGGCGCGACATAGACAACATTGCCAGCATGAAGCGCCAGATTGACGCGGCCCTTGTGCGTCCAACGCAACCCCGCCAGCGAAATTGTTCCCGTCAGGCGTTGGGATGACAATTGCCCCGAACTCAGCAAGGGCGGGCGCAAGCCAATGGTCGCCGCCGTGGGCGTCGTCGAGAGCACGACCGCCATCTGCCACGGCTGGATGTCATTCAAGGCCGGCACCGCCGCCAGTGACACACCCCAATCAGGAGAGATATTGATCGATGTCACCGGTCCGCGCCAGCCATGCTGTTCGTCATAACGCACCAGCCCGCGCACCAGCGCCTGACGCGCCATCGCCTGCATTTTCGGGTCAAAGGTCGTATGAACTTGCAAGCCGCCCTCATAGAGCTTTTTCTTGCCATAGCGCGCCACCAACTCACGGCGCACTTCCTCGGTAAAATAATCACTCGCCACGACACGCTGCTTCAGCACCCGCGGATCAACGCCGAGCGGCTCCTTTTTGGCAGCGTCCCCCGCCGCTTTTGAAACATAGCCATTGTCGACCATCCGGTCGATCACATAATCGCGTCGGGCTATAGCCTTTTGGGTGTCGCGAAAGGGCTGGTAATTATTCGGCCCCTTCGGCAATCCGGCAAGGTAGGCAACCTGTGACAGGGTCAGTTCGTCAACGCTCTTGTTGTAATAATTCAAGGCAGCGGCGGCGATGCCGTAATTATGGAGGCCGAGATAAATCTGATTGAGATAAAGTTCGAGAATCTTGTCTTTGGGGAAAGCCGACTCGATCCTGATCGCCAGAATGGCTTCCTTGATCTTGCGGGTCATGGTCACAGCGTCAGTCAGAAAGAAATTTTTCGCAACCTGCTGGGTGATGGTCGAGGCACCCTGGATGTGATGCCCGCCCTCGATCAGCACGATCAACGCGCGCAGCACGCCTTTGGGGTCGATACCGTGGTGCGTATAAAAATGCTTGTCTTCCGCCGAAATGAAGGCCTCGCGCACCAGCGGCGGGATGGCTGAAATCGGCAAAAATATGCGGCGTTCGGTCGAGTATTCACCCAGAATCGTGCCATCGCTGGCATAAATGCGCGACATGACCGGCGGCTCGTAATTCTTGAGTTGGGTGTAATCGGGCAAATGCTGCTCAAAATGCCAAACAACCAACGCCGCTGCGCTAATGCCAAGAATGAATAAAATCGCTGCCGTCGCGAAAATAAAGCCAAAAATTCGCGCAATGCCTGACATTTGAATGAAATCCAGATTTTTGCCGAAGCGTCAGATGCCGGGGCGAAACCGCCGCTGTCCCCAGCACGTTCTGCAGCACCCGCCACAGAGACACAAAGGGAACCACCATCACGCGCTGATTTAGCACAAACTTGACGTTGCGCCAAACGCGGCACCCCCCATATCATGCTGAACGGCGGCAAGCGCCACTCCAGCGCCGTGAAGAAATGCCGCATAGGGCGTCCCTGCGGCAACGGGTCTGCAAAAGGGCTTTTTTTGAGGTGTATTTTTGTCGTTTCTGCCGTATGATCGAAGAGATTTTAGGGCATACTGGCTGCGGTTAGGCGTAGTCTACATCGCGGCCTCGTTGAAAATTGGGCATGGTTGGTAACAGGCATATTCAAATACAGGTACGGTCACAGATGGTCGTATGGAAAGGTGATACACTTTGGAACCGGTGGTGATGGCCCCGTCCGCGACGGTGGCTAACTCACAAGCTGTAAAGTTTGACCCAGGTCGGCAGGAGGGTCTGCGGGCCTCTGTCGGCTACCACGCCCATGTGCCCAGTTATGCCGCGCTCGACCTTGGTACCAACAATTGCCGCTTGCTCATCGCCCGCCCGGCCACCGAGAATGGCCGCCCGACGTTGCGGGTGGTGGACGCGTTTTCGCGCATTGTGCGGCTGGGCGAAGGCCTGACGCAAACCGGCGCGCTCAGCGAGGCTGCGATGGAGCGGGCGCTTTCGGCCCTGGAAGTCTGCCGTGACAAGATCCTGGCCCGCCATGTGCGGCGGATGCGGCTCGTGGCAACCGAGGCCTGCAGGCGCGCTTCCAATGGCCGTGAATTCATTGCCCGTGTAAGAAAGCAAACCGGCATGGCGCTTGAGGTCGTCGACAACGGCACCGAGGCGCAGCTCGCCGCTGCCGGATGCTGCGAACTCGTCGACCAGAACGCGCAAGCCGTTGTGCTGTTTGATATTGGCGGTGGCTCGACAGAAGTGGTGTGGCTGGCACGCAGCAGCAAAAAACGAACCGAGCCGCTGTGTGCTTCCAATGCCTGTGTCAATCTCTGGACATCATTGCCGATTGGCGTCGTGACCTTGTGCGAGCAATTTGGCGGCGTTGAAGTAACACCTCACCTGTTTGATGAAATGGTTGAGCATGTGGCGCGGCGGCTGCGCCCCTTTGCCAAACGGGCAGGTGCCGAGCAGCGCTGCGCCAATTTCCATTTGCTCGGCACATCCGGCACCGTCACCACGCTGGCGGGCCTGCACCTTGATTTGCCGCGCTATGACCGCCGCCGGGTCGATGGCCTGTGGATGGAACGGCGCGAAGTTGATGTCGTCATGCGCCGCCTGGTCGATATGTCCTTCCATGAGCGCGTCGCCCATGCCTGTATCGGGCGCGAGCGCGCCGATCTTGTGTTGGCGGGCTGCGCGATTTTTGAAGCCATCCGCCGCGCCTTCCCGGCCGACCGGGTGCGTATCGCCGACCGGGGTCTGCGCGAGGGTCTGCTGATGCAGATGATGAGCGCCGATCAGGCCTGGGGCGACAATTGACAGGTAAATCATGACCACGAGTGGTTCTGGCACGTCCGGCCGCGAAGGCGGGCGCTCACTGAAAACCCGCGTCAAGACCGCCGCGCGGCGCACCAATTCTTCGGCGCGCTGGCTGCAGCGCCAACTCAACGATCCTTATGTGGCGCAGGCCAGGCGCGAGGGCTGGCGCTCGCGTGCCGCCTACAAGCTGCTGGAAATCGACGAGCGGTTTCATCTGCTGCGGCCGGGTCAGCGCATCATTGATCTTGGCGCGGCCCCCGGCGGCTGGGCGCAGGTGGCGGCCAAACGCTGCGCCTCTGAAAGCGGCAACGGCAAAGTGGTGGGAATCGATTTGCTCGCGATCGAGCCCATTCCCGGGGTCGAATTCACGGTGATGGACTTCAACGACGCTGATGCGCCGCAACGACTGCAAGCCATGCTCGGCAGCGGCGCTGATGGCGTGATGTCGGATATGGCGGCCAACGCCACCGGCCACCGCCAGACCGATCATTTGCGCATTGTCGCGCTGGCCGAAATGGCCGCCGATTTTGCCTGCGATGTCTTGGAGCCGGGTGGATTTTTTCTCGCCAAAGTGCTGCAGGGCGGCACCGAAGGGCAACTGCTGACGCGTCTCAAGCGCGATTTTGCGCTGGTGCGTCACGTCAAGCCCAAGGCCAGCCGCGCAGACTCAGCCGAGCTTTACGTGCTCGCAACCGGCTTCAGGGGCCGCGACAAGCCTTGATCAGGCAGGCTTGACCCTGCCTGCCAAGTGCGCGCCGGCATCCTGCGGCAGCGTGCGGAACATGAATACCGAACTGGCCGATACCATGGCCACAACAACAAAAGCTGTGGCAAAATCGGCAACGGTCAGGTTGGCGGTGCCGCGCCAGAATTGGCTGAGCTGCACCGCGCCCGCCCCCAGCGCGACCCCGGTGCTGACCGCAAGCTGCTGCACGACGGCGGTGAAGGAAGTGGCGCGGCTGGTTTCGGCCTCGGGAATTTCGGCATAGGCCAGAACATTGATCGACGTGAATTGCAGCGACCGGAAAAACCCGCCGGTCAGCAACAAGGCAACAATGGCAACGCCCGGCGTTGCTGCCGTCAGCAACCCGTTGGCGGCCAGAAATGTTGAACATATCAAGGCATTGTAAACCAGCACGGTGCGAAACCCGACGCGCTTCAAAATCGGTGCGGCCGTGGCTTTCATCAGCATCGCGCCCGCCGCCGCCGCGAAGGTCAGCGAGCCTGACTGGAACGGATTCATGCCGAAGCCCACCTGCAACATCAGCGGCAGCAGGAACGGAATCGCCCCAATGCCGAGCCGGAACAGAAAGCCGCCCACAATGCTGGCGCGAAAGGTGCGATGGCCCAACAGCCGCAAATCCAGCAACGGATTGGGTGCCGCGCGGGCATGCCGCACGTACAGCGCCAGCGAGGCCAGCCCGGTGAGCACCATGCCAATATCAAGCCATACCGGCACAAAACCGCGCCCGGCCACGGTCATCCCAAAAACCGTGAGTGACAGGCCAATGCCGGAAAAGGCGAACCCTACCGTGTCCAGGGGCGGCGAACTTTTCGCCTTGATATTCTCGATAAAAATCGAGGCCAGAATGACGCCAATAATGCCGAAGGGCACATTGATCCAGAAAATATAGCGCCATTCGAAATAGGTGGTGATGAAGCCACCGAGTGGCGGGCCAATCACCGGCCCGAACAAAGCGGGCAAGGTCAGATACGCCATGGCGCGCACCAGTTCGGTACGTGGCACCGAGCGCAACAGGACGAGGCGCCCGACCGGCACCATCATGGCACCGCCGCATCCCTGGACAATCCGCGCCATGACAAATTGCGGCAAAGTGCTGGAAAGGCCGCACAGAATCGAGCCGATTGTGAAAACAATGATGGCGCTGCGAAACACTGTGCGCGCCCCAAACCTGTCCGCTGCCCAGCCTGAGGCCGGGATAAACACCGCAAGCGCCAGCAAATAGGAGGTCAGCGCCAGCTTCAGAGAGATCGGATCCTGGTGCAGGTCCCGCGCAATCGCCGGCAAGGATGTCGCAATCACCGTGCTGTCGAGGTTCTCCATGAACAGCGCGCAGGCGATAATCAACGGGGTGAGGATGAAGGGGCGCGATTTCATGCCAAAAATGTTTTCCTCATCGCGCGAACGCGACATCCCAAATCAACACGCAAATCTGTTCGCGACCTGGATTTGTAAAATCCCGCCATGCGAGCGGCACGAACGATGCATCACGCGCCGACCTCAGCAAAGCCTCAGACCTTCAGCGCGAGGCACCCAGCGCGCGAACGCCATGACGCCAGACCGTTTGCTTCCCAGCGACAATGCTGCAAGCTAACTTGCTCTAAACGCTACAACACGCCCTGCAAATAGGGCGATGCATGACATGAGAAACACAGCCATGCGCTGGAAACAGAGCTTCCAGCGCATGCATCCGTTCAGCTACCGCTCAGCGCGGCCTTGGTCTTCTGCCACCAGCCGCCACGCTTCGGTCCGGGGACGGCTTCAGGCAAGGGTTCGGGGCGGGCGACCGGCTGGGCAACAGCGGCTGACGGAGCTGCATCGACCGGCTCGGCACCTGGCGCCGCATCGACCGCGATAACAGGACTTTCAGCGACCTGGGTCGCGGTGGCCTGGGTCTCAGAGACCGGGGTTTCAGTGACCGGGGCTTCCGCCACCCCCTCCGCAACGGCCTTGCGGGTGCGGCGGCGGCGGGGTGCTGCTTCGGCTTTGGCGGTTTCCGGTGGCGGCGCAGCCTGCTCGTCTGCGGCATTATGGCGACGGCTGCGGCGCTTGCGCACCGGTTCTTCAACGGCGCGTGCCGCTTCAGCCAGATCAGCATCCTCCATCGGAGGCGACGCATCTTCACTGGGCAAAGGCGCGTTATCGCGCTGGATTGCGACCGGCTCAGGGTGGCTGGTCATATCGCCGCCAATGCGCGCCATTAACGCCATGCCATCATCGGGCGGCTGATCACCATCCATGGCAACCGCACCACTTTGCGAGCGCTCCTGTCCACCACGGCGCCGACGACGCCGACGACGCCGACGACCATTCTCATCCTCGCCAGCCCTCTCGGCAGTGCGAGGCGTGCCATTTTCGAGTGGCGCCTCTGCCTCATCACCGGCGTCCTCATCCTCGCCCTCGACAATATCTTCCGGCGCACTGACTTCAAATGCTCCGGAATCAGCAGGACGCACCGGATCACTGCGCCGCAGCGCAGCGGCCTCGGCATCTGCGGGCCGTATCACCGCCTCGCCCCGCTCGATGACATGATAGACACCGGTCGCCAGCGTGTCGTCGGCGACAAATGTCATCGCTATGCCGAATCGCTCCTCGATACCGCGCAAATGCTCGCGCTTGTGGTTGAGGATATAGAGCGCCACATCCGAGCGGGTGCGTACGATCAGGTTGAACGCCGAATTTCGAATGAGCGCATCTTCGATCAGCCGCAGCACATGCAGCACGACCGACGACGTGGAGCGCACCGATCCCGACCCGCTGCAATGCGGGCAAACCACGGTCGAGCCCTCGAAAACGCCCGTGCGCATGCGCTGGCGTGACATTTCGAGCAGGCCGAAATGCGAGATCCGACCGACCTGAATGCGCGCCCGGTCGTTGGCCAGCGCATCTTTCATGCGCCTTTCGACCGAGCGGTTGTTGCGATGCTCGTCCATATCGATGAAATCGACGACGATCAGTCCGGCCAGATCGCGCAGGCGCAACTGGCGCGCCACCTCGTCAGCGGCCTCCAGATTGGTACGCAGCGCCGTATCTTCAATATTGTGCTCGCGGGTGGAGCGCCCGGAATTGACATCAATCGCCACCAGCGCTTCTGTTTGATTGATGACGATATAGCCCCCCGATTTCAGCGTCACCTGATTGGAGAACATTGCGTCAAGCTGGCTCTCGACCCCGGCCTTGGCAAAAATTGGCTGCGGGTCGCGATAGGCGCGCACGTTTTTCACGTGGGTCGGCATCAACATGCGCATGAAATCACGCGCTTCGTTGTAGCCAGCTTCACCTGCAACCGTAACCTCGTCAATGTCGCTGTTGTAGAGATCGCGGATCGAGCGCTTGATCAACGAACCTTCTTCGTAAACCAGTGTCGGCGCCGAGGATTTCAGCGTCAATTCGCGCACGGTTTCCCACAGGCGGAGCAGATATTCAAAATCACGCCGCACCTCGACCGGGGTGCGCGCCGCGCCCGCCGTGCGTAAAATCACCCCCATGCCTTCAGGCACTTCGAGTTCCTGGGCAATGGCCTTGAGACGGCTGCGGTCGTCCGAATCGGTAATCTTGCGAGAAATGCCGCCACCGCGCGCTGTATTGGGCATCAGCACGCAATAGCGCCCCGCCAGCGACAAATAAGTTGTGACTGCCGCGCCCTTGTTGCCACGCTCTTCCTTCACGACCTGAACCAGCAGCACCTGGCGACGCTTGATCACTTCCTGGATTTTATACTGACGACGCAGGCGGCTCTGACGCTGCGGCACTTCTTCCATGGCGTCGCCGCCCATCTGGTCAACCGTCTCGGCTTCGCGCTCCTCGCTGCCCTCGCCCTCTGCCGGGCTCGGGCCGCGACCACGCGCGCCGCGCTGGAACCGGCCACGACGGCGGCTGCGGCGGGCCCGCTGGCCGCGATCACCACCTTGGCCTGAACCCTCGCCAGTCTCGCCCGCTTCGTCGGCCTCATCGCCTGATGTCACTTCGCCAAAGGCGTCATCGGTTGCCGCATGGTCTTCAGGATGGCGATCTTCACCGGCCAGTTCGTCGCCGGTCCGATCTTCCTCTGCGGCCAAAGTCACGAAAGCGTCTTCGCTCGTCGCCCCGGTCTGCGGTTCGGCGCTCAAAACTTCGTCATGGTGAACTTCTGGCTGGTCGGCGTGGAGATCAACCACTACTTCACCGGAACGATCCTGGAAAACCGCAGGTTGTTCAACTTCACCTTCCGCCACGACCTCGCTCACGAAGTCATCGCCAGGCGCGGCCCGGCGCGCTTCGACGCTTGGCTGGTTGTGACGGCGCGAGTGGCGCGGCTCGGCTTCCTCAGCCGCGGCGCGGGCAGCTTCACGCGCTTCTTCCTCGATCAGCGCCTGGCGATCAGCCACGGGAATCTGGTAATAATCCGGGTGGATTTCCGAAAAAGCCAAAAACCCATGGCGATTGCCGCCATACTCCACAAAGGCAGCCTGCAACGCAGGCTCTACCCTTGTGACTTTGGCCAGATAAATATTGCCGCGCAGCGGGCGGCGCGCGGCGGATTCAAAATCAAATTCCTCGACCTTGTTTCCACGCAGCACCACAACCCTTGTTTCCTCGGGCTGGGAAGCATCGATCAGCATTTTGTTGGGCATAGTTCACATTTCTTATGATTGTATCGGGCCAGAGGCTCCAGATGGCGTCAAACCGACGCAAGGCAACGCCGCTGGTTCCTTGCGGAACCCGGCGGGCCGGACAGAGGGAGGCTCCAACACGATGGTTGGAAAAACCGCAGACAACTCCAGAGCGTCGCGCGCTTCTGGCTGGAAATCCGCGTTGAGCCGCGATGCAACGGAGATAAATCCGCTGAGCAGGCCCGTCGGGCAAGTGCGGTACACGCACATGTTTCGTGGCGTGCGCGACGCGCACGCCAGGGATTAATTCAGATGGGGTTGAGGCCAGCAGCGATCGACAGCCGAAAGCACGCGCGTCAAAGCCCAGCTTTGGCACAACGGACAATGCGGAACGGACGAAGGCCATTTCAGTCTCACAAGCCGCCGATCCCATCAAGGATCAGGGCGAATTAGGATGCCGTGCACAATGCGTGGCATAACGCGACAAAATCAACTGCGAAAAGCCCATGCACATCAACCAGGGCGCTGAGAGAACCGGAACTTGCCGCCGCTCTCGCCGCCACCACGAAAGTGCGGTGCGTTATCGCTGCTGTTACATTGCGCCAAACGCGTTCAGGATGCAACATTCATTTGGGTCCTGGTTGCGGGTCTGTCACGTCAGGATTATGAGCGTCCGAGATCAAAGCCGGGCGAGTTGATTCGCCAGCGCCGCCGCAGGCGCTAAACGTGCGGACGCGACCGGAATATGTTGAAATATTTCAATAAATTAGCGCGAATCGGAAGTGCGGCCGCCTTGGCGCTGATGGCCTTGCAGCTGGCGCCCATGACGGGCTCGGCTGCCCCGGTGGCGCGGGCCGTGGCGTCGCATCTGACAGTTGAGGGTCGCCAGACTGTGCTCAGTTTCGATCTGACCGACACCCTTAAAATTCGGGCCTATGTGCTAGCCAACCCCGACCGGGTGGTGATTGATCTGCCTGAAGTGGATTTCGCCTTGCCGCCTCCCAGGGCTGTGCCGAAAAATTCCTTGATCAAATCCTTTCGTTTCGGGCTGATGGGGCAAGGGCGCTCCCGCGTCGTCATCGATCTTGCCGGCCCGGCCCAAATCCAACGCGCTGCTGTCAAGTCCATCGCCGGTGGTGCGCCCTCGCGGCTCATCGTGTCCCTTGTGCCCAGCGATGCCTCAGCTTTCCAGCGCGCCGCAGCCGCCGCCGCAGAGGAACAGGCGCGCCAGACACCGCCCGCACCCAGCCCCGTTGCACCGCCCGCCAATGGCAAACCGGTGATCGTGCTCGACCCCGGCCATGGCGGCATTGATTCGGGCGCGATTGGTCCCAAGGGCCTCGACGAAAAGAATATCACGCTCGCCTTTGCGCAGAAATTGCGCGATCTGCTCGTCGCCAGCGGCAAGGTGCGCGTGGTGATGACGCGGCAGGATGATCATTATGTCTCGCTCAGCCAGCGCGTCCATATTGCCGAAGCCAACCACGCACGGCTGTTTTTATCGATGCACGCCGATATTCTGCCCGCTGGCGAGGGCGTGCATGGCGCCACCATCTACATGCTTTCAACAAAGGCCTCGGACGCGCAGGCAGCGCGGATGGCGCGGGACGAAAACAGCGTCGACAGCCAGGCAGGCTTGGCCGCCACGGTCACAACCGCGCCGGGCGTCAATGATATTCTCGATGATCTCGCCAATCGCGAAACCCGCGTGTTTTCGCATATCTTTGCGCAGGACATCGCCACGCAACTGCGCGCCAGTGGTGACCTCAACAAAAACCCCGAGCGATCAGCGAATTTTGAGGTGCTGCGCGACCCTGACGTGCCTGCGGCCCTGCTGGAATTGGGCTATCTTTCCAGCCAAAGCGACACTGCCAAACTGACCTCCCCCGCGTGGCGCGCGGCTACAGCCCAAAGCGTCGCCACCGCCATTGAACGGTTTTTCCAGCAGCGCGGCCTGATTGGCCCGACATCGGGCGAAGCCGACGCCACCGCAAGCGTGCCCCCGCTGGGGGCAGCAAAACCCTGAGAATCGCGGCGCCGGAGAAACGCCGCCAAAAGTCAGTTTTTCGGACCCCCGCGCGATGTGCCGACCTTGGCCGGACGCAGCGTGCGCTCGCCGATAGTGTAGCCGTCCTCGACAACCTGCGCGACCGAACCATGCGGTCGTTTTTCGTCAGGCACCTCGAACAGGGCCTCGTGCAAATGGGGATCGAATTTGGTGCCGTGTGCCTCGATTTTCTTGACACCGTGCCGCGCAAGACGCGAGAGAAAATCACGCTCGGTCAATTCTATGCCTTCGACAAAGCTTTTCAGCGCCGGGTCTGCGGCCTCTCGCACGTTGTCAGGCACTGTCGCCAGCGCCCGCGCCAGATTATCGCTGAAGGTCAGCATATCTCGGGCAAAATTGGTGACGCCATAGAGTTTGGCATCAGCAACTTCGCGATGCGTGCGGCGGCGCAGATTTTCCATCTCCGCCATGGTGCGCAGCACGCGATCCTTCAACTCGGCGTTTTCGGCCTGAAGCGCCTTCAGCACCTCGAAGGGATCGGTCGGCGAAGATTCGGTTGCACCAGAAGCTGCGGTGGACTCATCATTTTCGATGCCATTTGCAGCGGCGGATTCATGTTTTGGCTCTTTGGCGGCGCTCATGGTGTTCCAGACTTAAGTGAAGTGGGTGGATGCGATATCAGGTGCGGGGCCAAAAAAATCAAGCGCAGTATTGTCTCAGTCAAGCCGACAGCACCGCCAGCAGCGCCTTGCGCATCGCGGCTTGCCGCGTAGGGCTGGTCACTTTCTGGCCGGTCAGGTCGGTGACATAGAAGGCATCCACCGCCTTTTCACCGAAAGTGACGATATGCGACGAGGCTATATTGAGGCTGAGCTTCGACAGGATGCTGGTCAATTCATAGAGCAGGCCCGGACGATCCAGCCCTTCAACCTCGATAACGCTGAAGCGCGCCGAAAGTTCATTGTCGATCGTCACCTGCGGCGCGATGTGGAACATATCGGTGCGGGTCTTGGCTTGTTTCTTCTGGGTTGAGACAAGATCGCTGATTTTGACCTCACCCCTCAGCGCCTGGCTGATCAGGGCCGTGATGCGGCCGGCGCGACGCAGTTCATCCTCGTCGCGCTCAAAGCCACGCGAGATAAACAGGGTGTCGAGGGCCAACCCATCGGTCGTGGTGAAAATATGCGCGTCAACAATATTGGCCCCCACCGCCGCGCAAGCCCCGGCCAGCAGCGACAGCAGCCGGGGATGATCCGGCGTAATGACAGTGATTTCGGTGACGCCCCGGAAGACATCGGTCACGGATTCAATCACCAGCCCCTCGCCGGCCTGGGCCAGAAGGCGCGCGTGCTGCACCTGATGGGCGAGATCGACCTTCAGCCAATAGGGCGCATAATGACGGCTGGCATAGGCTTCGGCCTCGGCTGACGTCCATTCCGGCATGGCGGCATGCAACTCTCTCTGCCGCGCTTCAACACGCCGCGCCCGGTCGCCCGTGGAATGGCCGCCGGTCAGCACCACTTCGGCTTCCCAGTAAAGCGTGCGCAGCAATTCGCCCTTCCAGCCATTCCAGACACCGGGGCCGACGGCGCGAATATCGCAGACGGTGAGGATCAGCAGCAGTTTCAGCCGCTCCATCGTCTGCACCTGGCGCGCAAAGGTGTCGATGGTGCGCGCATCGGAAAGATCGCGCCCCTGCGCCATGTTCGACATGACGAGATGATGTCCGATCAGCCAGGCCACCAGTTCGGTCTCGGCGGCGTCGAGCCCCAGGCGCGGGCAGAGTCGCAGCGCCACTTCGGCCCCGGCGATGGAATGATCCTCGGGGCGGCCCTTGGCAATGTCATGCAAGAACAGCGCGACATAGAGGGCGCGCCGGCGCGGCACCTGCTTCACAAGCTTGCTGACCAGCGGATGATCTTCAACGAGGCGGCCCGTCTCGAGATCGGCGAGCACGCCAACGGTGCGGATCAGGTGCTCATCGACGGTATAATGGTGATACATGTTGAACTGCATCATCGCGACGATGCGTCCGAAATCCGGGATGAAGCGGCCCAGCACACCGGCCTCGTTCATCTGGCGCAGAATCGTCTCCGGTGCGCCATGCGAGGTGAGAATATCAAGGAACACCGCGTTGGCGACCGGATTGACGCGCAAATCGGCGTCGATCAGCTTCAGCGACTGCGCCGCCAGATGGCGTGCTTCGGGATGAATGGCGGCGCTGGTGGCATCGGCTATCAGAAACAGCCGCAACAGGTTGATCGGGTCACGGTCAAACGCCCCAGGGTCGCGCAGATTGATGCGGCCATTATCGATGATAAAGTCACCTGTGGCGAGCTTGCGCCCCCTGGTCCGAAAGCGCTGGACAAAGCGGTTGAGGAGAGGCTTGGGCTTGGCGTGGCGCTCCTCCATCGCCGCACAGACGATGGCGGTCAGGTCGCCGACCTGCTTGGCGACCAGAAAATAATGCTTCATGAAGCGCTCGACATCATCGCGTCCGCTGCGCGCCCGATAACCCAGCCGTTCGGCAATCTGGCGCTGAATGTCAAAGGACAGCCGGTCTTCGGCCCGCCCGGTCGCAAAGTGGAGGTAGCAACGCACCCGCCACAAGAATTCCTCGCACCGCTCAAACAGAGCAAATTCGCGCGGCGTGAACAGCCCGGCCTTGACCAACTGGCGCGGATCATCGGTTTTGAACGTGTATTGACCTATCCAGCTCAAGGTATTGAGATCGCGCAGGCCGCCCTTGCCCTCTTTGACGTTGGGTTCGACAAGGTAGCGTGATTCACCCGCCTTGGTAATGCGGGCATCGCGTTCGGCGAGCTTGGCCATCACAAATTCGCGCGGATCGGCGTTCAGAATATCCTTGTGGAAGCGCAGCTTCAGACGCTCGAACATGTGCGGCGAACCCGCCACCAGGCGCGCATCAATCAGAGTCGTGCGGATGGTGATGTCATCACGTGCCCGCTTGATCGCCGCGTCGAGATCGCGGGTGGCGGGACCTACCTTCTGGGGGAAATCCCACAAGACATACAGCACGCCCTGCACGGTCTTTTCGGCCTCGCTGCCAGCGCCGGGGCCGAGCAAAAAAAGTAAATCAATGTCCGAACCGGGGGCCAGGGTCGCCCGCCCATAGCCGCCGACCGCGACGACGCAAAGATCATCCGCATCGCGCAGCGGATGCAGGTAGGTGGTGACGTAGGCGAGAACGGCGCGAATGATCTGGTCTTCCAGATGGCTCAGGGCTCCCGCGCAAGCCAGCCCGCGCCCGCCCGCCTCAAGCGCCTGGCGGGCAGCGTTGCGGCCCGTCTCAAGCGCCGCAGCAAAGATGGCGACAGCCCCCTTGCGGAAGGCGGCATCATCGGCAGTCTCAGCCCGCAGTGCGCTGATCTGGCGTTCGATGGCATCCAGCGGCCCGCGATGCTGCGGTTTTGGGACGGCGAGGGTGAGGTTCTTGCTGAGGGTGAGGTTCTTGCTCATGCTGGCTGATGTAACATGAGGAATGCGCCCGCGCACGTACGTTAACGATGCTTTGCATGAAGATGCCGCTCTTTTTGACATAAGGCCGCTTGCCAATTGCGCATCATCCCAAGGTCGCATAGAACAGCTTGGATATGAGGCCAGAATGGCCCAGGGAACGAACACGAGGGAGTGCGAGATGGACGAAGCGCGCAAAGTTGCGGCAGGCGATCCGCAAGAGACGCAGGAATGGGTTGACGCCATTTCGGGCGTCATTGCCTTCGAGGGGCCGGACCGGGCCGATGAATTGCTCGGCGCGGTGATTGATACCGCCCGGCGCGGCGGCGCAAAGCTGCCCTTCGCTGAAAATTCGGCCTATCTCAACACGATCCCCCCCGATCAGCAGCTCGCCCACCCCGGCGACCGTCTGCTGGAGATGAAAATCCGTCGCACCATCCGCTGGAATGCTACAGCCATTGTGCTGAAAGCCAACAAGGAATCATCCGAACTTGGCGGCCACATCGCCAGTTTTCAGTCAGCCGCAACGCTTTATGACACCGGCTTCATGCATTTCTGGCACGCCGCCTCGGAGAACCACGGCGGCGATCTCGTCTTTATTCAGGGCCATTCCTCACCCGGAATTTATGCCCGCGCCTATATCGAAGGGCGGCTCACCGATGACCAGTTGAAAAACTTCCGCATGGAAGTTGAGGGCAAAGGCTTGTCGTCCTATCCGCACCCTTGGCTGATGCCCGATTTCTGGCAATTTCCCACGGTTTCGATGGGGCTTGGCCCGTTGATGGCGATTTATCAGGCGCGGTTTCTGAAATACCTGCATAACCGCGGCCTTGCGGACACCGCGCCGCGCAAGGTCTGGGCCTTCATGGGCGATGGCGAGATGGACGAGCCCGAATCGCTGGGCGCGATCTCGCTGGCAGGTCGCGAAAAGCTCGACAATCTGATTTTTGTCATCAACTGCAACCTGCAACGGCTCGATGGCCCGGTGCGCGGCAACGGCAAGATCATTCAGGAGCTCGAATCAGATGTTCGCGGTTCGGGCTGGAATGTCATCAAGGTCTTCTGGGCCTCGGGAGGGGTGGTATTGCTGGCGCGCGAGCATGCCGGCAAGCTGCGCCAGGTGATGGAAGAATGCGTTGACGGCGAATATCAGGATTTCAAATCCAAAAACGGCGCTTATATCCGCGAGCATTTCTTCGGGCGTTATCCCGAAACTGCGGCGATGGTGGCGGATTGGTCGGATGAGCAGATCTGGCGTCTGACGCGCGGCGGCCATGATCCTGTAAAGATCTACACCGCCTACAAGGCGGCGACCGAGCACAAGGGGCAGCCGACCGTGATTCTCGCCAAGACCGTCAAGGGCTATGGCATGGGTTCGGCGGGCGAAGGCCAGATGATCAGCCACCAGCAGAAGAAAATGCCTGGCGATGCGCTGAAACAGTTCCGTGACCGCTTCCAGATTCCCGTCTCGGACGAAGATCTGCCCAAGCTGCCGTTCCTGAAACTGGCAGAAGGCTCGCCTGAACACGCCTATCTGCACGCCAGACGCCAGGCGCTTGGCGGCTATCTGCCATCGCGGCGGATGAAATCGGAGTCACTTGCGGTGCCGCCCCTCACGGCTTTTGCCGCGCAGACGGCAGCAGGCGGCGAGGGCCGCGAATTTTCCACCACCATGGCATTTGTTCGCGTGCTCAACACATTGCTGCGCGACAAGGTGCTGGGGCCACGCATCGTGCCGATTGTGCCTGACGAAAGCCGCACCTTCGGCATGGAAGGCATGTTCCGGCAATATGGCATTTTCAGCCAGGTCGGCCAGCTCTACAAGCCGCAGGATGCTGACCAGCTCTCGTTCTACAAGGAAAGCAAAACCGGCCAGATGCTGCAGGAAGGCATCAATGAGCCAGGCGCAATGGCAAGCTGGATTGCGGCGGCAACGTCCTATTCCACGTCCAACGTGCCGATGATCCCGTTTTACATCTATTATTCGATGTTCGGCTTCCAGCGTGTCGGTGATTTGTGCTGGGCGGCGGGTGACATTCGTGCCCGCGGTTTCCTGCTGGGCGGCACCTCCGGGCGCACCACGCTGAATGGCGAAGGCCTGCAGCACGAGGACGGCCACAGCCACATCCTCTCCGGGCTCATTCCCAACTGCATCTCCTATGATCCGACCTATGCCTATGAAGTCGCCGTTATCATCCAGAACGGCCTTCATCGCATGGTCGAGCAGCAGGAAGACGTCTATTATTACCTGACCCTGCTCAATGAAAACTATGAGCATCCCGCCATGCCTGAAGGGGCGCAAGAGGGCATCATCAAGGGGATGCATCTCATCCGCAAGGCCCCTGACCATACACCCAAGGACAAAAGGGTGACGCTGATGGGCTCGGGGGCGATCCTGCGCGAAATCATCGCGGGGGCTGATTTGCTCAAGCAGGACTTTGGCATAGAAGCCGATATCTGGAGCGTCACCAGCTTCACCGAACTGCGCCGCGATGGCATCGAGGCGGAGCGCTGGAGCCTGTTGCACCCCGAAGAGCCCCGGCGGCTCTCTTATGTCGAGCAGTGCCTGAAAGCGCGCGGCGGCGGCCCGGTGGTGGCCTCCACCGATTATGTGCGGCTCTATGCCGACCAGATCCGCCCGCTTGTGCCCGGCACTTACCGGGTGCTCGGCACCGATGGCTTTGGCCGCTCGGATTACCGGCGCTCGTTGCGGCACTTCTTCGAGGTCGACCGGCAGTTTGTCGCTGTCAGCGCCCTCAAGGCGCTGGCCGATGACCAGCTCATCCCCTCGCGCATGGTCAGCGAAGGCATCCGCATTTACGGGCTCGACCCGGACAAGAAAAACCCGGCGCATGTGTGAGCGTCGCAATCTGACAGAACGACAGACTTGAAGGGGCGAAATATGGCCAGCGTTGACATAAAAGTTCCCGATATCGGCGATTTCAAAAACGTTCCCGTCATCGAGCTTCTGGTGAAGCCGGGCGATATGGTCAAAGCGGATGATCCGCTGATCTCGCTCGAGTCGGACAAGGCGACGATGGAAGTGCCCGCGCCCCAGGGCGGACGCGTTGTCGACGTCCTGGTGAAAGTCGGCGACAAGGTCTCTGAAGGCATGGCCATCGTGCGGATGGAAGCGGAGGGCGCCGCCGCCCCTGCCACCGTAGCGCCTGCGGCTGTCCCGGCTGCCGCTCCGGCTGCACTCACGGTTGTAGCCGCGCCTCAGGCTGCGACACCCGACAGCAACCCGCTGCACAGCGCCGTCCCTGCCCCGGTTGATTTTGGCGGCGTTCATGCCAGCCCTTCGGTGCGCCGTCTGGCGCGCGAGCTTGATGTTGATCTGACCTTGATCAAAGGCTCAGGCGAACATGGCCGCGTGACCAAGGATGATGTGAAAGCCGCGCTTGGCGGCGCTGCACCTGCTGGTGCCATGGCGGCCACCGGCGGTGCTGGCATTCCAGACGTTCCCCTGCCCGATTTCTCGAAATTTGGTGCCACGACGCTCGTGCCGATGTCGCGCATCAAACGCATTTCCGGCCCGCATTTGCATCGATCCTGGCTGAACGTGCCGCATGTCACGCAAAACGACGAGGCCGATGTCACCGACACCGAAGCCTTCCGCAAGGAGCTTGATGATGCCGCCAGGAACGACAAAAAAGCCCCCTACCGTGTGTCGCTGCTGCCTTTCCTGATGAAGGCGGCGGTGTCGGCGCTCAAGGCCTTCCCCGATTTCAATTCATCCCTTGCGGCCAGCAAGGACGCGCTGATCCACAAGCATTACTACCATATCGGCGTGGCGGTCGATACGCCGGACGGGCTGGTGGTGCCGGTGATCCGCGACTGCGACCGCAAGGGCATTGCCGAAATCTCGCGCGAACTTGGCGAAATCTCCGCCCGTGCCCGTGCAGGCAAGCTGAAAGGCGAAGAAATGCAGGGCGGCACCTTCTCGATCTCCTCGCTAGGGGGCATTGGTGGCACGTCCTTCACGCCGATTGTCAACGCGCCGGAAGTGGCCATCCTTGGCGTCGCCCGCGCGAAAATGGCCCCGGTCTGGGATGGCAAGGCCTTCCAGCCGCGCCTGATGTTGCCTTTGTGCCTCTCCTATGACCATCGGGTCATTGATGGCGCATCGGGCGCACGCTTCACCCGCCATCTTGCCGGCACGATGGAAGATCTGCGCCGACTGGCCTTGTAAGCGGGAGCGTTTTCAGATGACTCATGACGTCAAAGTGCCGGATATCGGCGACTTCAAAAATGTGCCGGTGATCGAGATTCTGGTAAAGCCGGGCGATGTGATCAAGGCGGATGACACGCTGATCACCCTGGAATCCGACAAGGCAACGCTGGATGTGCCCGCGCCGCGCGGCGGCACTGTCGCCGCGATCAAAGTGAATGTCGGCGACAAGGTCAGCGAAGGCACGGTGATTGTGACGATGGCCGACGAGGCGGGGGCACAAGCTGCGCCAGCCACCACTGCGGGCGCCGCTGCCGCCACCGCGCCAGCCGCGCCTGCGCCGACACCCGAAGCGGGCAAAGCCGATATGCATGCCGATCTGGTCGTGCTGGGTGCTGGCCCCGGCGGCTATACCGCCGCCTTCCGTGCTGCTGATCTTGGCCTCAAGGTCACGCTGGTCGAGCGCTGGCCGATGCTCGGCGGCGTCTGCCTGAATGTCGGCTGCATACCTTCAAAGGCGCTGCTTCATGCCGCCAAGCTGATGGATGATGCCCGCGACATGGAAGCCCACGGCATTGCCTTTGGCGCGCCGCAAGTGGACATCGCCAAATTGCGCGGCTGGAAGCAAGGCGTGGTTGACCGGTTGGTCGGCGGCCTGTCGGGCCTCGCCAAGATGCGCAAGGTCACGGTGCTGCACGGGTTGGGGCGTTTCACATCGCCAACGACGCTGGCAGTTGACGGGCCGGACGGCGTGAAAACCCTGTCATTTGCCCAATGCATCATTGCTGCCGGGTCTGAACCCGTCACCTTGCCCTTCATCCCGCATGATGATCCTCGGGTGATCGATTCCACCGGCGCGCTTGACCTTGCCGATGTGCCGAAGCGCCTGCTGGTGCTGGGCGGCGGCATTATCGGGCTTGAAATGGCAACGGTCTATCATGCGCTCGGCTCCAAAATCACCATTGTTGAGTTTATGGACCAGCTCATGCCCGGTGCGGACAAGGATATCGTCGCGCCGCTCGCCAAGCGGATTGGCAAGCTCTATGAGGCGATCCATCTCAAAACCAAAGTCACCAAAATCGAAGCCGAGCCGGAGGGCTTGCGTGTGCATTTCGAGGGCGAGAATGGCACCCGCACCGAACTTTTTGACAAGGTCCTGGTGGCGGTGGGCCGCAAGCCCAATGGCAGCATGATTGCTGCCGACAAGGCAGGCCTTATCGTCAATGAGCGCGGTTTCATCCCGGTGAAGGCTGATATGCGCACCAATGTCGATCATGTTTTCGCCATTGGCGACATTGTCGGCCAGCCGATGCTGGCCCACAAGGCGACGCATGAAGCCAAGGTTGCCGCTGAAAACGCCGCCGGACACAAAAGCGCCTTTGATGCGCGCGCTATTCCGTCTGTCGCTTATACTGACCCGGAAGTGGCCTGGGTGGGCCTCACCGAAAACGAGGCCAAGGCCAGGGGCGTTGCCTATGGCAAAGGCGTGTTCCCCTGGGCAGCGTCAGGGCGCTCGCTGGCGCTGGGGCGCGATGAAGGCATGACCAAAGTGCTGTTTGACGAGGCCACGCACCGGCTGATCGGCTGCGGCATTGTCGGCCCCGCAGCCGGCGACCTCATCGCCGAAGCGGCGCTGGCCATCGAAATGGGCGCTGATGCGGCCGACATCGGCAACACCATCCATCCGCATCCAACCTTGTCGGAAACCATCGGCCTTGCAGCCGAAATGTTTGAGGGCACAATCACCGATCTGATGCCGCCCAGGAAAAAGTGACCGGGCAAGGAAAAAATGAGCGGGGATAGCGGCCGGACGGCGACCAGTGCGCGGCTTTGGCAACCGCTGTCACGACTGATTTTCATTGATCGAAACATGGCGCGTTGGGCGGCGCAGCGCCGTGCAACAATGCTCGTCTATGAATTTGCGCGCTTTGGTGTCAAGCAGGCTTGGGCCTGTTTGTTCGGCGCTATCATGCTGACTTTATTGATTTTGACCCGTTATTTCTACCCGGCCCACGCCGCCCTGCCGCGCTATGACTTTCTGACCCTTGCTGCTTTGTGCGTACAAGCCTTCATGCTTTGGGCACGGCTCGAAACCTTTGACGAAGCCAAAGTCATTGCGCTGTTCCATGTTACTGGAACCGCGATGGAGGTTTTCAAAACTGCTGGCGGCTCGTGGACCTATCCAGAATTTTCCTATTTGCATATAGGCGGGGTGCCGCTTTTCACCGGCTTCATGTATGCCTCCATTGGCAGTTTCATGGCCCGCTGCTGGCGGCTGTTTGATTTTCGCTTTGAAGCACACCCGCCCATGGGCCAAGTTTATCTCTTGGCCTGCGCTATTTATGCAAATTTCTTCTTCGATCATTTTGGCGTGGATTTGCGACTTTGGCTTCTCCTCGCTGCCGTACTTGTTTTTGGCCGCACCTGGATTGATTATCGGGTATGGCACCACTACCGCCGCATGCCTTTGCTGCTGGCCAATGGCCTGACCGCGCTCTTTATCTGGGTGGCGGAAAATATCGGTACTTATACGAAGACATGGCTCTATCCGGACCAAAGCGTCGTCTGGACTTATGTCAGCCTCGGCAAGTTCACGTCATGGTACCTCTTGCTGGTGATCAGCTATGCAATGGTTGCCTTGGTCAACAAGCCAAAAACTCTGGCGCGCGGCGTGACAGATGCTGTCACGCCATAAGGGTGCCAATCAACCAGCCAGGCTGGCGGTTGGCGGCCAGCGCGGCACCAGCGCCGGGGTTGCAGCGCGGTAGGCACGATAGGCCTCGCCATACTGGCGCAGCAATTTCCGCTCCTCAAATTTGAGGCCAATGACAAAATACAGCGTGGCAAACGATGCCGTCGCCAGCCCAAGCGGCGTGGTCGCGCTGGCAAGCAACAGCAGGATGCTGGCCGCATAGAGCGGATGGCGGACATATTTGTGCAAGCCTGCCACCACCAGATGCTCGCTGATGCCATCGAGGTTTTCGGCCGTCCCGTTGCGCCATTGCCGCATGCCGCTGAACAACCCCAGATCATATTCGCGCAGGGCCATCGCCAGGACGACAAGCCCGACAAGCTGGGCAATGTGCAGGACAACGCGGAACCACAAGGGCAGATGGAAGGCCGCTTGCCCGGCAAAAGCCCATGCGGAGATCGCCAGAACTGCCGCCAGGTGCACAACGGCCACAAGATTATAACCCAGTCTTTCAGCTGGGCCCAACCAAGCCTGTATCCGCGCTCGCGCCCCGCGTGTGGCCAGAAGACTGTGGGCCACGCCGAAGCTGGCCCAGGCGATGGCGCACACTGACGTGGCCGAAAACAGGCTCATAAGGTGCCACCACTCCCCGCGCGCCGCAAGAACCGTTGCCCAGACTGACCGCTCGCCATTAAATCAGTGCGCCGGTGGGCACCGCGCGCGTCATTTGTAGAAGGCGCGGGCCTGTTCTGATAGATGGGGCCACTTTTTCGGCCAATGGCCGAGCCCGGCTTGGGTATTGGCCCGCTGCTTGTGCGCCTTTGTGCGCGCAGCCGTGCGCCGCTGCGGCGGCAAGGGCACATTGGCCGGAATCGGCGTTGCAGGAACATAGGTGGCAATCAACGGCTTGGCAGGCTTGCTGGCCCCGAGCCCGAACCAGCTTGCATAGAAAGGCCGTCCATGGCCAGACTTGTTGCCTGCCACCACCGTCCGGTCGGTTGCAGTTTTGGCGGGGGCAGAAGCCGCCATGGCGATGGCCAATTTGCGCGCTTTCGCGGCCTTTTTCTCCGCAATATAGGCAGCATAAAGCACGCCCGGCGGATCCTTCAGCGCATCAGGTGGGGCCTTGGGGCCGACCACCGGAACGTCAATACCGCCGGTCACCAGAGCATCGGGACGGCTGACGTCATTGTAACGCCCCGCAAACAGCTTGTTCTGGCCGCCGTCATCATAAACATTTCGCACGGGCGTAACACCCTGGCTGACCAGCAAGGCCACGGCCTGTTGATCGCTTTGCTCAATCTGCGCGACCGCCCCTTCAATGGACGGGTCGCCGGCCAGTTTGGGGCACGGTGCTGCAGCTTCCAGGCGGGCGGAACTGTCAACGGGCTTTTTGTCAAAAACGTAATTGCGACCGCATACGCCCACCTTCGGCGGCGCCTGCGTCGCGGCAAAATGATCATAGCCAACCTTGAGTTCCTTCCAGAACGGCATGTTCGGATCAAGGCGGTATTTGGCGAGGTTTTTTGCAGTCATGCGGAAGGGAAAGCTCTCCATCTGGATGGATTTTTGACCACCATTGAAAGCCTCGCGCGCTATGGCGTAGATTTCGCCGATCTGCTTGTTGGTCATGGAGAAACAACCGGCCGACGAGCAAATTCCATGGACCATGATCGAATTGCCGGTGCGGCCCCAGGCGCGATCATAGGCATTGGGATAGCCGACGTTGAACGACAGATAATAGTGCGAATGCGGGTTCAACTGACCTGGCGTGATCGTGTAAAAGCCTTCCGGAACCTGCCGGTCGCCCGCAGCCTTTTTCGGCCCGAGTTGGCCTGACCAGCGGCACATCGGAAAGCTCTTCAACAAGGTGTACCGTCCGTCGGTTTTCTGTTTCCAGATTTCGAAAACCGATTCCTTCTTGTAGGTGCGGATCATGATGGGCGCTGCGGGCGAAGTATCTTTCGCCTTCATCAAGGCCAGCGTCGCGGGCGGGATCGCCATATAGGCACGGCTGTCGCTGACGCTCTGGCTCTGGCAGGCAGCGAGCGCACTCAGCATCACCAAACCAGCCGCCATGTACATCCAGGCAGAACGGATTTTCTCGAAAAACTTCATCACCCACTCCAACACACAAGGCCATTTGCCCGAGCAACACAGCATTGTCCCGTCCAGTTTAGAATGATCAACCTTGACGGAACCTTACTTGCGTGAGCGCTGCTTTCACAACATGGTTTATGAATTGCTGCCTTCGCCGTTTAACGCGTTTTCACCGGGACGTCAAAAAGCTGGATTTTTGGTGTCTGCCAACAGCTTGGCCTGTGGATAAACCCTGCTCCAATCTTTGCCATTGATCCTCGCCCGTCGGCAGGCCGAACCGCAGCAACCGCGGGGAAGGCGCAAAGGGACGCGACAAGATGCCAAGTTCCAGCAAATGCACAAACCAATTTTGCGCCTGATCATGCTCGACCAGGCGAAAAAGGCATGTTCCACCCCGATCCTCCCAGCCCGAACGCTTCAGCAGCAAGGCAAGGCGGGCACTGTCATCCAGCACCCGCCGGGCCATGCCCTTTTGCCATGACTCGTCAGCCAGCGCTGCGGTGCCGATGTGCAGTGCCGGCCCGCTGACAGCCCAGTCGCCAAAGCTGCGCCGCACCGCACCTGCCAATTCAGGCCGACATACTGCAAAGCCAAGTCTGATACCGGCGAGGCCATAAGCTTTGCCAAATGATCGCAGCACAGTGACATTGGCATGGTGCAAGCCCGCCAAACCCGCAAAACTAGCCTCTTTGGGCAGAAAATCCATGAAGGCTTCATCGACGATCACCTGCCCGTTGGCGCGGCTCAAAGTCACGATCTCGGCTCGGCTCAACACGCGTCCATCCGGATTGTTGGGATTGACCACCACCGCAACGTCAAAGCCGTGCAGATCCGTCAGGCTTTGCACGTCGGCCACGTCCGTTCCCGCGTCAGACCATGCCCCAGCGTGCCCACTGTAGGTAGGCCCAAGAATGCCGACGCTCCGCGCGGGCATCAGGGCGGGCAACCGTTGGATGAGCGCCTGCGTTCCTGGCACGGCCACCACGCACGGCGGCACATCAACCCCATAGGCCCGCGCGGCCACCCGTTCCAGGTCCCCGGCTTCACCCGCATCCGGCAATCTTTGGAACAAGCTGGCCGCAAGTTCGGGCACTGGCCAGCCATGCGGATTGATCCCGGTTGAAAGATCAATCAACGGACGCGGCGCGTCGGGAAACATCCGGGCTGCAGTGGAGATCTGGCCGCCATGGCGGGCGAATTTGGCGACCAGCTCCGAAAGTGCTAGGCGCTGGTCATGCCCTTGATCTTGCATTTCGATGTCGCGCTCGCAGCTCTGCTGATTGAAGCCGTGGTATCTTACCCCCCAAGCCTCTACCGCAAAATCGGCCATCCCGTCACTTGGTTTGGCCATATTTTGAGTTTTTTCGACGACAGGTTCAACCAACCTGCCCTTTCGCCCGCCCAGCGCCGCATACGCGGCACCATGACCATCGCGCTGCTGGTCGTCAGCGCCATGGCCATGACCCTGGCCCTGTCGTCGTGGCTTCAGCCCACCTGGTTTGGACGGCCGATCCTCGGTCTTCTGGCATCGAGCCTGCTGGCGCAACGCAGTCTTTACACCCATGTCAAAGACGTCAGCCTGGCCTTGCGCACAGGCGGGCTCGCTGCGGGTCGCCATCAGGTTTCGCGGATTGTCGGCCGCGATGTTGCCGGGCTTGATGAAGCGGGCGTTGCGCGTGCTGCCATCGAGAGTCTCGCCGAAAATTTTTCTGATGGCGTCGTGGCACCGTTGCTGTGGCTGGTTATCTTGGGACTGCCGGGAATCGTTGCCTATAAAATCATCAATACCGCCGACAGCATGATCGGCCATCGCACCGTTCGACACCTTGATTTTGGCTGGACGGCGGCGCGGCTGGATGATGCGGTCAATTATTTTCCAGCCCGGATTGCCGCTCTGGATTACGTGGTTTTGGCGTGGCTGCGCTTCGGCCGCGCGCGGGCGCGTTCTGCGTTGCACATCATCTGGCGCGATGCTCCAAGGCACCGCTCGCCCAATGGCGGCTGGCCGGAAGCCGCGATGGCGGGGGCCTTGCGGTTTCAGTTGAACGGCCCCCGGCTCTACCACGGAAAAATTGCCGACGAGCCAGTGACCGGCGATGGCAATTACGACCTGAAAGCGCCGGATATTGACCGGGCGCTCGACTTCTATATTGACGGCTGCGTAATGCTCGGGGCATGTCTGGCCGGGATGGCTTTCCTGTCTGGTTGAGGCCGCCTGAAACCTGCCGACCCTCGGCAAGCGCCATTTGTCGGCATTTGCTGCGCTTTTGACCCAAAGGAACTTCGAGACGTGCCATCGACACAGGAAAACTCCCGCAGCGACAGCGCCGATCAGGAACTTGCGGCCTTGCGCGAGGAAATCGACCGGATTGATCTGGCGATGCATCACTTGTTGATGCAGCGCGGCACTGTCATCGAAACCCTGATTGGCATCAAAGCACGCCAGGGGCCAGGTTCGGCCTTCCGTCCGGCGCGCGAAGCCGCCATTTTGCGGGCGTTGCTGGCACGCCATCACGGCCTGCTGCCGCTGGATACCGTCGAAAGCATCTGGCGCATCATCATTGCCACCTTCACTTATGTCCAGATGCCGTTCAGCGTGCATTACGATACCGAAATCGGCGCTTCCTTCATGCAGGACAGCGCGCGATTCCACTTTGGATTTTCTGTTCCGGTGCTGCCAACCCACGGTTCGGAAGCGGTCATCGCCGCCGTCGCGGCCTCGACCGGCGATCTCGGCCTGCTCGCCATCGAGCAACCGCCGAGGGCTGGCGTGTGGTGGCGCAACCTCTCGAATCCCTCCGCCCCAAAAATCATCGCCCGCCTGCCGTTTGTTGACCGCCCTGGCCACCCCGTTGCACAGCCGCAATTTGTGGTTGCGAACCCGCTCGCTGCGACCGCCTCGCGGGACGTCGTCGTCTGCGCGCTGGAACTCGATCGCTGGCATCGGCAATTTGACGATGTCATCCCCGCGCTGGGGGGTGAATGTCTGGCACGGGCGGCGGACGCGGTCGGCCTGCACCTGCTGGTTGCTATCCCCGGTCAAGTCGGGCAAAGCGGATTGCGCGATGCCCTCGCTGCCATGAATGTCAGGCACATACGTATTAGCGAGGTGGGAAGCCATGCCGCGCAATTCATCATGAAAACCACAACTTAGCGTCGTCTTGACCGCGGCTTTGAGTCCTGTGGCCGCTTGACAGGTTCCCTTGACACCACCACCCTTCTGACTGTGGAGCATGAGATGCAGCACGATGCGGCCCCGCCGAACCGCCCGCAAGCGCGTTCGGGAATCGACAGGATTGAGGCCTATGTGCCCGGTTCCACCAGTGTAGCGCCGGGCGTTCGCGCCATCAAGCTTTCGTCCAACGAGAGCCCGCTCGGCCCCTCGCCAGCCGTGCTGGCCGCTTTGGCCGACCTTGGCAGCGAACTGGCGCTTTACCCCGATGGCGAGGCCAAAAAGCTGCGTCAGGCCATCGCCCGACGCTACGGGCTTGATGCAGCGCGCATTGTTTGCGGTGCAGGTTCGGATGAATTGCTGACCATGTTGACCCATGCCTACGCCGGACCAGGTGATGAGGGTATCATCACGCAATATGGCTTCCTGGTGTACAAGATTGCCTTGCTCGCGGCGGGCGCGTCCCCCATCATTGCGCCCGAGGTTGATTTGACGGTAAACGTCGATGCCATTCTCGCCCGTGTCACGCCGCGCACAAAAATCGTCTTCATCGCCAATCCAGCCAATCCCACGGGCAGTTTTCTGCCTTTTGCCGAAGTGGCCCGGCTGGCGCACGCCCTGCCGCGCCATGTTCTGCTGGTCCTCGACGCCGCCTATTGCGAATACGTCACCCGCAACGATTATGCCGCCGGGCTCGAACTTGTCGCCAACGCCCATAATGTGGTGATGACGCGGACATTCTCGAAAATTCATGGGCTCGCGGCACTGCGCATCGGTTGGTGCTATGCGCCGGCCGAAGTCTGCGATGTCCTGAACCGCATCCGAGGCCCCTTCAACATGAACAAGGCGGCGATCGAGGCCGGGGCTGCCGCCATCGCGGATGTCGATCATCAGGCTGCGGCACTGGCCCATAACCAGCGCTGGCGGCCTTGGTTGGCCGAAAACTTGACCTCCAGTGGCATCGAAGTTCTGCCGTCCGAAACCAATTTTTTGCTGTTGCGCCTGCCCGGCACTGCGGGCCATGACGCTGCTGCCGCCGATCGTTTCCTTCTGCAGCGCGGCCTGATCCTGCGACGCATGGACGCCTATGGCTTGCCAGATTGCTTGCGCCTGACGGTGGGGGACGAAGTTGCCAACCGCCTTGTCGTCGAGGCTTTTTCGGCCTTCATGGCCGCTCCAGCCGAGCCCGCTCATGCCTGACACCCATCTCCCCGGTCCGACCGTCTTTGGCCGCATCGCCCTCATCGGGCTTGGCTTGATTGGCTCGTCGCTGGCCCGCGCCATCAAAGCGCGCCATCTTGCCGATCTGGTCATTGTGACCGACAAACAAGACGCGGTTCGCCGTCGGGCTGGCGAGATTGGCCTCGGCGATGAGATAGCGCCTGACGCGGCCTCGGCTGTTGCGGGAGCGGATCTGGTCATTCTTTGCGTACCGGTCGGTGCCAACGCCGAAGTCGGAGCTGCTATCGCCTCGTCCCTGAAACCCGGTGTCATCCTGTCTGACGTCGGCTCGGTCAAGGGTGCGGTGATTGCAGCCTTGTCACCCTTGATGCCAGCGGGCACACATCTGATCCCGGCCCATCCTGTCGCGGGAACTGAGTATTCCGGGCCGGATTCCGGCTTTGCCACCTTGTTTGAAAACCGCTGGTGTATTCTGACGCCGCCCGAAGGCTCGGACATTGCGGCCGTCGAGCGCCTGAGCCAGTTCTGGCGGGCGGTCGGCGCCAATGTCGAGATCATGACTGCTGCCCACCATGATCTGGTTTTGGCCATCACCAGCCATGTGCCGCATCTCATTGCATATAATATTGTCGGCACCGCCGCTGACCTTGAAGAGGTCACGGCCTCGGAAGTCATCAAATTCTCGGCCGGCGGCTTTCGCGACTTCACCCGCATCGCTGCCTCCGACCCAACCATGTGGCGCGATGTGTTTCTCAACAACCGCGACGCTGTGCTGGAAATGCTCGGGCGATTCAATGAGGATCTCGCCGCCCTGCAACGCATGATCCGCTGGGGTGATGGCGATGGGCTGTTTGACCTGTTCACCCGCACACGCGCCATCAGGCGCAATATCATTGCCTCCGGCCAGGAGACCAGCGCGCCTGATTTTGGTCGCCGCGCTGCTGAACCCGTAGCCGAAGCCGCTGCCGCGACCAGGCCCGCAGTTCTGCCGAACAAAAAGACCAACTCCTGAAAAGCCTTCCCGCTCATTGGCCTTCCCCCACGCAATACAATTGAACCTGGCGACCACCTAAGCCGAGAAAACTCCGGTCATGTCCGCAATCACTGCCTGCGCTGCCGCCTGATCCTGCGGCAGGAACCGCACTTCCCATCCGTGTGGGGCAACTTGCTCCAAGGCTTCGTCGCCGATCGGCTTGACGACACCGCAAGCATCGACATGCGTCACGCCGCTGCGTCTGCCTTCGGCATCGACCGCCCAAAACAGAATATTTGTGAATTCGGCGATGTCATCGCGTTGGCTGTAGCGCGTGCAATGATAACGCCGCCCCGAAGCGCCAAGCCACGTGCGAAACCGATCCATGACAGGCTCGCCACACGTCTCGGCCCAACCTGGGCGTCCGCCGCATATGTTGCCTCCGCCTTGTACAAATGCAGGCGCCGCTACCGATTCTGCCAGCCCCATGATCCATCCCCCACGCCCCGACCATGAAACAAGGTAGGAACATAGTGTCGCATTTGTCAAGTTCAAAAAGAGAACAAAATGCAAATTTATGTCAAACAGCCTGCACCAGATGCGCCCGGTCAGGGTGTTCAGCCAGAGCTTCACGGATCAGGCCGTTGCTCGCGGTTTCGATCCTTTTCTGCAATTCCGCCCCGAAAGCCGCAGCATTGAGGCCGGGTTCAATCACCGGCAGGAAGTCGATCACCACGGTTCCAGGATAACGCAGGAACTTGCGCCGCGGCCAGAACATCCCGGTATTGATCGCCACCGGCAGGCAGCGCACGCCGGTTCGTGTGTAAATCAGGTTGGCACCTGGTTTGTAGGCTGGCGGCGCCCCCACGGGACGCCTCGTGCCTTCTGGAAAAATAAACATCTGCCGCCCCTGGCTGAACGCCACTTTAGCCTTGGCAATAACCTGCCGCATGGCACTTCCGCTATTGCTGCGATCAATAGCTATTTGTTGCGCGACGCTGAGATACCACCCAAAAACCGGGATATATTTAAGTTGATTCTTTAGAACAAAGGTGAAATCATCAAAATATATTGGCATAAGAAAAGTTTCCAGGAAAGATTGGTGCTTGGCCGCAATCAGCAACGATCCCTTTGGAATGTTTTCGACATGCCTGAATTCAACTTTTATATTACAAATATATTTCAGTAAAAATATCGTCCCGCGTGCCCATCGGCGAAGCAGCCAATAGACCCCGGTGGGGCCACGCAGCATCAACGGCAGCCCAAAAATCATCAACCCGATCAACATCAGGTAAAAGGCTAAATTGAAAAGCGCGGAGCGTAGAAACAGCATGAATATCCTCGCTTCAGGGGCCGGTCTTTAAGCTGGCAAACATGTCTAGCCGGATCTGGCCGGCGCCGCAGGGCCTGCACCGGGCCTCAGGCGGCCGACTTCATGGGCGGGTGCATAGGGCAAAATCCAGGTGCGCAGGCGCGCAACCAGAAACTTGACATATTCAAATGCCACCAGACGCCGCAAATCAGGTTGGTGCCAAATTTCCCGCTCGGTATGATGGTGTATGACCGGATACGGCAGCAGTCTGACATGCGGCAGGGCATGGCTGATTTCCACCAGGGCTCGCGGCATATGATAATTGGAGGTCACCACAATCAGCGTTTTCTCAATGTGCTGGTTGCGCGCCCATATTTGAGTTTCACGAGCATTGCCGGCCGTATTGAGGGCCGTATAGCCCAGCGTGATGCAGCAGGAAAAGAAGGCGCTGAACTGCGGAATTTGCCGGGCAATCGCCCGGCTGGACGTGGATTTATTGACGCCAGTGATCAGCAGTTTGTCGGCCTTGCGATCGGCCAGCAGTTGCACGGCGTCCGCAACACGCTCCGCCCCGCCGGTGAGCACCACCACGCCGTCGGCATGTTTGGGCAAGGTGGCTGGCACGTAAGCGAGGCTTTGCACGAACCCAACGAACCCCAGCGCCAGGCCGACAATGCCCACAAGCAGCCCGCCCATCAGCCAGATGCCGACGGACGTCCCAGCCCGCCGCCGCGCTCCCTCGGCTTGTGGCGCTCCGGTTGTCATCGCTGCGGCACAAATCCATGCGCCACCATCAGGCGCGGCGCGCGGAACAACTGAAAAAGGAATCCAATAAATACCATGGGCCTATTTCAAATCGCGCTAAGGCCGCCGTCAAGGGCCAGCGCATGTCCGGTCATGAAACTATTGGCAGGACCGAGCATCCACAGCATGGCGTCCACCACCTCCTGGGGTTCGGCCAGCCGTCGCAGTGGCACGAAGCTGGTCAGCCGTGCCTCGGCCTCGGCGCGAGGTCGCTTGCCGTTGTCGAGCATTCCGGTCACCATCGGCGTCTCGGCAAAGGACGGGCAGATCGCGTTGATGCGAATGCCTTTGGCGGCATATTCGCCCGCCGCTGATTTGGTCAGGCCGATGACGCCATGCTTGGCAGCAGAATAGACCGACATCATCGGTGCGCCCACCAATCCGGCCACGGAGGCGACATTGAGGATGACGCCACGGCCCTTTTCTACCATAAGCGGCAATTGCGCGCGCATCGCCAGAAAAACACCGAAGAGATCAACGGCCAGCACCTTGCTGGCCTCGTCGGGGGCAATATCAGCCAGGCGGCTGAGGCCATGCGCCAACCCGGCATTGTTCAACGCCAGATCAAGCTGTCCAAACCGTTGGCGCGCCAGCCCCGCAAGGCCCGCATGGGTAGCTTCCAGCGCAACATCGCCCGCCAAAGCGGCAACAGTGCCACCCGCAGCTTCCACTTCAGCCACCACCGCCGCCAGCGCATCGGCCCGCACATCGGTCAACACCAGCTTGGCGCCTTCTTGCGCCAGTTGCAGCGCCGCGAGGCGGCCAAACCCGCCTGCCGCTCCGCTGACCAGCGCCACCTGCCCCACAAACCTCTTTGTCATCTTTGTGCCTCTCGCGATGCCTCTAGCCCCATGCGCGCCAGCAACGGCACCGCTGTTCCCATTTTCAACCCGCGTTCCGGATTGGATGCATTACCCGAAAGCGCCCGCTTTTTGACGCCCTGCAAAATCGCCGCAAGGCGGAAAAAGCTGAAAGCGAGGCAGAATGGCCATTGACTGATGCCCGAAAGCCCCCGTCGCCGGCAATAATCATCGACGTAAGCCTCTTCGCTGGGAATGCCCAGCGCCGCGCGGTCAACCCCCGCAAGGCCGCGAAAATTGCCCTCATGCGGCAAACGCCATTGCATGCATTGATAGGCGAGGTCGGCGTAGGGATGGCCGAGGGTCGAGAGTTCCCAATCCAGCACGGCCCGGATCCTCGGCTCCTGGGCATCAAAAATCATGTTGTCGATTCGCCAGTCGCCATGCACCAGCGCCACGCGACCATCATCATCAGGCTGATGGCTGGCCAGCCACGCCATCAGCGCGTTCATCTCCGGCTCGTCCCCGGTCTCCGATTGCCGGTATTGATCGCTCCAGCGAGCCGTCTGGCGGGCAAAATACGAGCCGGGCTTGCCAAAATCGCCAAGGTCGAGCGCCACGGGATCAAGATCATGCAAGGCAGCCAGCGCCTTGTTCATGGCATCATAGACGCCAACCCTCTGGCTATAAACGAGATCGGGCAGCGCCGGATCCCAGAAAATCCGGCCCTCGACATAAGTCATCACGTAAAACGCCGCCCCCAGCGGCGCTGGGTCTTCGCACAGCCAGAGCGCGTCAGGCACGGGTACACGCGAGCCCTTCAGGGCCCGCATCACCCGAAATTCGCGCTCGATGGCGTGGGCGGATTTCAACAGCGTGCCCAACGGCTTCATCCGCAGCACATAACGACCGGAGCGCGCTGTCACCAGAAATGTCGGGTTGGATTGACCTGTGGCGAATTTCACGACGCTTTCAAAGCCCAAAAACCCGGGAACCGATTTGGTCAGCAGCGTCCCCAGGGCTTCTGGCTCAAAGGGAAGCGGGGTCGCGACCGACATGTTGACCTCGTCCTTGGCCCGAATTGGCATCCCGATCAGGATGCATGTTTTGTTTTTCCAGAGCGTGGGCGGCAAGTCAACGCACGATATCAAGGCAAGGCCGGTTACACCCCGCCACAGACGTCCGCAAAGACGCGGCCGGAAGGATCTTCTCGTATCAAAAAGGCCCGATGCCTTGGGAGCATCGGGCCTTGAGGCTTGAATCGAGCTGGCTTGGATTTACCTGCTCGAGCTTTAGCGGCGGTTTCCAGTCAACCGCAGCAGCGCGATGAAAATGTTGATGAAGTCGAGATAAAGCTGCAGAGCGCCGAACACCGACTTCTTGGTCGTCACGTCATAGCCATCGCCTTCGGCATACATTTCCTTGATCGCCTGGGTGTCCCACGCGGTCAACCCGGCAAAAATCAGCACCGCAGCCATCGAGATGCCAATCTGCAGTCCCGAGCTATGGACAAATATGCCCACGAAGCTGGCGATCACCAGGCCGATCAACGCCATGAACAAGAAGTGGCCCATAGCCGACAGGCTGCGTTTGGTGGTGTAGCCATAAAGGCTCAACGCACCAAAGGTGGCTGCCGTGATGAAGAAGGCGTTGGCCACCGATGTCGCGGTATAAATCAGCAGGACACTTGAGAGGAACAATCCCATCAAGGCCGAATAGACCAGGAACACGATGCGCGTGGTGGCCCCCGACATGCGGGATTGGCCAAAAGACAGGGCCATGACAATGGCCAGCGGAGCCAGCATCACCACCCAGCGCAACGGGCTTTCAAACAGCGCCTGGCCAACGCTTGTCAGCATCAGCGGGTTGCTGCCCGGCACTACGGCGGTAAGAAACACGGAATAGGCCACGAGGCCAGTGATGGCGAGGCCAAGCGCCATATAGTTGTAAACGCCGATCATGTAGCTGCGCAGGCCCTGGTCAAAGGCGCTGTCAGTCCGCGTGATACCGGTAGCGAACCGATTGGCGGCATTGCGGTCAAAATTGGACATGGTAACTCTCGCCTTGCTGGACGCGCAGATCCGCGCCCTCAAGCCTGCAATATGGGATGATTGCGGCAAAACTGCAAGCTTCCCGCCCTTGACGCAAAGCCCCGAACAGCAAAATTCCGGCGAGGCGCGGGGCCTTGCCGGAACTTCACTCGCTGATGTGACCCAGTGCTCAGCCTACCTGATGCCCGGTTACTCCGGCACTCCCCTTGGCTCTAGAATTTGTAATTCAGGCCAAAGCGCACGTTGGACAGGCCCACTCCGGTATGAACCGCAGCGGCCGTGCCGCCAAAAACCGTCGAGGGGGACAAACTGGTGTAGGTATATTCGGCCTTGGCCGAAATATTCTGGGTGAAGGCATATTCGAGGCCAGCACCAACAGCCGTACCGGCGTGAAAGCCATTTGCTGTGCCGTTTACCGCAGGGCTGCTCACGCTATATTGCTCGTAACCCATGGCAAGGCCGCCCGTGACATAGAGCAAGGCCTGATCAATCGCATAACCAAGGCGCAGGCGCGCCGTGCCAAGCTGGCTGACCTTGCCGCTATAATTTGTCGTGCCAATGGTGCGTTTCGCCGACAGGTTCTGGAAGTCGTAATCACCTTCAGCGCCGATCACGAACTGGTTGATCTGGTAATTATAGCCGACAGTGCCGCCGATCGCCCCGCCAGTCGCCGAGCCGAAGGCTCCCGAACCGCCACTGGTGAAGCCGCCTGTCGTGAGGCCACCATTGATACCCACATAAAACCCCGTCCAGTTATAGGCGGAAATCTGCGGCTCATAGGGGGCGGCAGGTTGCGGCGCATAGTCATGGGCTGGCAAATCCGCCGCCATGGCGGCACCCGCGAGCGTCAGGGTCGAAGCGGCCAAGACCCCTGCGATAAATTTTTTCATCGAAATCTCCTGCGTTTGTGGCGAAACCCGGTCTGACATCCCATTGGACATCGAGTAACAAAACGATACCACGAACGTATCCATCTGTCTGTGTTTCAAAAGACACAGCCAAATTTGAGAATGTGTCAAGAAAAAGATAGATTCAGATTCAATTATGAAATTGTAATCATTCTGTTAACGAACAATTTACTATATGG
>VFSW01000700.1_pt1 | contig 49869 bp, 46 predicted proteins | sample 5358111 | NCBI WGS metagenome assembly VFSW01 (sample SAMN11554181, study PRJNA540505) | mine drainage metagenome | isolation source: sediment from site ElyBrook_90M | place: USA: Ely Copper Mine, Vershire, VT | collected 2017 | reverse complement strand
TAATGGTCCAGCCGTCGGTGTTGCCGTTCGTGGGGCCATTGCTGTAGATGGTGTCTGCCATGGCCGGGAGAGCCGCCAACGCCAGCAATAAGAGAACAAGCGAAGCAATACGTAGTTTCAAGGAACGTCCTCCTTTAGGTAATGGTGAAAAAGGCTTGGTAACGATACTCCGCTACCCTGGAAAACAACCCGCCGTCTGCTCCCAACCTCCGCTTTCACATCGCCAAGGGGGAAACCGTGCTGCTTCCGGCCCAGGGTTGCATCCCGGTCCCGAAACCATACGGCGAGGCCTCGACTCAGAAAAAGCTAAGCACGTCAGGCTTTGGCGCCGTGAAGAGTCAAGGACCTGGGAGACCGGCGCCAACTATGGCAACAGGGCATCCTCTCGGCAGTCACGAATTCCAGCCCTGCTGCTGCCCTGTATTGATGCCTTGTCTAGACACTACCGGCTTGAGATGAGCAATCCTGTTGCCGCGCTAAGTAGCTGAAACTATGACCTATCGATGGCTTATTGCTGCAAGAGCTTGCAACAAAGTTCGCAGGATTTTCCAGGCCCGATGGTAGGTATTCCCAATATGGGACAACTATAGGTACTCACTCAAGACCTCTACTATAGCTACTATAGGCATTCCTATAATGGGACAATAACAGGAGTGATGGTTTGGGACTATTGCCCTAAACTATGCTTATGCCACAGTTAGAAAAATTCCCAAATCGGGAATTACGGCTACGCGGGATGCGGCCATCGCGAGGACTGGACAACACATCTCGGCATCTATTGATCCCTGCATAAGTCGTGGCACCGGGGCACAGTTTTTGGGGAAAAATGAAAATACCGGCCCTTGGGCCGTAAATTGCCGCTCCAATGGATTCCGGGCTAGCCCCGGCTCACGCTGGAGAGGACCTTTCTTTTGCAGCGATAAATAGCCCCGCCGAAGCCATCACCGCGGCCGCGTGGCGAAGCCCTGCTGTGTCCACGGCTTGCTCCAGTCCCAAACCCCGGACATGGCTGCATCCTCTATCAGCACCTTTCGCACTTCGCCTTCGTCGGATGGCTTGTGCATAGTGTTTACATCTATACCGTGCTTTTCTTGCTATAGCTACGAGCAACTACTAGTTACTAGGTGCTAATCGCTCCCTCTCACCGCCCCACCAGCCGCTGCATCTGTTCCGAATACCGGCCCCCTTGCACCGGAACTTTGGCCGCCGCGCCTTCGATCTCGCGCAGGTCATCGTCTGTCAGCTCAACCTCCACTGCTCCAAGGTTCTCCTGCAAGCGATGCAGTTTGGTTGTGCCTGGGATAGGGACGATCCACGGCTTCTGCGCCAGCAACCACGCTAATGCGACCTGCGCCGGCGTCAGCTTCTTTCGTTCCGCGAATCGGGTGATCACATCCACCAGGGTCTGGTTCGCTTTGCGGTTCTCCGGCGAAAAGCGCGGTGAACTATTGCGGAAGTCGGTGCTGTCGAATGCGGTGTTCGCGTCGATCTTGCCGGTGAGAAATCCCCTGCCCAGCGGACTGTACGGCACGAAGCCAATGCCCAACTCCTCCAGGGCCGGCAAGATTTCTTCCTCCGGCTCTCGCCACCACAGCGAATATTCACTCTGCAGCGCCGTTACCGGCTGCACCGCGTGCGCGCGCCGGATCGTCTGCAGTCCCGCCTCCGAGAGCCCAAAGTGCTTCACCTTGCCTTGCTGAATCAAGTCCTTCACCGCCCCAGCCACATCTTCGATGGGCACATCCGCGTCGACCCGGTGCTGATAGAACAAATCGATCACCTCGGTCCTCAGGCGCTTGAGCGAAGCCTCGGCCACCTCTCTGATGTGCTCTGGCCGGCTGTCTAATCCGCCCAGACGACGCTCCGTCTTAGGGTCGATCTTCCACCCGAATTTTGTCGCAATCACCACCTGGCTGCGAAACGGCGCCAGCGCTTCGCCCACCAGCTCTTCATTGGTGAACGGGCCGTAGACCTCGGCGGTATCGAAGAAGGTGACACCGCGTTCCACCGCCGCCCGAATCACGGCGATACCTTGCTGCTTATCGACCGCCGGACCGTAGCCGAAGCTCAACCCCATGCAGCCGAAACCCATGGCCGATACTTCCAGATTCGTATTTAACTTACTGCTTCCCAGTTTGCGCTTTTGCATGATTTCTCCTGTAGTCATTAGCTTTTCGTTAGCAGTCTCGCCTTGCTAATCTTCGCACCCCACCTGCAGGTCGCAGTCTAAAAGCCGGTCGCTAATTGCGAATCGCTTCTGCTGTTCCCGTCAGCGTGCCGACGGCACTCCTTCCCGGGCGCGCAAGGCGCACACGAAAGAACCGCCGTTTCGTGAATCCTGAACCATGCGTCGATCCACGATCCACGAAACACGATCCACGAACTGCCACTATTTCAGCGATGCCATGTCAATCGAGAAGCGGTACTTCACGTCCGACTTCAGCAATCTCTCATACGCTTCATTGACTTTCTGGATGGGTATGACCTCGACATCGGCGATGATATTGTGCTGCCCGCAGAAGTCCAGCATCTCCTGAGTTTCGGCGATGCCGCCGATGGGCGAGCCTGACAAGCTGCGGCGGCGCGCAATCAGGGCAAAAGCGGCCACGGCAAGAGGCTTGGGCGGCGCGCCCACCAACGTGATGTTGCCATCCTGGCGCAGCAGATTGAGGTAGGCATTAATGTCGTGATCGGCGGAGACGGTGTCGAGAATGAAGTCGAAACTCTCAGCGTGCTTCTCCATCTCGCTGGCGTTGCGCGAGACGATGATCTCGTCGGCGCCCAGCCGCAGCGCATCGTCCTTTTTGTTGGGCGAGGTGGTAAAGACGACGACGTGCGCCCCCAGGGCGTGGGCGATCTTCACGCCCATGTGGCCCAGGCCGCCCAGGCCGACCACCCCGACCTTCTTCCCTTTGCTGACGCCCCAGTGACGCATCGGCGAGTAAGTGGTGATGCCCGCGCAGAGCAATGGCGCGGCGCCCGCAAGGTTCAGGTGTGCGGGGACGCGCAGCACAAAGTGCTCGTCAACTACGAGACTCTGCGAGTAGCCGCCAAAGGTCACGCCTTCCCGATGCTTGTCGGGACTATTGTAGGTAAAGGCCACATTCGGGCAGAACTGCTCGAAGCCGGCCCGGCACGCGGGGCAGGTGCGGTCGGAATCGACCATGCAGCCCACCGCGACCAGGTCGCCGGTCTTGAACTTAGTGACGGAGGAGCCGACTTTGGCGACGCGTCCGACGATCTCATGGCCGGGAACGATGGGGTAGACCGTGGGCATGAACTCGCTCCACTCGTCACGCACGGCGTGCAGGTCGGAATGGCAGATGCCGCAGAATAGAATTTCTATCTGGACGTCGTGTTCCGTGGGATCGCGCCGCGCGATCGTGGTGGGGGCAAGCGGCGATGCAGCGTGAGCAGCGGAATAAGCTTTGGCGTTGTACATAATCCTATTAGAGTCGCGCGGATTCTGCGGGAATCTGGAATGTGCGCCATTTTACATACAAATGACGCCAATCCATGTCCGGAGCGGGAGTTTGACGCAACTCACGCGATGTACGCCAGCTTTAGAGCAAGCCACGCCTGCATACTGCCATGCATCTGGACGACGGGCTCGCCCGTCACTCGAACCCGTTCGCGCGGGTCTACCTGGTGGAAGCCGCCGGCACAGGTGCCCGTCTGGCGGGGAAGGCCGGACTTGATCAATGTCAAGTCCTCTGCCCATAGTTTGCCCGCACAGCACGCCAAGGTGCTAAGCGAATCCGCCGCCGATTGAGAGCCAACAAACTCTGATTACGTCCGGTGCTTGAAAGGGGCGGCCTTTCAGAAAAACAAAGGTCCCTCAGCTCTTCGCAAACTGGAGCTCCGTTTTTTGGATCATTTGCCGCCACAAGGAATCCGGATCGGAGTCGAAAACAGTTTTGGCATCCCCTTGGAAGATGAACCACGAGCCCAGTTTTATTTCCATCCGCAGTTGATCATTATTCCATCCGGCATAGCCTAGATAAACATGGAAGTTCTCGGGATCGGGCCGGCCAGCGATGGCTTTTTCGAAGGGGGCCTTGGTGGAGATCAGGTAGATCCCGCTGAGGACCGGCTCTGCGCCGTCGAGCTTGGCCTTGGATCGCAGCAAGGCAATGACTGCCGAAGTCTCCACGGGACCACCGAGATAAACCAGGTCGGAACGGTTCTTCGCCGCCTCTAAGTCCAACGCTTGTGAGAGCGGGACATTCGTGCGCCGATTAAGAACCAGCCCGACGACGCCATCGGCATCGCAGCGAACCAGCAGAACTACGGTTTTGGCGAAATTCGGATCGCCCAGGGTGCGGCTCGCTACCAGCAACTTGCCAGTACCGATATCTTTGGGATTCTGCGATTGCACCGGAAGAAAGAGGGTGGAGGAGTTCTCTGCCTGCACGGGGGAGAACCCGTTGGATCGGGCAAGCTCGTTCGACGACCGGGCCGTGTGCGACAGCGGCTCATCGGGAGCAACCGCTGGAGGGTACAGCCGCGAGTTCGGCATCGCTTCATCGACTTTGCCTGCCTGAACGTCCAAACGTGGTGGCACAGCGAAGGCAAGGAAAATCACCACCAGCGTTGCAAGAAAGCCCAGTTTGCTCAGAGACATTGCTGCTCTCCTGACATCCGATCCCGCTCTCGATTCCGAATAACTTGGTTCGCCGGTAGAAATTATAGTCAGCAGCCGGTCGGATTCCTCTCGTGGCAGCAAGAATTTCCTGGGGCAGTGGGCAGTTGGAGCGCAAAAAATAGGGCGGGCTGGGAGATTTAAAGAGCTTCTCATCGAACCGGCCGGGCTGCGTCACAGCGAGTTGCTCGGGCTATGGGGAAGATTGTTCCAATTGCGCAGTTTAGGCGGTTGGTAGTTGGACGCATGCGAGCCCGCGTCTTGGGCCGTTGGTTTGCTTCAAGTTCGTACCGGAAGCGCCGATATACAGAGCGAATACGCCTGCTTCGATACGCAGACTAAAGGAAGCAAGTAATGGATCCAAACCCGTTGGGTATGCCCGCCTCGAACAGTGATGACGGGATGGACGAGGTCATAAAGGAATTTTTGGTTGAGAGCAACGAGGGGCTGGACCGCTTCGATAGCGACCTGCTGGCTTTGGAAAAAGACCAGCACTCGCGAGAGTTGCTGGACAGCGTCTTTCGCGCCATCCACACCCTCAAGGGCACCGGCGGCGTGCTGGGATACGAAAAACTAGTGGCGATTTCGCATGTCGGAGAAAGCGTGCTCAGCCGCATGCGCGACGGAACCCTGGCGCTTTCGCGGGAGATTGCCACTGCTCTGTTGACCATGGCCGATGTGCTGCGCCGCATCCTGCAGGAGATTGCCGCCAGCGGAACCGAAGGCGACGCGGAGTGCGGCCCCGCGGTGCAGCAGTTGACGGCGATCCTGAATGGGACACCACTGGCGCCGGCGCCGATGTCCGCCCCCCCAGCCTCGGAAGCTAACCCTCCGATACAGGCCGAGTCCCAGTCAGCGGCTCCCGGTACAGCCCCGCTGCCGTGGAGCGGCGATGCTGCGCCCCGTCTAGGCGAGGTCCTGCTGGAGTCGAAGATTTGCCAGCCGGACGACATTCAGGCCGCCTGCGAATTACAGGAGCGGGGCGATACGCGTTTGCTGGGGCAGATTCTGGTCGAGGGCGGCGTGGCCTCGCCCGAGGCCGTGGCCGAAGCGCTGAAGGTAGAGAGCGAGCATCGCGACCTGGCCAGCAATACGATTCGGGTCGATGTCGCCTTGCTGGACAAGGTGATGAACCTGGTGGGCGAGCTGGTGCTGGCCCGCAATCAGGTGTTGCAGTTCACCGGGACGCAGGAGGACAGCAGCTTTCTCAGCACCGCGCAAAGGCTCAACCTCATCACCACCGAGCTGCAAGAGGGGGTGATGAAGACCCGTATGCAGCCCATCGGTAATGTGTGGAACAAGCTTCCGCGCATCGTGCGCGATCTGTCGCTGGGCTGCGGCAAACGGGTCGAAGTGCAGATGGAAGGCGCCGGAACGGAGCTGGACAAAACCATTATTGAGGCCATCAAGGACCCGCTGACCCACATCATTCGCAATGCCGTGGACCATGGCATCGAGATGCCGGAAGCGCGGACCATGGCGGGCAAATCGCCCGAGGGCCATCTCCTGCTGCGCGCCTTTCATGAGGGCGGGCAGGTCAACATCGAGATCTCCGATGACGGTGCCGGCATCAGCACGGAAAAGCTGCAGGCCAAGGCGATCGCCAAAGGGCTGATCAGCGCCGACCGTGCGGCGCGTATGTCAGAGCGCGAGGTGCTGGGCCTGATCTTTGCTCCCGGCCTGTCCACCGCCGAGCAGGTGAGCAACATCTCCGGGCGCGGCGTGGGCATGGATGTGGTCAAGACCAACATCGAGAAGATCGGCGGCACGGTGGATGTGCAGAGCACGGCCGGCAAGGGCACGCTGCTGAAGATCAAAATTCCGCTGACGCTGGCCATCATTCCCGCCCTGGTGGTCACCAGCGGCGGCGAGCGCTTCGCCATCCCGCAGGTCAGCCTGATTGAACTGGTGCGCTGCGAAGGCGAGCAGGCGGCGATCGAAGACATTCACGGCGCGTCGGTGTACCGGCTGCGTGGCAACCTGCTGCCGCTGATCTATCTCAATCGCGAGCTGCAACTAGAGACTGGAGCCCCGTCCGAGGCAGTGAATATTGTCGTCCTGCAGGCCGCCGACCGCCAGTTCGGGCTGGTGGTGGACGAGATCAATGACACCGAAGAGATCGTGGTCAAGCCGCTTTCCAAGCAGTTGAAGTCGGTCTGCTTTGCCGGGGCGACCATCATGGGCGATGGCAAGGTAGCGCTGATCCTGGATGTGCTGGGGCTGGCGCAGATGGCGCGCGTGGTGTGCGAGCGGCGCGAACCGTCGTTGAGCGAGCATGCCGCCCAGGGGAGCGAAGCAGCGGCGCGGCGGGACTCCTGGCTGCTGTTCCGCATTGGCCAGGACGGGCGTATGGCCATTCCTCTGTCGCTGGTTTCGCGGCTGGAAGAGGTCCCGGCCTCCAAGATCGAGCACTTCGGCGGGCGCGAGGTCATCCAGTATCGCGACCAGATCATGCCCTTAACCCGGCTGGCCAATGTGCTGGGGTATGACGGCGCGGCGGCGAACGATTTGCTGCAGGTCGTGGTGTATTCCAGCAACGGACGCAGTATCGGCCTGGTGGTGGACGAAATTCTGGATATTACCGACCAGGCGGCGGAAGTGCAGAGCATGCTGTCGTCGAAGACCTTGAAGGGGGCAGCCGTACTGCAGCAGCGGGTGACCGATCTGCTGGACCTTCCCGCCCTGCTGGCGACGCAAAACTTAGGGGACATCCAAGGAGTGCAGGCATGAGCCAGCAGCGACAGTTGTGCACGTTCTTTTTAGAAGACCTGTTCTTTGGGGTGGAAGTGGAGAAGGTGCAGGAGGTCATCCGCTATCAGGCGATGACGCATATTCCACTGGCCCCGGGGGTGATCGCCGGGCTGATCAACCTGCGCGGCCAGATTGTGACCGCCATTGACCTCCGCCGGCAACTGGACTTGCCTCCGCGGAGCGGCGAGCAGTTGCCGATGAATGTGGTGATTCGTCGCGAGGATGGGCCCATCAGCCTGCTGGTGGACGAGATTGGCGATGTGGTCGAGGTTGAGGAAGACTCGTTTGAAAATCGCCCCGACACGCTGGAGGCCCGGCGACGGGAATTCTTGCGTGGCGTTTACAAGCTCAAGGAAAAGTTGCTGCTGCTGCTCGATACGGAGAAGGCTGTGTCGGTGGCGGGTCCAGGGGCGGCGGCTTAGAAGTGATCGAAACGGACCCAGAGAATCAATAAGGAGCTCCTATGTCACACGCACACACGATTGCCATTCCCAAGATCGATGAAGCGGCCATTCCGCTCCTCCGGGCCAAGAAGAATGGACATTACAAGACCGACCCATACGTTCAGCTTTTGGAAGTCTTTGATCTGATCCCCGGCCTCGTGGTCGTCATGGATCGGGAGCATACGATTGTTGACCTGAATCAGACGGCGGCTCGCACCGCTGGAAAATCGAAGGCGAGTTGCGTTGGGCAGAAGTTCTGGGACCTATACGACAACCCGGACTGCCGCGCCGGAACCTGCGCTGCGTCACGCGCAGTTAAGACCGGGACCGTATGTGAAGGGTTGGCCCGCCCGGTCATTCAGGGGAAGGAAGCACCGGTGCTCGTCACCGCCGCGCCGCGATTTGGCTCGAACGGAGAGGTGATCGGAGCCGTCGAGTTGATTTTTCCTGCCGCTGCCGACATCTTGCTCGCGGACGAAATCGACCGCCTGGCCATTGCCGCCGCAGAGGGACAGCTCAATGAACGCATCAAGGAAGACGCATTTGAAGGCCGTTACCTGGACAGGGCCAAATCCGTCAATCGGATGCTGGAGGCCATCGCTATCCCGCTTCGCGTCATCCACGAAACGCTCGAAAAAATAGCGGTCAACGATCACACCGTCCAGTTGCCTACTGACTATCCGGGACTTTTCGGCCAGCTTGCGGAGGCGGTCAATAACACGCTGACACGGCTGCGCAACGCCACGCGTGTGATGCGCAACGTAGCTGCCGGGGACTTCGCTCAGGACCTGGAGGACCTCAGGAAGGTTGGCAGGCGCTCGGAAAACGACACCCTGGTGCCTGCGCTTGTCCAGACGATGGAGTCCATCGGCAACCTGGTAGCCGACGCTGAGATGCTTTCCTCCGCGGCCATCGACGGCAAGCTTTCGACGCGAGCTGACGCATCGAGGCATGCGGGCAAATATCGCGACGTAATTGAAGGCGTGAACGCCACCCTCGACGCGGTGGTCGGTCCGCTGCAGGACGTGGGCCAGGTGATCGACAAACTGGCAGGCGGCGACCTCACTGCGCAGGTGGAACGCGAATACGCCGGTGATTTCAATAAACTGCGGGGCTCAGTGAATGCCCTGGCCAGCCAGGTGCGCACCGCGATGCAGCAGATCGGTGTGAACACCACTGCCCTGGTCTCGGCCGCCGAAGAGCTGAACAAGGTCAGCGAGCAGATGAGCGCCAACGCCGATGAAACCGCCACCCAGGCCAACGTGGTGTCGGCAGCCTCCGAGCAGGTCGCCGGAAACGTGCAGACGGTGGCCACCGGGGCCGATGAGATGGGCGCCAGCATCAAGGAGATCGCCAAAAACACCGCAGACGCCACGCGGGTAGCGACCAGCGCGGTGAAGTCGGCCGAGGAGACGAACCAGACCATCAGCAAGCTGGGCCAGAGCAGCGCCGAGATTGGCCAGGTGATCAAGGTCATTACCTCGATCGCACAGCAAACGAATCTGCTGGCGCTCAACGCCACGATCGAAGCGGCGCGCGCCGGCGAGGCGGGCAAAGGTTTTGCGGTCGTGGCCAACGAAGTGAAGGAGCTGGCGAAAGAGACGGCCAAGGCGACAGAGGACATCAGCCGCAAAATTGAGGCGATCCAAACCGACACGAAAGGTGCGGTGGAGGCCATCGGCCAAATCGGCAGCGTGATCGTGCAGATTAACGACATCCAGAACACGATTGCCAGCGCGGTGGAAGAGCAGAGCGCAACCACCAACGAGATCAGCCGCAACCTGGCGGAGGCGGCGCACGGCAGCTCCGAGATCACCAAGAACATTACGGGTGTCGCCGAGGCGGCGCGCAACACCACCGCGGGCGCCAGCGACACACAGAAGTCCGCGCAAGCACTGGAAAGGATGGCGGCGGAGCTCCAGAGCTTAATCGCTCAGTTCCGATGCTAGGACTGGGAAGGCGAGGGCCTCGCAGGGCAGCAATGGACGTATGTCTCTGCGGGGCCTGCTTCGCCAGAAAGGGGCCTCACATGCGCGCCCTGGTGGTGGATGACTCCTCGGCTATGAGGGCCATGCTTCGCCTGACGCTCAAGAAGCAGGGCTTCGAGGCCATTATTGAAGCCAGTCAAGGGGTGGAAGCGCTGGAACGGCTAGCCGAGCCGAACCATTTCGAGCTGATCCTGATCGACTGGAACATGCCAACCATGGACGGACTGGAGTTGCTGCGCCGGGTTCGCTCGCAATCACGATATGCAGCCATCCCGATCATGATGGTGACCGCGGAAACCAGCATGAACCGGATGGCGGAAGCGCTTGCGGCCGGCGCCAACGACTACATGATGAAGCCCTTCACCTTGGATGTGGTAGCCAACAAATTGCGGCTGATGGGGTTATGAGCCTAGCACAACGCAAAATTCGGGTGCTGGTGGTGGATGACTCCGTAGTGATCCGGCGCATGATCGCGGGGGTGATTGGCGGCGACCCGGAACTGGAGATCGCCGGCCACGCCGCTAACGGGCAGATCGCGTTGCAACTGCTGGAGCAGGTTTCGCCCGACGTGGTCACGCTGGATATCGAGATGCCGGTGCTGGACGGCCTGGCCACGCTGAAGGCCATGCGGGCCAAGCGTTACAACGTTCCGGTCGTCATGTTCAGCACGCTGACGGAGCGCGGGGCGGAAGCTACCATCGACTCGCTGGCTCTCGGGGCCAGCGATTATGTTGCCAAACCAACCGACGCAGGGAGCCTTGCCGCGGCCCGGGAGCGGATACGCGAAGACCTGATTCCGAAAATCAAGGCGCTGTGCCGCACGCGAGCGACGGCGACGGCGCAATCGGCGCCGGTTCGGTCGCTCGCCTGGCGCCCCGGGATCGCCCAACGAGTTGATGTGGTCGCGATCGGATGTTCGACCGGCGGCCCGAAGGCGTTGGCCGAGTTGCTGCCACTTCTTCCCCGGGATTTTCCCGTGCCGGTGCTGATCGTGCAGCATATGCCTCCCACCTTCACCCGTTTTCTGGCGCAGCGCCTGACCGGACTTTGCCAGCTTCCGGTGGAGGAAGCCACCGAAGGCGCGGCGGTAGCCGCGGGAAAAATCCGGATTGCGCCGGGCGGCTTCCACATGATGGTGTCCTGCGACGGCCGCAGCAGGAAGCTGGCCATCACGCAGGATCCGCCGGAAAATTCTTGCCGGCCTTCGGTCGATGTCCTGTTCCGCTCGCTGGTGCCGGCATTCGGCAGTCACGTGCTGGCGGTAGTTCTGACGGGCATGGGTCAGGACGGCTTGCGTGGTTGCGAGCGCCTGGTGGAAGCCGGAGCCCACATTCTGGTACAGGACGAGGCCAGTTCGGTGGTCTGGGGGATGCCGGGCTTCGTCGCCAAGGCCGGACTGGCGGACGACGTTCTGCCGATACCGGAGATCGCGGCGCGCATCATAGAGCGCGTGACCGTGCTCCGACCTTTCGCCGCGATAGGATCGCGCCCCTGCATTTCTCCAATGCGGGCGCAGCCATGAGCCTGGCTCCCATTGACTTTGAATATCTGCGCATGCTGGTCAAGCACCATACGGCCATTGTGCTCGATCGAGACAAGGAATACCTGGCGGAAACTCGTCTTGCCCCACTGGTAAACGAACAGGGATGCGCTTCGTTGCAGGAGCTTGTGGGCCTGCTACGGCGCGACTCGTTCAGCGGATTGCATCGCAAAGTGCTGGACGCGATGACCAACAATGAGACCTGGTTCTTTCGCGACTGCAATCCCTTCACCGCCCTGACCAATGTGCTCCTTCCTGAGCTAATAAAGCGGCGCAGCACCAACCGCGAAATCGCCATCTGGAGCGCGGCCTGTTCCAGCGGACAAGAGCCCTACAGCATTGCCATGATCATCCGCGAAAACTTCCATCTCCCCGGTTGGCGGTTTCCGATCCTGGCAACCGACTTTTGCAGCACGGTCCTGCAGCGGGCGACCACCGGCCTGTATCGGCAGATGGAGGTAAACCGCGGCCTGCCGGCTCGGCTGCTGATCCGATACTTTGAGCAACGAGGACTGCAATGGCAATTGAAGCGTGAAATCCTCGACATGGTCAGCTTTCGCTCCCTCAACTTGGCCGAACCCTGGGGCCCAGCCGTCCCTCCCTGCGACATCGTTTTTCTTCGCAACGTGCTCATCTATTTTGACGTGGAGACGCGAAAGACGATCCTGGAACGGGTGCGGCAGGTGCTGGCTCCCGACGGCTTTTTGATTCTCGGCTGCGCCGAGACCACGTTAAACCTGAGCAGCGAATTCCAACGGGTCGAGACCGGCAACTACGTTTGTTACAAGAAAAAAGAGAGGTGAGTCCGGTTCTCGCGCGCGATTGCGGAGGCGACCGACTCAGCCCTCCCAAAGGGCAGAACTCATGGGCAGCCTCCTTGCAGGGCAACCACGCTGATTCTGCATGCGCTTCGGGGCTACTTTGCTACGGTTACCTGGAACTGCACCGGAATCGTTCGCGGAGGATAGCAGGCGCTGTGATCGCACGCCTGGAAACGCAGTTCGCCTTTCACCGGATAAGTTCCCGCCGCAGCATTGGCGGGCGTCTTCAGCATGGCATCAATGGTGAAGTCGCCGCTGTAGACGTTGAGTTTCTCGTCGGGCGAGAAGGCAAAGGTCTCATCCTGCCCGGCAGGGTACTTCACGTTGGCCAAAGTGACCTGCGGCGGCACCGTCAGCTTCAGCACGGTGGGTATCAGCAGCGGCGATTTGGGAGTGTGCGAATTGATGTGGAATTCCGAGCCCACCCGGAAGTCCAGGCTAACGTCTTTGCTGGCGCCGGCTCGCATCTGTACATTGCCGACCGGAGCCATGCTGACCGGCTTAAGAGTGCTGAAGGTTTGCGCGACGGCAACGCTAATCAGCAGCAGTGCTGGCAAAAGGACCACGCCGCGCCGTCTCATCGTCCTTGGCCCTTGACGGCTTCTTTCACAGCCACTGTCTTGCTGCTTGCGCTGGCCTGGGTCTCCAACTCACGGGCGGGTTTGTAGGTGGTCTCCAGGACATTCTTAACATCCCGTTCGATTTCCGGGCGGCCTGCGAGGCCGGTTACCTTGTCCATAATGGTTCCATCTCGCGCGATGTAGAACGTGGTCGGCAAGTACTGCACATCACCATAGTCGTCCGACACCTGATCGGTGCCCAGCAGCACCGGATAATTGACTCCCAGATCGCTGGCGAACTTGGCGATGCTGGCGGGCGAGGAGTCGTCCATGGCTACCCCGAGCACCACCAGGCCATCTTTACCGTACTGTTTCTCAAGGTCGGCGAACCACGGCATCTCCGCCTTACAGGGCGGGCACCAGGTCGCCCAGAAGTTTAGCACCACCGCCTTGCCGCGAAAATCCGAGAGCTTCACGGGGCGGCCATCCAGCGAAGGCAAAGTAAAGTCCGGCGCCGGCACGCCTTTCACATCGCCCACCAGCTTCAGAGGACCGTGAGTGCGTTCCCGGGCCAGGTACTTACCGCTTGCCAGCATGGCCAGGATCGCCACCATCAAAGCTACAAAAACGATAGCGTTTCGTTTCACGACAAACTCCTACAACGCGAACCGGTTGAGGAAAGACAGATAGCCGGAGAGCACCCGCAGGTTGTTCAGGAAGATCAAAACTCCGATGGCGATCAACAGTATACCGCTTGCAACTTCTACCGTGTGGAGATGACGGCGAAAGCGCCCGTAGAACGCCAGAAAGCGATCCACTCCCAACGAAGTGAGTAAGAACGGCACCGCCAGACCCAGGGAATACACCGCCAGCAGGACAATTCCCTTTAGCACGGTCTGCTGCGCGCCCGCCAGCACCAAAATCGTCGCCAGGATGGGGCCGATGCACGGCGTCCATCCAAAAGCAAAAGCAAATCCGACGGCAAACGAGCCGACCGCACTGGCGCCGCCCTTGACCTCGTGCATACGCTTGTCGGCATACAGGGCTTTGATGGGCAAAATGCCGGTCAGGTGCAGCCCGAACACAATCACGATAATGCCGGCGATCTTCGACAGCAGGGAGTGGTATTCGTTGGCGAGCTGCCCGATGCTGGTGGCCACCGCGCCCAGGGCGATGAAGACCACGCTGAATCCCAGCACAAACGTAACCGAGTGCAGCATTACTGTGCTCAGCACGCGGCGCTCGGGCGATTGCAGGTTCTCGACGCTGGAGCCGGAAATCAGCGAGACATAGCCCGGCACCAACGGAAGTACGCATGGGGAAAGAAAAGACAAAATTCCCGCCACGAACGCAGCCAGCGGCAAAGGCAGATTGTGCATAGCTTAATTGTAGCAACCGGGCGCGTGGGACAGGTGTTACAAACGTGCCAGAGGCGCTCGGGCTGCTCTTGTCATTACAGACGCCGCCGGTGGCGAAAGGTTACACCAGGGTTCCGGCTTTGGCCATTGGGGGCGGCGGCAGAAGGATGGTCGGCTTGCGCAGGCCGGACCAGGTTTCGGAGATCACGATGGAGTCGCCCGGATTGTGCGGGTCGTATTTGACCGACGTCGGCAGGCCAAGCCGGCAAGAGTATAAGTCGATGAACTGCCGCAAGTGGGTGACATCCTGCGAGGCTTCGTAAGTGACGCCTGCCACGTCGTAGCTGTAAACCAGCAGGGTCATCTGCTGGCCGGTGGCGTCTTCCTCCAGCTCCAGAACGTCGATGACGTTGCCATCCAAGATGCGGCCGCCGCGGGTCAGTTCGGTGCGGCGTTGGCGTTCCAGGTCGTTGGCCGGCTTCTTGTCCTTGCGGGACAGAAAAGCGTAACCAATGATGGCCGCCGTGGCACCGAAGGCAAGCATGGGATAGAGCCGAAACGAATTCATGGAACACCGTTGTGAGGTTGTTGACTCCAACCATAGCGGGATCGGCAGGAGAAGGAAACAGAAAAATTCTTGGCCGGGAGTTTGCCTGCATGGACGGCGCCGTGCTGGGCTTTCAGGGTGTCACTTATTATGTGAATATGAACGTTACCTTGTCGATCGAGGAAAGATTGGTAAAAGAAGCCCGCAAGATTGCCGTCGAACGGGACACCAGTTTGTCTGGGCTGATCCGCGAACATCTGCAGAAACTGGTGGAGGAGAGCATGGCTTCAGGCCGCAGGCGGCGCGAGCGCGAGGCCTTGGAGCGGAGCTTTGCCCGCTTCCGCTTCCGGGTAGGCGAGCGCAAGTGGACACGGGAAGAGCTGCATGTCCGCTCTTGAGTTCGCCGCTCCCGCTCCCGATTTCCTCGATACCAATGTGCTGGCCTACGCTTACGACGTCAGCAATCCCCGAAGTATTTTGGGATCATCGTGGAGAATGCATTCCAGTGACCTCGCAGCGGGCGCTCGGTTGGCTTTAGGTTAGCCGTCTACCACCGGGTTGCGTAGCGTGCCCACGCCTTCCACGATCGCCTCCACCACATCGCCGGCCTTAAGCTGGCCCACTCCCACCGGCGTTCCCGTGGCGATCACGTCGCCCGGTTCCAGCGTCATGACCTGGGTGATGAAGCGCATCAAAACATCCAACGGAAAGAGGAAATCCGTGGTCACGCCGTTCTGGCGCGGCTCGCCATTGACCCGGCTCTGCACCCTGACGCCCTTCCACGGATCGAGACCCCCGGCCACCACCGGTCCAATAGGGCAGAACGTGTCGAAGCCCTTGGCCCGCGTCCACTGTGAATCTTTGTTTTGCAGATCACGCGCCGTCACATCATTGACACACGTGTATCCCACAATGTAGGACCTGACATCGTCGTTTGGGTCCATGCGGTAACAGCGTTTGCCGATCACCACCCCCAGTTCCGCTTCATAGTCAACGCGCTGCGAAAGCTCCGCCGGCCGCCGGATCGCCTCTTCCGGCCCAATGATCGAAGATGGCGGCTTCAGAAAGAACAGCGGCTCGGTGGGGATCGGGTGGTCCAGTTCCTTGGCGTGTTCGCGATAATTGCGGCCAATGCAGACGACCTTGCTCGGCTCAGCCGGCGCCAGCAGCCGGACTTCGCTGAGCGGCGACTCACTCTTCTCGGCGCCATCAAACTCCGCGAACGATTGCGGCGCCCTTGCCAGCGTTCGCGTAATGACCTCTTTGCCTGCGACGCTTTCGATTAGTCCGTATAAGATCGTGTTTCGATATTGAAAACGACAGTAGCGCATTGCAGTCAGTCCTCATTTCCTCCGCAAAATGAAAAAACGAACTCGGTGATCTCCGTGTCGGAGCCTGCCCTGAGCGAAGTCGAAGGGTGGTGAAAACTACTTCCTCGGCACCTGTTCGCTGGTGGCCGCCGACCGCGGGCTTTCGTTGCCGCGCAGGTCGACTGCCGATACCGCATAAAAGTACGTCTTGCCCCGCTCAACGTTTTGGTCGCGATACGACGGGACCTGCACCAGTTGCGAGTTCAGTTTCTCAGGCGTGCCCCCCTCCACCCAACGATAAACGTCATAACCGGCCAGGTCGCTCTCCAGGTTCGGCGCCCAGGTGAGATCGATGAACGGCTGCTGCCCCACGCTGGAAAATACTGCCTGCAGCCCCACCGGTTGCGCCGGCGGATAAATGTCACGGGTGAAGACCTCGGCCGCGGGCGAATTTTCGCCCTCCACCGCGGCATTCATGCCGCTGGCGTGCACCTGGCTGACTGTCGTAATGCGATATTCGTACTTCTGCTCCCAGGCAAAGGTGCGGTCGAGATACGATCCCGCCGCCGAGGCCGGCACATCGTCGAGAGCGATGGAACCGCCGGCCCCTGCCGGCCGCCGCATGATGCGATAAAAATACGTAACTCCCGCCGGCGGCGCGGGCGGCTCGGCTCCCGACCACGCGATGGTCACCCCATCCTTGCTCATCTTCGCCGACAACTTGTCCGGAGGGGCAATCGTCGGCGCTACCGGAATTGCAGCCTGGTTCGAGATGCCGGCGCTGCGGCCACGGGCATTCACTTCCTCGACGCCGTACATCACGAACCCCGCCGCATTCTTCAGCCCCAGCTCTGGCGGCAGTTGATCGACATAATGAATGCGCACTTTCCCCGAAGGCGCCTTACCCTTTTCCCGCTTCGCCGGCCTGGGCGTGGGCGGCGCAATCTGCGCCACCACCTCGCATTTCGCCATCAGCGTAACGCCCTCATGGCGGCAAACCCACGTGGTGGGATTGTGCTTGATGATGGTGTGGTCGGTGTTCTTGCGCGGCAGCGTCCACTCCAGATCGACTTTGTCGCCGCGGCGCGAGGCGGTCAGGTCGGTGGGCGGCAGCGGCAGATTCAGCGACGGCAACGACGGCGCGCCGGGCATGCCGCACCCGGCCAGCGCCAGAATCCACAAGAATTCTCCGATCAGCCCAATCAGCCTCATCCGCATGAGAAGCTACAGAGTAACAAATCGCGGGCGATTGCCCCATGCTGTAGGCGGCCGGCCTACGCCCCGATTCGCCGAGATTTCTGTTCTCGATAGGCTTCCCGTTTCGGGATGGCCTGCGCCAATTCTGTTTACAACCGTTGCCACTCTGTGGAGAATTCGGGGTAACTCAGAATGCGTGTAGGAAAGGCGCTGGCATGCAGCGGCTTATCATTGTGGCAATTCTTAGCCTCACGCTGGCGGATTGTGGCGGAAACTCGAGTGCAGCACCCGCGCCGCTATTGATACAGCTTTCGCCTCCCGCACCAACCCTGGCGGTAGGCACCCACATTCAAATTACCGCCCAAACCACGCCCTCCCTTCCGGAATACTACGGCTCGATGTCTTGGAGCATTCAAGGGGAGAACCCGAACATTTGCACGCAGGGACTAATCCTCTCGAACCCTCCCGACATGACGAATTGCCCGAACGGTGTGATTGCTTACCAGCTCACCCCCAGTCACTATGCCATCATGTATGGCGACTACTATGCGCCGAACCAACCGGGAACTTACCAGATCAACGTGCAAGGGCAGATTATGAGTACGGCATCGACACCGACGATCGAATACCAGGGCAGCGCGACTGCAACGGTTACGGTGACTCCACAGTAGGGTGAGCCGGCACAATATCCCCTGTCACAAGCAACCAGCACCGGCTCTAGCCTGCATTATTCATGAAGCTCAGGAAATTCTTTGAAGGGGCGCGGCTTGAGCCGCGTCATAAAAGGCGGACTGAGTTAGGCTTTAGCCTCTGAGGTGATTCGCAGTTGGTTGCTTTACGGCGAGATCCCTCAGTGGCTAAAGCCCTCCGCGAAAAGAGCATTCTACGGCACGGCTGAAGCCGTGCCCCTTCAAAACCTGCGATTCGTCATGAATAATCCCGGCTAGGCTTCCAGCTTTTTCCCCAGCAGCTCATTCACCAGCGCGGGATTGGCCTGCCCCTTCGAGGCGCGCATCACCTGTCCCACAAAGTAGGACATCACGGTTTTCTTACCGCCGCGATACTGCGCCAACTGCTTAGGATTGGCGGCGATCACGTCGTCAATGATCTTTTCGATAGCCGCCGTGTCGGTGATCTGCTGCGGCTTTTCTTTCTCGTAGATCACCGCAAAATCTTCGCCGCGCTCGAAGGCGAGATCGTAGAGGTCTTTCAGGATTTTCCCGCTGATGGCGCCGCTTTCGACCAAATCGGCGGACATGGCCACGCCCTTCATCGAAATCGGCGACTGCTCGATCTCCAGCCCCCTGGCATTCAGCCGCCCTAGCAATTCGCTCTGCACGAGATTTGCCACGCGCTTGGGATTCTTGGCCGCGCCGGCGGCTTGTTCAAACTGCTCGGCCAGCGTTCGCGTGCTGGTTAAGATCGCCGCGTCGTATTCGGTAATGCCATACTGCGCCACCAGCCGCGCCCGCCGCGCCTCGGGCAGCTCCGGCATTTGCGCGACGATCTCCGCTCGCCACTTCTCATCGATCACCAGCGGCAGCAAATCCGGCTCGGGGAAGTAGCGATAATCGTGCGCCTGCTCCTTCGACCTCATGCTGTACGTCTTGCCTTCGGCCGGGTTGTACAGGCGCGTCTCCTGCTCGATGCGACCGCCGGATTCCAGCACTTGCTCGTGCCGCTCGATCTCGTATTCCAGCGCATGGCGAATGAAGCGGAAGGAGTTGACGTTCTTCACCTCGGTCTTGGTACCGAACTCGCGCTGCCCGCGTGGGCGAATGCTGACGTTGGCGTCGCAGCGCAGCGAGCCTTCTTCCATGTTGCAGTCGCTGACGCCGGTGTAGAGGATGATTTCCTTCAGCCGCGTCAGGTACTCGAAGGCTTCCTCGGGCGAGGCGATGTCGGGCTCGCTGACGATCTCGATCAGCGGCACGCCGGAGCGGTTCAGGTCGATGGAGGTCCACTCGCTGCTGTCGGGAAGGCCATCGTGCAGGCTCTTGCCCGCGTCCTCTTCCAGGTGCACGCGCGTGATGCCGATCTTTTTCAGTCCGGCCGGCGTTTTGATCGCAATGTAGCCATGCTCGGCCAGCGGCTTGTCGTACTGCGAAATTTGGTATCCCTTGGGCAGGTCGGGATAGAAGTAATTCTTGCGCGCGAAAATCGATGTCGGGTTGATGCGGCAATTGAGCGCGGTCGCCGCCAGCACCGCGAACTCCACCGCGCGGCGATTGAGCACCGGCATCGCGCCCGGCAAGCCCAGGCATACCGGACAGACGTTGGTATTGGGCGGGTCGCCGAAGCGCGTCGAGCAGCCGCAGAAGATCTTCGTCTTGGTCAGCAGTTGGACGTGGACTTCCAGCCCGATGACCGGCTCGTATTTGCTTCGCGCTGCGACCGGCGCTTCCGCCTTGGTAACCATAGTGTGGATTATAGAGGCGACGACAGGAGACGGCGGCGCACTTACGGCGCAAAGCTAAAGCTGCACCAAAACGCGCTGGCCCACAGCAGCAGGCCGGCAATGCCGACCAGCGCATACAAGCGTCCCTCGAAGGCGTTGTGCAAGGTGGGCAACGGCAGAGGAGCCCCTAAGCTGCCATGAAACCAGGCCACAAGCAAGCCGCCAAAGCCAATCAGGGTCACGCTGCCGCCAAATGCCAGGCCAGCCATGATGAGGACATATACCAGGGAGAACACCATCCACCCCACTTCTTCTCCACAGGCTAGACCTCCGGCCAAGCTTCTGCAAGTCAGCGGACACTTCTATTTCAGTCGCGTGAGGGACATCTTTGGTCCGTCCAGCAGCACGGCGAAGGAACCCGGTTCGAACACTCGGAATGCGCGCAGATCGTCGTGAAGGCGCCGCACGCGGGCCTGTCCAAAGGGTGGGACAGCGCTGACGAGCAGCGCTGTCTTATCCTGCTTTTCACTTTAGGTACGCGCGGACCAGTCCGATCAGGTCTTCCCCCAACTCTTCCGGTGAATCCATCTTCTGGTCGGGAGTCATCATGTGCAGACGGATGTGGTCCTCAAGAATTTCCGCCATCAGCCCGTTGACGCCGCCGCGAATGGCCGCTAACAGCATCAGGATGTCGGCACATTCATCCCCCGAGGTCAAGGCCCGCTCTACGGCGGCGAACTGGCCGCGTATCCGCTTAATGCGGAAAAGCAGCTTCTTTTTCTCAGTGGATATTTCGGGAATCTTGTCTTTCATTTTTTCATGCATTTTCTGCGGTTCTCTTGCCAGTACCCTAGGGGGGTATGATATAAGATGTTTGGCGGGAAATCCATAACTCTCGCGAAAATTGAGAAAGGACCTATGAACGCAGTATTTGGAACAGAGCCTCCGAGTAGCCTCGGTGGCCCTCCGGTGTAGAAAGAGCGGTTTGGTGTCCCGATAAGCTCAATCCTGCCTATCGCCTCACCTCTGCTTCTTCTGCCTGACAACTGAAGAATACGAGGGATCGAGGCGAGTGCCGCTCCGGCACAAGTTCTCAAACCCCCAAACCGAATCCTTGACAGCATCGCGGCGAAGCTGTGCTTGGTCGTGCCTGCGAGCGGCTAGGTTTAATGCAAAGGTTCGCTGGGCTGCGCATGACCGGCATTTTGCTGATCTCGCGCGCTCGCGGAAGGGAGTTGAGAGATGCAAACCGAAGGCCTGGCGATTTCTACCGCCGGCACCGATGCCGAAGTGACGATGGTCCGTGGCAAAGTTGTGCGCTCCCGATGGGCCCACAGCATTCTCACTTTCCTGATGGTCTTCGGTCCCGGACTCATCGTCATGGAGGCGGACAACGACGCCGGCGCGGTATCGACCTACATCCAGGCTGGGGCGCAGTACGGAACCCGCTTGCTCTGGCTGCTGCTGCTATTGCTCCCCGTCACCTACTTCATCCAGGAGATGGTGGTTCGCTTGGGGATCGCGACCGGCAAGGGTCACGCCGCGATGATCTACCAGCGCTTTGGCAAGTGGTGGGGAGCCTTCTCGCTGTTCGATCTGCAGGCAGTCAATTTCCTGACGCTGGTTACCGAATTCGCCGCCATAGCACTGGCGGTCAGCCACATGGACGTGTCGCCGTACCTCGGCGTGCCATTTGCCGCCGTCGGCTTGATCGCCATGGTCATAACCGGCAGTTATCTCCGTTGGGAGCGCATCACGGTATTCCTATGCCTATTGGATCTCGGTTGGCTGTTGATGGCGTTCAAGCTGCGGCCTTCCCTCGGTGTATTGACCCACGACACGCTCGTGCCTGGTGTGCCCGCTGGCGGTCTGACGGCGAGCCTGACTTTCCTGGTGATCGCCATTGTCGGGACCACCATCGCGCCCTGGCAGTTGTTTTTCCAGCAGAGCTGCATCGCCGACAAGAAGCTGCGCTTTTCGGACCTGAAGTGGGGGCGGCTGGACACTTTCATCGGCGCTGTCTTCACGATCGTAGTTGCGGCCTGCATGATGATCGTGGGCAATGCTTCCAAGCTGCATGGTATCGACTTCGCCGATCCGGCGCAGATGGCCAATGCGCTACATGTCTTCACCGGCGAGGGCGTCCGCATCGGCATCCTTTTGTTGATGATCAACGCCGCGGTGCTGGGTACCACCGCTATATCGCTATCGAGCGCATGGGCCTATGGAGAAGTGAAGGGCTGGCCGCACAGCTTGCAGCTTCCCTTCCGGCAGGCCAAAGGCTTTTACATAATTTATGTAGCTTGCGTGGGGCTCGCGGCAGCCCTGGTACTTATTCCGCGCGCACCGCTGCAACTCATCATCCTGAGCGTTCAGGTACTGGCAGGGATCGTTCTGCCGTCGGCCATAATCTTTCTTCAGCTTTTGCTGAACGACAAAGAATTGCTGGGCGAGCAGTACGTCAACAAATCGTGGAATAACTGGGTGAACTGGACCATCATCACCGTCCTCTTCGTCCTCTCGCTCGTCCTGGCCGCGCAAGTCGTTGCCCCTAACCTGTTCCCGTCAGCTTAGGAACAGAATTCTCTGAAGAGGTGAGTGATGCATTTCATGCCCGCGACTATGGATGTCGATCGTAACAATCTTCCGGAGGACCACTACATCGTTGTGCATCCGCTCGATGACGTGCCGGAGGAGAAAGTAGACACGGGGAAGCTCGGTCCCATGCCTATGACCACTAGCGTCAAGCTTTCCTTGCTCGCCTTGCGCAGCTATCTCGTCATCATGGTGCTGTTGGTGCTCTATCACGTGCTCGACCTGGCTGGAGTGTTTGGCCATCATGGCTGAGGAACGTCAGGACAAGCCGCAGACCCTTGCCGCCTTATCACCTGGCAGCGTGAGCCGGGTCACGGCTTCGCCTGCGAAGCTCGCCTTTAATTGAAATTGAATTTCAATTTCAATACGGAACGTCGCATGATCCAACGCCCACTCTCGCTCCGGTTCCTCCTGCTGTGGCTGATCGCCGCGCTCTCCCTGGCAGCAGCCGGACAGGTCACGGCGCCGGGCCAAGGAATGCCGCCCGCGCCTCCGGCCGCTACGACAGCGCAGCCGGACGGGGCGCAGTCGGATTTGGATTGGGATGGCAAAGCCAATTCGATCGCCGCAGCTCCATCCGGCGCGGCAGCCGTTCCTTCCGGCGCAACCGCGCTTCCCGACTCGCCATCCAGCCAAGCGCCGGAAGCGAAGGGGCAAAGCTGGAACTTCCACATGCAGAGCACCACGACTGTGCAAGGCTATCCTCCGTTCTACGCCAGGTATTCCGGCACGAACAGCCTGCCCCCTGGCGGCCAAGTCCAGGAAACGGTGTCGTTGGACCTGTATTCCGGCTTCCGCTTGTGGACGGGCGCGGAGTTGCATACTGATCTGCTGATGTGGCAGGGTTTCGGGCTGGGCAACACCCTGGGCATCGAGGACTTTCCGAATGGCGAAGCTTACAAGATAGGCACGCATCCTCCTCGCGCGGCGGTTGCGCGCTTGTTTATTCGCCAGACCATCGGCCTGGGCGGCGAGAAAGAGGACGTGGTTGAGGACCCGCTCACCCTGGCAGGAAAGCAGGACATTTCACGGCTCACCTTTACCATTGGCCGCTTCAGCGCCAAGGACATTTTTGACAACAACATCTACGCCAACGACCCGCGCACGCAATTCATGAACTGGGCATTTACTACCGGCAACGTTACCTGGGATTACCCGGCGGATGCCCTGGGCTATACGACCGGCGTGGCGATTGAATTGAACCAGCCGAAATGGACGCTGCGCTACGGGTTCTTTCAGATTACGAGTATGAGGAATGGCTTTCTTGCCGAAGACCGATACCTGGTGTGGCCGGGCGAACCCAGCGGCGGCGATGGCCGTTTCTGGCACGCCTGGGACATGGCGGTGGAAAATGAACGCCGTTACCACATCCACGGTCACCATGGAGCGGTTCGCGTCCTGGGCTGGATCAACCAGGGAGAGTTCGGCAGCTATAGCGCGGCGCTTTACGCCCCAAATGTCGACATTAACTTGACCCACGCACTGCGGCATGAATTCGGCTTCGGGGTCAATTTCGAACAGGAGATCACCAGGAATATCGGCGTATTTTCGCGCCTGGGCTGGAATGACGGAATCAACGAAGCCTGGATGTTTACGGACGTAAATCACATGGGCTCGCTAGGGGTCAGCATCAAGGGCGAGCCCTGGCATCGCCCCGACGATACGATTGGCATAGCCGGCGTGGTCAGCGGCATCTCTGGCGATAATCAGCGATACCTGGCTGCCGGCGGCTTGGGCATCCTGGACGGCGACGGCGCCTTGAGTTACGCGAAGGAGAAGGTGCTGGAAACCTACTACGATGCCAAACTTGCCAACCACCTGCACGGTACGCTGGACTACCAGTTTGTCGCCGACCCGGCTTTCAATAGTGCTCGGGGCCCGGTTTCGGTTTTCGGAATGCGGTTGCATTTCGGGTTCTAGCGCCGACCGGCATCCCTCGCTCGCCAGCCGCGATTGAACTGGTTGCGTTTAGTGAACCGCCGGATACCTCGCAACCGCCCGGTACGGGCTGTTAAACTGAATAAACGATGATCCTGCCGTTCGTTCGCGAATTCTTCGCGGACGTGGAAAAGCTGTCTGGCTTTTTGCGCGCAGCCGCCCTGGGAAAGGACGGCGACGGGCGGACACGTGTCTCCGGACTCACCCCCACCGGCAAAGCCCTCTTTTATTCGTTGCTGTGCCGAGCCGTGGCGCGGCCGCTGGTCGTTATTGTCCGCGACAACCGCGCGATGGACGATTCGCTGTCTGTCGTCCGCTCGCTGGCCGAACTGACGGGCGCGATTTCGCCGGAAGCAGTCGTTGGACTACCCGCGCATGACGTATTGCCATTCGCGAACCTGTCGCCGCACGCCGAGCTTCAGGAAGCCCGCGCCACAGCGCTGTGGAAGATCGCGACTGGAGTCGCGGAGATCGTCATTACTCCCTTGGCTGCGACCGCGATGCGGTTGCGCGACCCGGGCTTTTACAGCGATCTGGCGAAAATTGTCCGGCGCGGCGAGATGATCGACCCGGATCGGCTGCTGGAGCATCTGCGCCTGGTGGGCTACGCCCAGGCGGACGTGGTTGAGATGCCGGGCGAGTTCGCCCATCGCGGCGGGCTGCTCGATGTTTATCCTCCCGAACTGGACCGCCCGGTGCGCATCGAGCTGTTTGGCGATGAGGTCGAGTCTATCCGCAAATTCGATCCCCAGACGCAGCGCTCGGCTGCCTCGGTCGAAGACGCTGTCCTGCTTCCGCTGACCGAAACCCCGGTGGACGAAGCGACGCTGGTGGCGATCAACGCGCGCCTTAGCGGCGAGCGGCTGGCGGGCAGCGGGGAATTGCTTGAGCAGACCGCCCGCGCCACGGGAGTCGCCGTCTTTCCCGGCTGGGAGCTGTACGCGCCCGTGGCCGGCGCCAAGGAAAACTTCTTCGATCTGCTGCCCGACGCGGTGATCGCACTCGATGAGCCGGACGCCTTAGATGACGCGCAGGACGCCTGGTGGAGCAAGCTTACTGAGGCGCATGAGCGCAGCCTGATCGGCAATCTGGTGCGGCCGGAGGAACTCTACCTGCCGCCGGAGGAATGGCGCGCCCGGCTGCAGGAAGCTGCGACCATCGCAGTCGAGCAGCTCGCCATTGAGGGCGGCAATGAAGCGGGCGAGCGCATCACTCTGCAGACGCAGCCCACCCCGCGCTTTCACGGCTCCGTTGCCGCTATGGCAGAAGCTGTTGCGGGGCTGACTCGCGAAGGCAAGCGCGTGATGTTTGCTGCCTCCAGCACCGGAGAAGTCGAACGGCTGGCCGACATCTTCAATGAATACAATCTGTCGTTTCGCATCGGCAGCCGCGCTCCCAAGCTGGGCAGCGAAGCCCACGTGGATGACTCCGCCTATTTCGCTGAAGAGGTCCCGGCAACCATCATTGTGAAGGCTTATGTGCCGGAGGGTGTGGCCATCCCTGAGGCCAACCTGGTCCTGTTCGGCGCGGGCGACCTGTTCGACGAGCCGGAAATTCTGCGCGGCCAGCCACAGCGTCAAAAGTCCAAAGTCTCCGCCTTTCTCTCCGATTTTCGCGACCTCGCTATTGGCGACTATGTGGTGCACGTTGAGCACGGCATCGGTCAGTATCAGGGGTTGAAGGAAATCTCCGAAGACGGCGCAGCGGTTGAGTTCATGGTGCTGGAGTACGCGGAAGGCGCGCGCCTCTACGTGCCTCTCACCCGCCTGGATTTGGTGCAGAAGTACCGCTCGTCGGAAGGCGTGAAGCCGGTGCTCAACCGGCTGGGCACGCAGCAGTGGCAGAAGACCAAAGCGCGAGTGAAGCGAGCCATGCAGGACATGGCCGAGGAACTGCTCAAACTCTATGCCACGCGCAAGACCGCCGAGGGCCACGGCTTTGCGTCCGACACGGAATGGCAGCGCGAGTTTGAAGACAGCTTCGAGTTCAGCGAGACCGAAGACCAGGTGAGCGCCATCGTCGACGTGAAACACGACATGGAATCGCCCACGCCGATGGATCGGCTGCTGTGCGGGGACGTCGGTTATGGCAAGACCGAGGTCGCCATGCGCGCGGCTTTCAAAGCCGTGGGAGACAATCGCCAGGTTGCGGTGCTGGCCCCCACCACCGTGCTCGCCTTCCAGCACTACAACACCTTCCAACAGCGCTTCGCGGCCTTTCCTATCAAGGTGGAAATGCTCAGCCGCTTTCGCACCGCGAAGCAACAGAAAGAAGTGATCGCCAAAACCGAGGCCGGCAAAGTGGACATCCTCATCGGCACCCATCGCGTCCTTTCCAAGGACGTAAAGTTCAGCGACCTCGGCTTGCTCATTGTCGACGAGGAGCAGCGCTTCGGCGTGCGCCACAAGGAGCGGCTGAAGCAACTGCGCAAAGAAGTTGACGTGCTCACCATGTCGGCCACGCCCATTCCGCGAACGCTGCACATGTCGCTGCTCGGCCTGCGCGACATGAGCGTGATCGAGACGCCGCCTAAAGATCGCATGGCCATCCAGACCGTAGTGGCCGCCTGGGACGAGAAGCTCCTGCGCTCCGCCATCGAAAAAGAACTGGAGCGCGGCGGGCAGGTCTATTTCGTGCACAACCGCGTGGAAAGCATCTACGACATCGCCGACAAGCTGCGCCAACTGGCGCCGCAGGCCCGTATTCTCGTCGGCCATGGGCAGATGCCGGAGAACGAACTGGAGCGCGTCATGCTGGCCTTCATGCGCCACGAGGCGGATATCCTGCTCGCCACTACCATCATTGAAAACGGCCTCGACATCCCGCTGTGCAATACCATCATTATTAATCGCGCTGATCGTCACGGACTTTCCGAGCTGTACCAGTTGCGCGGGCGCGTCGGCCGCTCGGATCGCCGCGCGTATGCCTATCTGCTGGTCCCGCCTGATCGCGAGTTGAGTGAGCTGGCGCGGCGCCGTCTGGCTGCGCTGAAAGAGTTCAGCGACCTTGGCGCGGGATTCAAGATTGCGGCGCTCGACCTGGAACTGCGCGGCGCCGGCAACCTGCTCGGCGGCCAGCAGAGCGGACACATCGAGGCCGTGGGCTTCGAGCTTTACACCACCATGCTGGAGCGGACCGTCCGCGAATTGAAGGGCGAACTGCCGGAAGAGGCACCCGAAGCACAGCTAAACCTCGGGCTGAACATTCGCATCCCGGCGGACTACATCCCCGAGGAGAACCAGCGGCTGCGCATGTATAAACGCGTGGCCGGAGTCGAGTCGGAGTCGCAGCTCGACGATGTCGCGGGCGAGTTGGGCGATCGCTATGGGACGCCTCCGGCGGAAGTGCGCAACCTGCTCGATTACGCCGCCCTCAAACTATTGTCGCAGCGCGTCGGCGTGACGCAGATCGAGCGCAGGCGTGAAGTTGTCAGCATTCGGTTCACGGAAAATGCCGGGGTGGATCCTGAGCGGCTGGCGCGCTTTGTGGCGGAAGAGGCTGGACGACAATTCACACCCGCCGGCATGTTGAAGTTCTCGCTGAAAGAGAAGCAGCCTGAGCAAGTACTAGGGCGGCTGAAATCGCTGCTGGCGCAGTTGGCCGGCGAGCAACAGCCGGTGGTGTAAAACAGTTGTCGGTTGTCTGTGGTCAGTTGTCGGTCAGAAAGCCTCGACTTCCTCCACGGGGAACGGACACCCGACAACTGACAACTGTTCAGAACGGAAGATCATGACGACAAAAAAAGTTTGCAAGGCGGTCTTTCCCGCTGCCGGGCTGGGCACGCGCTTTCTGCCCGCCACCAAAGCACAACCGAAAGAAATGATGCCGCTGGTGGACAAGCCGATCATTCAGTACGGCGTGGAAGAGGCTTTGGCCTCCGGCTGCGATCAAATCATCATCGTCACCGGCCGGGGTAAGAGCGCCATCGAAGACCACTTCGACGTCAGCTACGAGTTGGAAAAGATGCTGGAGGTGCGCGGCAAGACCGAACTTCTCGCTGTGGTGCGGAAAATCTCCGACATGATTCATGTTGCCTACACCCGGCAGAAAGAAGCCCTGGGATTAGGCCACGCCGTGCTGATGTCGCGCGAACTCGTCGGCGACGAACCCTTCGCTGTCATCCTCGCTGATGACATCATCGACGCCGAGGTCCCCTGCCTGAAGCAGATGATCGACGTCTACAACGAAACCGGATGCTCGGTCCTGGCGACGCAGGTGGTCGAGGGCCCGGCCATCTCCTCCTACGGGGTGCTCGACCTCAAACCCGTTCCCAGCCAGCGCGACGGGCGGCTCTTTGAAGTACGCGATCTGGTGGAGAAACCGAAGCTCGCCGAGGCGCCTTCCAACCTGGCCATCATTGGCCGCTACATCCTCACCCCTGCCATCTTCGAGAGCCTGGAGGCGACCACGCCCGGCGCGGGCGGCGAACTGCAGTTGACCGACGGACTCCGGCAGCTTCTGAAGAAGGAAAAAATCTACGGCTACACCTTCGCCGGCAAGCGCCACGATGCCGGAGACAAGCTGGGATTCTTGAAGGCAACGGTGGAGTTTGCCCTGAAGCGCGAGGATTTGGGGGGACCATTTCGCGAATATCTGAAGACGCTGCCGCTTTAAACCGAAAACCGGACGCAGCAATCTGATGAGCTACAGCGATTCCGGCCAGCGTCGCGAGCCGTGCAAGACGGCAAGGACCTGGATCTCGTTTCCTCCGATTGCGTAGGCGACAAAGAACGGCGTTCGCAGAATGACCATCTCTCGCGTGCCCGCGATTCTGCCCTTCCGTCCGGCCAACGGATACTTTTCCAGAAGATCAATGGCTTCCAAGATCCGTTTCATCTGGATGCCCGCGGCTGAAACATTCTCGTTTTGTGGATAGTCGTAAGCGGAAAGAAGCTGTTGCGAGGCCCGCAGGGTCAGGCGAATTTTCATTGCCGCAGCCGGTTCATCCACTCAGCCTTGACCTTGTCATAGTCAACCAGTTTCCCCGCGCGAGCTTCCTCCAGGCCCTTTTTGATCTGCTCCAGGTGATAGTCGTGAACCGAGAGATATTGCTCTACCGCCTGGTTCAGGAGATAGCTGCGATCACGGTCCAGCGACCGCGCCAGCCGGTCAAGCGCCTTCACTTTCCTGGGGTCGGCGCGGAAGGTAATTGTCTGCTTGTCCATGGTCGCAGAATACCACATATTACAGCGTATTTTCTGCGACAGTCGGCTCGCACCCGGAAGCTTCGCAGGCTGGTAGCTGACAGCCAACTTCAGAAGGGTATGTCTTCGTCGGTGATCTCCGGGCCGCCGGCCGGTGCCGCCTGCGGCGCTTCGTGTTCCGGCGCGCGCTGATCGAAGCTGTCAGACTTTGCCCCTCCTGAGCGTCCGCCGCTGTAGCCTCCACCCCCGCCTTCGGCGCCCTCGCGCGGCCCGCCGCCCAGCAGCACCATCTGGTTGCCGATGATCTCCGTACGGTACTTCTTCTGCCCGGTCTCCTTGTCGTCCCAGGAGTTGGTGCGGATGCTGCCTTCGATGTAGACCGTGCGCCCCTTCTTCAGGTACTCGCCCGCCACCTCCGCTTTGCGGTCGAAGAGCACGATATTGTGCCACTCCGTGCGGTCGGTCCAGTTGCCGTCCTTGTCCTTGACGCGATCGTTAGTAGCCAGGGAAAAATGCGCCACCGCCATGCCGCTCGGGGTGTACTTGATTTCCGGGTCCTTGCCAAGATTGCCGATGAGAATCACTTTGTTGACGCTTGCCATGACCGCCGCTCCTCCACTCCATCGAGCGCTGGGGCTCGCTGGGAACTCCGCCAACTGCGGGTGTGATGAAAGGCCAACTATAACAGATGGACCGCGGCCGTTCAGTTGTTGGGCACTAGCGGGATGGGCGGGATTCGCCTGGTGGCTCGCGGCCGGTAGCTAGCGGTTGCGAATCGTTCGCCGGGTTCGGTTGGTGAAAGGCCTTATGCGATTTTGGCGATGGCTGCCGCAGCCCTCGTGAGAGGCTGCTGGTTCAACTCGAGCGCTTTACTGGCAACGATGAGGAATTCGCATTCTTCCGGCGATAGCTCCCGCCCCAGGAAGCGCTCCACCTGCTCCAAGAGCTCTTCATTACTCATCAGGGGAACTCCGGATTTGATCGTCGCCGATGGGATGCCGTCAGCGTGTCAATCCGTTGGCTGAAGAGCCGATCCGGTGTGCGAAAACTATGGCCTCGTCCTGCGTCAGCCGAGCACCAGCGCCTTATGTTCCGGGCAACGGGCCTGGGCCCGCTCTACGAGACGGCGGATCAACTCCGGCCCATATGTAGCGTAGAAGTACAGCCCGCCGATCTCCCGCTCCTGCAAGGCCCTGTTGGGGTAGAGCGCGTTCTCAATCTGCGCGGCATGGCGGGCAATGATCTCCGTCCGGCGCAGCTCGGCCTGGGCAGCCCGTTTCTGCAGGCGGTCGATTTGGTACTGCATCTTCCGCGTGGCGCGCGCCGCAGCAGCTACCAGCGTCGGATCCAGCGTCTCCAGCGAGCCACTTACGCGCCCCATCGCCTCCGCTACGGCTCGCCCGGCGTCTTCGAAATCCTGCCTGAGTGCGGCCGGCAGCGAACGCGCCGCCAGGCAGTCGCGAAGCTGGCCCTGGCCGTGAAATAGCTCGGGCAAATCAACCTGATACTTCGTCAGCAGCTTTTCGATTCGCGGCTCGATAAGCGTCGCACTCATGCGCGAAAGGATGGGTGTAATCCGCCCCAGCAGCTTTTCATAGAGCACGGCCGCTTGCGCGAAATACGCCACCTCCGCCGGCCCGCCGACATACGCCACCGTGGGCAAGAGGTAATCCTGCAGCACCGGACGCAGCAGCACGTTGGCGCTGAAATTCTCCGGCGCGCTCGCGATGCGGCGCTGCAACTCATCGCCCGCAACAACGTTGCGCCCAATTGTGAACTGCCCGTTCGCGTGATGAATCGGAACCCGCGCCCCATCCAGCAGCGCGAACAGCGGCGTCGATTCCCCCGTCACCTTCACTTGCTGGTGATAGCCGCCAGCCTGTAGCTCGCGGTTCCTCGCCAGCACGGCCTGGTCCAGTTCAGCAGCGCGGCGTAGCGCATCGGCAAACAACGGTGCGGCCATACGGTGCAACTCGGGATCGGAGGGGTCGAGCAGAATAAGCCCGTGTTCGCCGAACATGCGCGCGTAAAGCTTGGCGTAGGCGTTCGAGAACGTCTCGCCCTCCGCGTAGCTCTCGCGCAAATAGTCCGCCGCTAGCGAGTCGCCGAGCAATTCCGCGGCCTGGGCCACCAAGCTGTTCATCCCTTCGCCAAAGCGAATCGTCGCCACCGGAGCCCCTTCGACGCCGCGGGTAGGAGCGGTGAAAGGCACGGTCTGGAAGTCGTGCGTCAGCAGCAGCGCTTGATTCACCTCCGCCAGATCGTGGTCCTCGCTGGCCAGCCAGAACACCGGCACGCACTCCACGCCCAGCGCCGCAACCTGACTGGCCAATGCCAGCGCCGACGCCACCTTCAACAGCGCCAGCAACGGCCCGCCAAACAATCCCACTTGCTGGCCGGTGACCACCGCAAACGCCCCCTCGCGCAGCCGTTGCAGGTTGCGCAGCGTGGCTTCGGACGGGGCCCCCAGCGCGCCTGCTGTCGGCGCGATGGGGCGAGAAGCTCACCACGCGCGATTCTGCTTCTCCAGCACGTCGGCCACGCGCGCCTGCCGTGCGCGATCGCGCGGAACCGACTTGGCGAACGCTGCCACGTGCTCCGCATCCGGCCGCGTGGGAAAGAACGTGCGAACTTCCGGCGAGTAGGAAAGAAAGTCGCCAAAGATGTGCGTGGTATGAGGAATCGACTTGAAGGAGATGCAGTCGGGAATCACACCATGATCTCCGGGCACGAATGCGGGTGGGAAGAACAGTTCGCAGCTCGTGGTTTTTCAGGCATGGGCACCAGAAACACCAGACTATCAGGCAAGCAAGAAGTTTGGATGTCTCGGGCGGCGCCGGGATGCAGTTATTAGCCGTCCAATTCGCGAAAAACTGTCACTGAGCGAGCTTTCCGAATTGACATCTGTGCTCCTCCGCCCCAATATGACACGTGGCGAGAATAGGATTTTTATCCCTTCTGGACGTATGCGGCTGCTTTTCTTGCTAGCGATCGTAACGTCAGCAGCGTGCCTTGCGCAGAACAGCGCGGCGTCCGCAGGCAAAGCCACGCCTGCGCAGCCCGCAACCGGCGCAAACACCATCAACTGCGGCATGTTTGCCGCGAGCAAGCCTAGTTTAGATCTGATATCGAAGCTCTGCGGGTTTGCCCTGACCTATCGCGCCAAACTGCCCGATTTCATTGCGCAGCAGGAAACCACCTCAAACCGGCCCGAAGCTACGGTTGTGGTAAACGCCCAAGTTACGTACTACAAAGGTCAGGAACGCTATTCCCGTATCACGATCAACGGCAAACCGGTTACGCCAAAAAATCCGACCGACCTTGGCTTGCGCCTTTTTGCCAGCGGCGAGTTTGGACCGCTGCTAATTGATCTGTTTGAGGTGCCAGGCTCAATCCAATTCACGTTCAGGAAAACGGATCTGTTGCGGGGAGTGCCCGCGGCTAGGTTCGACTTCCATTTGCCGAAGCGAAAGAACACGTTTTGGGCGATACGTGATTTCAGAGGAGAAAGCCACAAGCCGGAGTTCCATGGCCATTTATGGCTTGAACCGCAAACCGGTAGGATCATGCGCGAGCAGGTTGAGCCAGTCCTGAATGTCTGGCAGACGGGAGTCAGCTCGATGCAGATCACCGTCGATTACTCCATGACGAACGTGCGCGATCTTGGCAGCTTTCTGCTTCCGGTAAGATCCGAATCGACGGTGTGTTTGACGGCACGTCTGGGCGCTATTCTCGGGTGTACGACAAACATCGCGATATTTCATGATTACCAGAAGTTCGTCGCTACCGGCCGCATTGTGCCCGAAGACCCGGAGCCGTGACTATGCTGCAGAGTCTTAGGACGGAATTTAGGCATCAAACGTATGGTTGACTTGTCTGCCTTTGCTGGTAGAGTTAAGTTGATCGCAGTTCGCATCACTCTGAGGGGGCGTCACGGCTTCGACGGAAGTGATTGCGGTAAAGAGGCATACCGGAGCGCATGCATCCGTAATCGCGTGCAAAAACACAATTGCCACACCACAAATGGCATACGCAGCTTAATTAGTTAGGTTGCCGTCCTGCTCGGCTTCGCTCATGGGCTGGGACAGGGCGTCGCACAGTGAGCTGGTTGCGTACTCTCCGCCTGTGAGTTCGCAGCGAGATCATCAGGCTGGCTGGCCGCATTTCTTGTCCGCTCTGAGCGCGGTTGGCGAGAGTGCCGGGTAACCGGCGCAGGAACGTGACTAAGTATGTAGGCTCTTTGCTGGCAGCATTTTCGGACGCGGGTTCAACTCCCGCCGCCTCCACAACATCTAAGTCATTGATTATAAAGGCGCGATTCTGGCGCCTTTCATTTTTGTACACCAGTTCTGGCAAACTATTGCTGAACAGCGAGTTCCAGGACTAATTTCTTGATCGCCTTCGTCTACGTCCGCCACGCTTCCAACTGCCCTCATCGGGCTGACCGGTTTTACAAACGTTGCCGCTGTCCCAAGTGGCTGTACTTCGTTTACCGCGGAAAAAAGTACCGGGAATCCGCCCGGACCCGAAGCTGAGAGAAAGCCGAACAGAACGCGCGCAAGAAAGAGCGCGAATACGAAGCGCGCGAACTCGCCGCCGAACGAGGGCAGCAGGTCAAGCCGAACGATTCCGCGCCAAAGACAATCGATGTCACGGTCGAGCTCTACCTCGAAGACAAGCGCCAGCAGAACTGCGCGGAAGAAACGTTAAGCAAGCTTGAGACTCTGTTTCGAAAGCAGTTCGCGGAATGGGCGCGGAAGAAGGGACTTCTCTATCTGGTCGAAATCACCCTCGATCATCTGGAAGAGTTCCGCAAGAACTGGAAAGACAAGTCGCCGCTCAGCCGGAAAAAGAAACAGGAGCGCATTATCGGTTTCTTCTGGTTCGCGCACCGGCACGGCTGGATCAAAGAGAATCCGGCAGCAGGCCTTAGCCGCATTCGCATCGAAGATCAGCCGGTCACGTTGTATTTCCCTCGCGACGAGTTCGACAAGATCATCGACGGGACGTACGTGTACAACCCGGTCGGGTACTCCGAACCGCGCAATCAGGCCACGCGGCTGCGCGTCCTGACGCTTCTAATGCGTTGGAGCGGGCTGGCCATCCGCGACGCAATCACACTCGAACGTGATCGTCTGAATGATAAGGACGAGATCTTTTTGTACCGCGCGAAAACTGGTGTTCCTGTGTTCGTGAAACTCCCTCCCGAGGTAGCAAAGCAGGTCCGGAGTGTGCCGCCCGGTCCTTCACCGAATCCGTGTTACTTCTTCTGGAGCGGTAACGGCAAGAAGAAGACCGCGGTCGCCGATTGGCAGCGTAGCTATCGACGTCTTTTCAAGCTCACGGATCTCAAGAACGCTGATGGCACTCGGAAGCGCTGCTACCCACATATGTTCCGCGACACGTTCGCTGTCGAACTACTGTTAGCCGGTGTTCCTCTCGACCAAGTTTCGATTCTCCTCGGCCACAAGTCGATCAAGACGACCGAGAAGCACTATTCCCCATTCGTGAAAGCTCGACAAGAACAACTGGTTGAAGCTGTGAAGAAGGCTTGGACGACTCCGCACCGGAAAAGGCGGAAAACAGGCGCGGCTAAAGGGAGCGAAGCTGCAGCGGCTCGTGTTCGATAAGTGCCTGCGTCCGACCCTCTGGTCCCGGACCAAAAGCAAGTCTAAATTCAAGTGCTTTATTCGGTGTCGCTTAGGGAACAGACAACTATTCTTTCTCTCCTCCAAATGTACCGAGTTGTACCAGGTCTGCACTTGCTCACCGTCTCTCGCCGAGCAACCCCGCATCGCGCCTTTTCCGCCCTCATAATAGATGTATGAAATTTCCATAATCTCGCTTCTGGTCAACTTCAGGCTGGCTGACCGTCCGCCCGGAACCCGGCCAGTCACTTCGGCGAGATGGGCGTCTTACGTCAAATTGACTCCGAACAGGCCAACTTCCGGGTGCGCCGTGATCCTCCCAGAACGGCGGCAAGTGCTGCGCTTGACTGCAAGATGAAGAGCGGATTGAAAATGCCGATCATGAGGCTGGGTTACACTGCCAGCAAGCCCGAGTAAATGGCCATTCCCACTACCGCGTCGACGCCAATTTTGTCCAGCTCTTCGATCTCCTCGCTGCGGTGAATCCCTCCAGCCGCGATCAGACGGCGCGAAGTTTGCTGCCGCAAGTTGCGAATGACATCCAAGGGAATACCTTTAAGCAATCCCTCAGTATCTATGTGCGTGTAGAGGAAGGCGGAACAAAACGGCTCGAGCTGCCGCATCATCACAGCCGGCTCGATTTCCGTTATGGTCTTCCAGCCGTGAATAGCGACTCGTCCGCCGCGGGCATCAACAGCGAACACCAGCCGGTCGGCGCCGAACAACTCAACCAGGCTCTTGGCGAACGCCGTATCAATCGCCTCCGCAGGGCCAACTGCCCGACCCGTCTGCGCTTGGGTTAGGACCTTAACCAGCGAGGAACCGACGATCACTTTTTTCGCGCCGCAGTCCAGCGCAGCTTGAGCATCGGCGGCGGAGCGAATCCCGCCACCCACCTGGCAGGGCAGTTTGCTGCAAAATTCAGCGACCAGCTTGCGATTCGATCCCGTGGTCATCGCCGCATCGAGATCAATTAGTTGCACCAGGGGATAGCGGAAGAAACGCTCGACCCACTCGCCGAAGTTCTCGAACTCCAGAGCTTTCTTTTCACCCTGGATGAGTTGCACAATGTAGCCATCCATCAAGTCAATCGACGGAATCAGCATGTCAGCCTCACTGGAATTCCTGCTGCGCGCAGCTCCTGCTTAATGGCGTGTACCGATTCCAATCCGAAGTGAAAGACGGAGGCGGCCAGTGCCGCGTCGGCTGCGCCCTGCTGGAACACCTCTACAAAGTGCCGCGGCTCGCCCGCCCCGCCGGAAGCGATCACAGGAATGCGCACGCTGGTTGCGATGCTTCGCGTGAGATCGCAATCGAATCCCGACTTGGTGCCGTCGCGGTCCATCGAGGTCAGCATGATTTCTCCTGCGCCCAGTTGCTCGACCTGCAGCGCCCAGGCCTGAGCGTCCAGCCCGGCGGCCTTTAGTCCTCCCCGCACGTACACTTCCCACGCATCGCTCCGGCGCCGCGCGTCGATGGCCACAACCACCGCCTGTGAGCCGTAGCGATTGGCGATCCTCGTGATCAATGCGGGGTCTGCGACGGCGGCCGAGTTTATGGTCACTTTGTCAGCGCCGCAGTCCAGCACGGCAGCGGCATCGTCCAGCGAACGAATGCCTCCGCCCACGGTGAACGGAACGAAGAGTTGGTTCGCTGTACGGCGCACGGTTTCGAGCAGCGTACTGCGCGCGTCGGAGGTCGCCGTGATGTCGAGCAAAACGATCTCGTCGGCCCCGGCCTGGCTGTGCGCCGCCGCCAATTCGGCGGGATCGCCGGCATCGCACAGTTCCACGAACTGGATGCCTTTAACCACGCGACCGGCAGAAACGTCGAGACAGGCGATGATGCGCTTAGCGAGCGCCTCAGAGAGCACAGAAGTTCTCCAGGATATTCATCCCGATATCGCCAGACTTCTCGGGATGAAATTGCACGCCGAACAGGTTGCCGCGTTCTGCGGCAGCCGTGAACGGCGCTTCGTACACACAGGTAGCGACCGTGTCCGGGCAAAGCGGCGCGCGAAAGGAATGGGTGAAATAGACATAGGAGTCTGACGGAACATCCCGCAGCAAACGCGAGCGGGGCTCAATTACGATGCGGTTCCAGCCAACGTGTGGCGATTTCACCCGATCTGAGAAGCGCATGCATTTGCCCGGGAACGTTCCCAATCCCGGTAGATCACTGGCCTCCTCGCTGCCGTCGAACATCCATTGCAAGCCCAGGCAAATGCCGAGCACTGGTTTCTGAGTGGCGATCGCTTGCCGCAGGGCCGCGCCAACCTGGCCGTCTGTCAACGGCAGAGTTGCCAGAAAATTGCCAACGCCCGGAACGATCAGTCTATCCGCGCCAAGTACGCAAGCGGCGTCGCCAGTCACCACGCACTCCTTTCCCAGGTGCCTGACGGCTTTCACCACCGAGGCCAGGTTTCCGGTGCCGTAATCGATGATGGCAATCACAGGAGTCCCTTGGTGCTGGGAAGCAGACGCGCGAGTTGCCGGTCTTTGGAACAGGCGACGCGCAACGCGCGGGCGAAGGCCTTGAACAGCGCTTCGATTTTGTGGTGATTTGAGCGGCCGTAGAGTACTTTGGCATGAACGTTGGCCTTCGCGCCCCGCGCAAAACCTTCGAAGAAGTCGGGCACAAGTTCCACTTGCAAATCTCCGACCAGCCGCGTCCGCACTTTTGTGTCGACCACCGCGGCGCTGCGTCCGCCGAAGTCGACTGCGACGACCCCCAGCGTTTCGTCCATTGACATCACGAAATATCCCGCCCGGAGAATGCCACGCTTGTTGCCAAGCGCTTGTGCAAACGCCTCGCCCAAGGCAATGCCGACATCTTCGACGGTATGGTGCTGATCGACATCGAGATCGCCGCTAGCTTTGAGATCCAGATCGAACGCGCCGTGACGGGCCAACAGTTCCAGCATGTGGTCGAGGAAGCGGATACCGCTGCTGATCCTGGCGCGTCCATGACCCTCCAACGTGAGTGCAATGTGGATCTCGGTTTCGTTAGTCTTGCGGTGAATGAGCGAGCGCCTCATGCCGTCACCTCGCTATCTAGTGCGAGTTCACGTGCAACCTCGCGTAACGCGGCGATCAGGCAGGCGGTTTGCGCGTTGATTCCGATCGTGATACGCACGCATCCTTCGCAACCGGGATCAGCCGAGCGGTCGCGAACCAGGATGCCGCGCTGCCGCATCGCCAATACGAACTCGCAGTGCTTTTCTCCAATCCGCACCAGCAGAAAGTTCGCGTGGCTGGGCCAACTGTGAAATCCAAGTGAGTTCAACTCGCCGGCCACCCGCTCGCGTCCGTTCTTTACTTGCCCAACATACCGACTGACATGATCGCTGTCCGCGAGTGCGTCGGGCAACACAGCCAGCGCCACCGCATTGACGCTATAGGGCGACGATACGCGGCGCACCCGCGGCATCTGCCGGCGCGGGCCGGCCAGCACGCCAGCACGAAGTCCTGCCAGCCCGTAGGCTTTCGAGAAGGTTCGCGTAACGAACAGATTGTCCAGACCATCGATATCGCGGACCATGGTCTCGCCATGGAACTCAAAATAGGCTTCATCTACCAGAAGGGCGCCATCAGGCAAGGCCCTGGCAATCCGTAGCAACTCCTCGCGATCTGCGACCGCGCCGGTTGGGTTATTCGGACTGGCAACCGCGATCAGCCGGGTCGCGGGAGTGATGCTGCCTAATAACTTTGCCAATGGAAAGCGGAGGTCTGCCTCACACTGCACCCGACTCACACGCGCGCCCGTTGCGCCAGCATAGATTTCGTACATACTGAACGTGGGCGTCACCACGAGCACTTCGTCCAGTGGTTCGAGATAGGTCTCGCACAGCAGATGAAGGGCTTCATCCACCCCGTTGGTGAGCAGGACCTGTCCGGGGGCAAGGCCGAGATGCCCGGCGACGATTGCCTCCACGGGCTCGCGCCCAGGATACCGCGCGAGGTCTTCAGCCGTGATCTTCCTCAGGCGCTCCAGTATACGAGGAGAGCATCCCTCGGTATTCTCGTTAAAGTCGAGCCGCAATCCGTCGCGGCCCGCTAGCGGTGGATGATACTCCTGCAGGCTCTCGACCGCTTTCCTGGCGCTAAGCATGGGCGAACCTCACCCTCACCGACGCGGCGTGGCCGCGCAGACCTTCGGCTTCAGCCAGAGCAGTGATAACCGGCGTTATCCTGGCCAGACCTGTCGCGTCGAACTGCTGCACGGTGATGATTTTCAGGAAATCGTGCACGCTCAATCCACCGCGAAACCGTGCCGCACCCGCAGTGGGCAAAACATGGTTGGGCCCGGAGGCATAGTCTCCGGCGGATTGCGGCGAATCGTCACCGATAAAAATCGAGCCTGCGCTGCGCACCGCAGCAAGATCGTTCTCGTCGATCGTCAAGTGTTCGGGAGCGATGAGATTGATCCACGCCACAGCCTGCTGCCTCGAAGCCGCCACCAGGAGGCGCGCGTTTCGGCGGATCGCCCGCCGCGCGATCACATTGCCTCGGCTTGCGATTGCGATTGCGTCTTGCACGCTCTCAGCCAGCGCCGGTTTCGTCGTTATCAACGCCACAACAGCATCCGGGTCGTGTTCGGCTTGCGCAACCATATCGGCCGCAAGAAACGTGGGATTACCCTTGTCGCTGTAGAACACCGCTTCGGTGGGACCGGCGAGCATATCGATCGCACAGTCGAAGCCGACCAGCTTCTTGGCGGTAGTGACAAAGCTGTTCCCGGGGCCGACGATTTTATCGACCCGGGCAATAGCTTCCGTGCCATAGGCCAGCGCAGCGATCGCCTGCGCGCCTCCACAGCGGTACACCTCGTTAACACCAAGCAGAGCTGCGGCGGCCAGGGTGGCCGGCAGCGGATCCGGCGACACCACACAGATGCGCGCCACACCAGCAACCTGGGCGGGAATTACGGTCATCAGTAGCGTGGAAGGGAGGGGATAGCGTCCGCCCGGAACGTAACAGCCAACCGATTCCAGCGGCCGCACGATCTGCCCCAGCTCACCGCCTGGCACCTTCTTGCGCCACTCGCGCGGCATCTGCCATTGGCAGAAGCGACGGATGTTGGCCGCGGCACTGCGCAGGGCATTCTTTGTCTCGTGTGGAGTCGAACGCCAGGACTCGGCGATCTCCTCGTCCGGGACCCGGATGGCTTGCCGCTTTTGCAGGCCATCCCACAATGTGGCATAGCGGGCCAGGGCTTTGTCTCCCCCGTGTCTGACGGTCCGAATGATCTGGCGCACGCGAGGCTCCAGGTCCTGCAATCGCGAGCTGCGGGTGGCCAGCTTCGCAACCGCATTCCCGGCTGCTTGACCCTGCAGAATCCGCATCACATCACCACCTTGTTCAGCGGATACTCGACGATGCCTTGGGCGTTGGCTGCCTTGAGCCGCGGAATCACTTCCCAGCACGCCGTTTCTTCCAGGATGGTATTGACCGCAACCCAGGTGCTGTCGCTCAGGTGGGAGATCGTCGGGCTATTCAGTGCGGGCAGGACGCGTAGCACGGCCGGGAGGTCTTCGACCTTGACGTTCAGCATCAACCCGACGCGGTCCTGCGCTTCCATGGCGCCGCGCAGCATGAGCGACAGGTCCTCGATTTTCTGCCGCTTGTCCGGCTCGGCCCAGGCCTTCGGGTTGGCGATGATCTGAGTGTTCGATTCCAGTACCGTGTCAATGATCCGCAAGCGGTTGGCCTTCAGCGAACTCCCGGTCTCGGTTACTTCCACGATGGCATCGGCCAACGTGGGCGGCTTCACCTCAGTCGCTCCCCAGGAGAACTCGACTTTTACCTCAATGCCATGCTGCTGAAAGTAACGGGTGGTGACGCTTACCAGCTCGGTGGCGACGGTCGCCCCTTGAAGATCCTGCGGGGTGGTCGCGGGCGAATCCTCCGGCACCGCCAGCACCCATCGCACCTTGCCGCGGCTCTGTTTGGCGTAGATGAGGTCGGCCACGCTGACCACAGCAAGTCCGCTCTCCAGCACCCAATCCAGGCCCGTGAGTCCGGCATCGAGCGCACCGTGTTCAACGTAGCGAGCCATCTCCTGGGCACGAATCAGCATGCATTCGAGCTCAGGGTCGTTGGTGCCGGCGAAGTATGACCGTGGGCTGACGTAGACTTGCAACCCGGCTCGCGCCAGTAGGGCTAACGTTGCCTCTTGCAGACTGCCTTTGGGAATGCCAATACGCAGCTTCATCGCCTGCCTCCAGCGACTGCAGCAACCGGCAGCTCGGTGTTAAAGCAAGTACGCGTGCCGGTGTGGCAAACCACGCCTTCGCCCTCCACCTCGACCCGGCACAGGATCGTGTCGAGGTCACAATCGGCTGTGGCAGTGAGCACCTTCAGACGATTGCCCGAGGTCTCCCCCTTGGTCCAAAGCTGGTTGCGGGTGCGGCTGAAGAAGGTAACGTATCCGGTCTGCAGGGTCTTTTCAAAGGCTGCATCATTCATGAAGCCCAACATCAGCACCTCGCCGGTCACATGATCCTGTACGATGGCCGGAGTCAGGCCCCCCATTTTCTCGAAGTCGATTTCGACCGCCATAGCGCTTCCTTTCGCACAAAAACAAAAACCCCGCTGCATCGTGTCAGCGGGGTCATAAGATCTTGGTGTTTAGGGACTACCGGATGACCTCCGCTGACACGTTCGCCACGTGACGATGGTGATGATGGCGATGGGTCAACGAAGTCACCGTGCAATAGACAATAGGGGAAATGTCGCTCGGCTGTCAATACGACGTTTCGGGGATTTAAAACACAAGTCTGAGGTGCACGCCTGACGCATCACTCAACTGGGTTCCTTTGGGCCCGGAATTATTGCACACGCATGGTCCGACATTGCTGTCCAGTTCGCCTGGAAAGGTAGCGAACAGGGCAGAATTGCATGGGCTCCTCACTGCAACGGCGAGCGGCTGGTCGGTTTAAGCCGCAATTGTTCCGGTTTGCGCGTTAAGGCGGGAAGCACCGCTTCCGGAGCTTTGTCTCGCCAACCGCTCCAGCCGCGCATTTGCGCTGCGAACGACGCGTAGTCCTCCGCGCTGGGCCAGCGCGCCATCCAGAGAAAGACACGGTCGTGTTCGCGGACGGGAAGCCGGGGAAAGTTGTTGGGCACTTCGTCGGTCATCAGGATTGCGATGGGACGTACGCCCGAGGCATTCAGGCGCGGCAGGACGGCCTGGCGGAAGAAGGCCGCGAACTGTGCCTCGTCCACCCCGGCGAGGTAGTAGATAGTCACGCCGTACAAAGCACGCGGGCCCGACGGACCTGGCGCGGGGCTACGGAAATCCGGCGGCGACGATGACGGGCGGAGCAGCAGAACGTTGTCTGAATCGACCATGGTGGCATTGGCTTCCTGCCTGTGGGCCAGCCACGCCGGGCTGTGGCCGTAAAAAGCTTCCAGCGCTTGCGGCCTCGCTTGCAGGTCGCGGAAACCGCGAAGCCAGACGAAGCGGTCGGGATCGTCGAGATCGCGGAACGTGCCTATGACGTGCGCGCCCACGGCATCTTGCGATTCGATGAAGTTCTTCTCAAACAGAGAAATCAGGGTGTCGCGCTTGCCCCCATAAAGCGTGTATTGGCGTAACTCGAACACGGTGTCTTCGGCAGTGTTTTCGATGACGGCCTGCATGGGCGCGGTGAGCGCCAGTGAAAGGGCCGCTGTGCCCGCAAGAAATGAGCGGCGCGTTATCGGCTCGCTGCATGTGGAGATTTGCATCGTCCTTCCCCCGTGACCGCACCATAACAAGCAAAACTTGACATCTACTGTCATGTTTTCGGAGATAATTTCTGAATGCGAGCGGACCGGCTTCTATCGATCCTGATGATGCTTCAGCTCGGCGCACGAACCACGGCGGGGGAACTGGCGGAACGGCTGGAAGTTTCCGCGCGTACGATTTATCGCGACATCGAGGCGCTGGAACGCGCTGGAGTACCCATTGTCACCGACCGCGGCCGCTCCGGCGGGCTCGGAGTGGTGGGCGGTTACCAGACGCGGTTGACCGGTCTCTCGGGCCAGGAAGCGCAAGCCTTGCCTTTTGCGCAGGTCGGTATCGCGGCTTCCGCGCTGGGTCTCGAGGGAGCGGCGGAGGCGGCACGCTTGAAAGTGTTCGCGGCGCTGCCGGCTTTCGAGCGCGAGCGCGCCGCGCGTGCCAGCGAACGTTTTCATCTTGACCCGGCAGAGTGGTATCAGCGTCCGCCGACCCCGCCGTGCCTACGGGCCTTGGCTGCCGCGGTCCTGGCAGGCCAGGCCGTTGTGATTGACTACGAAAGCTGGCGGAGCAGGAAAGTGCGCGTCGTCGAACCGCTTGGTCTGGTGTTGAAAGCGGGCGCGTGGTACATGGTGGCCCGCTATCGCAACCGGTACGCCATCTATCGGGTGGAGGGCATTCACACCATTCGAATTCTTGAGAAACGGAAAGTCCAGCGCCACAATTTCAACCTGGCCCGGGTCTGGCGGCAGGAGGTCGCGCGCTTTGAGGCCAGCCTGCGGCGCGACCGTGCCACCATCCGCATTCATGAATCAGCACTGTCGCGACTCGGCCGGTTAGGCGCGGATGCAGCCGAGATCATCCGCGCCGCCAAGCCCGATGCCCAAGGCTGGCGCACCGCGACCATCTGGATCGAGAGCGCGCCGCACGCAGCGGACTTGCTGCTTGGCTTCGACAGCGACATTGAGGTACTCTCACCGGCAGCTTTGCGCCGAGAGCTGGCGATGCGGGCAGGACGAATCGCGGCGCTTTATGCCGTTAGCCCGTGATCGAGGAGGTGGCTGCCATCGGCGAGGTGGCCCAGAAAACTGGCTCGACTAACGGCTTCGAAGCCTACGTGGCATTCATCCCGCAGAAGCGTTTGGGTATGGTCATCCTGCCGAACAAGAATTACCCATTGAGGACCGGGTAACCATGGCGTACCACATCCTCACCTCCCTGGCCAAAATTGCTGGGTGATCGGTCACTCGTAGCGGAGAGCAGCCATAGGATCGAGGCGCGCCGCACGCAGCGCTGGAACAGCGCAGGCAAGAAGCGATACGGCGACCAACAACAGACCGACAATGGCAAACGTCATCGGGTCATGAGGCGTGACTCCAAACAGGAGGCTGCTGATCAGGCGCGTAAGGCCCAGCGAAAGTACGATCCCCAACAGCATGCCGCCGACGATCATCCCTGCTCCCTGGCCCACGACCAGGCGCAATATATCGTCCCGTTTAGCGCCCAGGGCCATGCGAATCCCGATCTCTCGCGTCCGCTCACTCACCAGATAAGAAAGCACTCCGTACAGGCCGATGCAGGCGAGCGCCAGCGCCAGTAGGGCAAATGCGCTGAGCAACACCATCGTAAGCCGGCGCGGAGCCAGCGACTTCGACAGAACGCCGTCCATGGTTTCCACCGAATAAATGACGGCCCCCGGATCAAGCTCTGAGACCGCACGGCGGACGGATGCCATTACCGCCGCCGGATCATCATGGGTGCGCAACACCACTGCCGTCCCATCGGCAACCAGCGGGAGCAGCTTCGGAGGTACTTGCATAAACGGATAGTAAAACTGTGCTTCGATAGAGCCCCTGGCATCGTTGGCCGGACCCCACTGCCGGATGTGTCCGACCACGCCGACGATCTCCGCTTCCACGTCGAACTCTTCGATGTGAATGTGCTGGCCGAGGGGGCTTTGGGTCGGAAAGTATTGTCGCGCGAAGACGTCATCGACATCGACAACGATCGGCTCGTTCTCCTTGTCCTGCGCCCTGATGAATCTTCCTCGCTCCAGCGTCATACCCATGGCCTGCTGGAAGCCCGGCTGAACCAGGTAGAACATCGCCTGGCTCATTTCGTTATCGGCCGCCGGCTTGGGTTGTCCTTCAATCCAGAAGGGTAGCTCGGAATCGTGCAGCAGTGGACGTGATCCCAGGGTAATGGAAACCGCTTCCACACCGGGAATGTTGCGCATCTGTCCTTCGAAGCGGCGGAGCCGCTCGCGTACCTGGGCCGGCGTAGCTCTGGCATGCGGTGGCAGCGAAAGCGAAAACGTGATCGCTTGTTTGGGATCGTAACCAGGATTGACTTTTAACAGGGCCGAAAGCGAGCGCAGCATAAGTCCAGCACCAACCAACAGCACGATCGACAACGCAACTTGAGCCATAACGAAAACCGCGTGCAGGCGTTGCCGCACCCCGCGTGCGCCCGGCGTGGATTGCCGAAGGACTTGCTGCAGATTCACTCGCGAAAACCTGAGAGCCGGAGCCAGTCCAAAAGCAACCCCGCTGAGCAGGGAAACTCCCAAAGTGAACAACAATACTCTGGCATCCATAGATACTTCGCCCGAGCGTGGAAGCGTATCGTGCAGACGCCGCAGGGCAGCGGTGGTGCCGAAGAAGGCAATCAGAAACCCTGCAAGCCCCCCGATGCCTGCCAGCATCAAGCTTTCGGTCAGCAATTGGCGAACGACGCGACCGCTGCCGGCGCCCAGCGCCCGGCGCACCGCAAATTCTCCCGAACGGCGCATCGACCGTACCAATAGCAGGCTGGCGACATTCGCGCAGGCAATCAGTAACAGGAAGCCGACCGCTGCCAGCAACATCAGCAGGACCGGCTGCACCTTGCTGATGACGTCTTGCTTCATCGGCACGATGGCAATGCCAACACTCTTGTCCGCTTCCGGATACGCAACGGCGAGACGGTGAGCGATAGCGGCCATCTCCGCACGGGCTTGAGGCAGCGCCACCTCCGGTTTGAGTCTGCCGATGGCATAAGCGTTCAGGTCGATCCTGCGGTCGAGGAACGACGCATCATTCAACTGGCCGATGGGAGTGAAGACGTCGCGGTCGATATCATGAAAAGAGAAACCCGCCGGAAGCACACCGATGACCGTGTAGTTGGTCCCGCCCAGGTCGATAGAGCCGCCGACAACCGACGGCAAGCCACCGAAATGGCGATGCCAGAACGCATCACTAAGCAGGACTACGGGAGCGGCCCCAATGTGGTCATCCTCTGAAAGAAAATCTCGGCCAAGAGCTGGATGGATTCCCAGCGTCGCAAAAAACGCGGCAGAAACCATGAGTCCATTCACCCGCTCCGCTTGACCGCTGCCCGTCAGGTTATAGTCCTCGTGCCGGTAAATGGCCATCGAGGTAAAGCTCTGCGCAGCTCGCTGCCAGTCAAGAAAGTTGAGGTAGCTGATCGGCCCCTGGCCTAGTCCGGGCTTTTCTTCGTAGAGAGCGACGAGCTGGCTCGACCGCGGATAGGGCAGAGGGTTGAGAAGCACGCCATTGACAATGGAAAAGACAGCCGTATTGGCGCCAATGCCAAGTGCAAGCGTAATTATGACCGCAGTCGAGAAGCCGGGTGACTTGAGCAACAGGCGGAAAGAGAATCGTATATCTTGCAGCAAAGTGTTCACAAACATCCAAGAAGCGCAAAATCCGCCGAGGACCGGGGAACGATGACCCGGATCCAGGGTCGCATTCCAGGATCGGACTTAAAACTATACCCAAAATTGTCATGGAGCGCGCGTAACTTCGCCACAGCTTTCCGGCAGTTCATCCCCCGTCAATTCGGAATGGCTGGACGCCTATAGAGAAGTTCTTTCTTGCGAACGCATTCTCACGTTGCACGAAGCTGCGACATGCGGGTAATACGCCAAGGCAGTTGCGGACAGTCGCAAACCGGAGACTGCCCTCAGTTTGCGAGAGATCTCCATAGTACTCACAACCTGATATTTGTTCAGATCACAAGTGGCGGCGCGCCAGGAGACTGGCTCGCGTGAAACCGGCGTTCATCTCAACTTGACGTGTAACGCCCGTTCCACTCTCTTGCCTGAACGCGTCCCCAGGGGCCAAGCACAAGGAAGCGTAGCCGACCAACCGGACGGAACCCCAATCCGACACTTCCCAGACGCCCGTTTTTGGGTGACTATCGTTTGCGATCGCCGATCAATAGCGGCCGACGAGTTCCTAACAATTTGACTGTCGGTAGCACCCGCCCTATCATCAGACCTCCATTCATCTCTGGCCAGACATGATCGACACCACGATCTCGCATTACCGCATCGTCGAGAAGCTCGGCGGCGGCGGCATGGGTGTGGTGTACAAGGCGGCGGACACCCGCCTGGGCCGCTTCGTTGCCCTCAAGTTCCTGCCCGATGACGTGGCCCGCGACCCGCAGGCCCTGGAGCGCTTTCGCCGCGAGGCCCGCGCTGCCTCGGCGCTCAACCATGCCAACATCTGCACCATCTACGACATCGGCGAGGAAGATAGCCGCGCCTTCATAGCTATGGAGTTCCTCGACGGCGTGACGCTGAAGCACCGCATCGCCGGGCGGCCACTGCAAACTGAATTCCTGTTGGACCTGGGAACTGAGATTGCCGACGCGCTGGACGCGGCGCACAGCCAAGGCATCGTGCACCGCGACATTAAGCCGGCCAATGTCTTCGTCACCCTGCGCGATCACGCCAAGATTCTCGATTTCGGTCTGGCGAAGGTGACCGGCAAGGCGACCTTGGTCAGCTCCGAATCCGAAACCGCGGCGCCGGGCGCGGAGGCGCAGCAGGCGACCAGCACGGGAACAATGTTGGGCACCGTGGCCTACATGTCGCCGGAGCAGATACGGGCCCAGGACCTGGACGGACGCAGCGACCTGTTCTCCTTTGGGGCGGTGTTGTACGAGATGGCGAGCGGCAAATTGCCGTTCGAGGGTTCCACTTCGGGCGAGATTTGGGGGGCGATACTGCACCAGGAACCCCCGCCGCTGTCGCAGGTGATTCCGGAGATTTCGCCCAGATTGGAAGCGGTGATCGGCAAGGCGCTGGAGAAGGACCGCAATCTCCGTTATCAGAGCGCTGCGGAAATGCGCACCGATCTGCAACAGCTGAAGCGCGAAAGCGACAGCGGAAGAAGCGGGGAAGCTGGCACGGGCACGCTGGCTGGGACGCGGCAACTGTCCGCCGTGAAGAAGAAACTTTGGCGGATTCTTGTTGCAACGGCAATCTTGGTGGTTGCGGCACTGATCGCCGGCGGGCTTTACTACCGTGGGCATCCAACCAAGGCACTTACCGAAAAGGACACCGTCGTGCTCGCGGATTTTGCCAACCGAACGGGCGATGCGCTGTTCGACGACGCATTGAAGACGGCGCTCAGCGTTGCTCTGAAGCAGTCGCCGTTCCTCAATGTGCTTCCTGAAAACAAAGTCGCGACGACGTTGCAATTGATGGACCGGCCAGCCAACACCGCGCTCACGCCGGAGGTGGCTCGCGAGCTATGCCTGCGGACAGACAGCAAAGCTTACATCACCGGATCCATTGCCAGTCTGGGCAGCGAATATGTACTGGAATTGAAGGCGGTGAATTGCCAAAATGCGGATCTGCTAACCCAGGAGCAAGTCACAGCGGCGGCCAAGGAGAGAGTGCTGGACGCGCTCGGTCAGGCGGCGGCCAAGCTGCGCGGAGAACTGGGCGAGTCGCTGGCAACAGTGCAGAAATTCGATGTTCCGCTGGAACAGGCCACGACCTCCTCGCTCGAAGCCCTGAAGGCGTATAGCCTGGGCGAAAAGGCTTACCACGAGAAAGGCAGTGCCGCAGCCCTGCCTTACTTTCAACGTGCCGTCCAACTCGATGCAAAGTTCGCCATGGGCTATTGGGGAGTGGGCACCATCTATGACGGTCTCGGCGAGTCCGGGAAGGCCAGCGAGTACTACAACAAAGCCTTCGAGTTACGGGAACATGCCAGTGAGCGGGAAAAACTGGCTATCGCCGGCGACTACTCTTTGAATGTAATCGGCGATTTGGATAAGGCGGCCCAGGCGTATCAGGAGCAGATTGAGAGTTATCCCCGAGACCAGGGAGGCTACGGCGGTTTGGGCGACGTGCACCTCGCACAGGGACAGTATCAGAAGGCCCTGGACGCGTATCGTCAATGTCTCCGTATAGACCCAGACAATGTGGCCGTATACGAAGATATTGTCTTAACCCTGCTCGCGTTGCAGCGCTTCGACCAAGCCCAGCAGACAATCCACGAGGCGCAAGCGCGACAACTGGACGACTCCCTCCTCCACAGTTCTCTCTATGCTCTAGCCTTTCTGGGAGCGGATTCCCCTGCAATGGCGGAACAACAGCAGTGGTTTGCAGCCCATCCAGAATATGAAAACCATGTCCTCTCGCTCACCTCCGATACCGAGGCATACACCGGTCATCTGGGTGCGGCCCGGGAGCTGACCAAGCGGGCCGTGGACTCTGCCATACACGCTGACAGCAACGAGAACGCGGCCCTATCGCAGCAGAGTGCTGCTTTGCGCGAAGCCGCGTTCGGCAATGCCGCGCAAGCCCGACAATTGGCGGCAGCAGGTCTGAAGCTGACTCCCACCAGTCAGGTCGTCGGGGTCGAAGCGGCGCTTGCGTTTGCGATGGCAGGCGATAGCAAACGAGCTGACTCGTTGACGAAAGAGCTGAACAAACGTCCCCCGCTCAACACCCAGATGCAGCCACTTTGGCTACCGGCGATTGAAGCGCAATTGGCGCTTAACCAAAAGAGGCCAGCCGCCGCACTCGAGAAACTGCAGGCGGTTGCTCCCCCCATCGAGTTTGGGCTAATCGGGTTCTTGAACAACATTTCCTGCCTCTATCCAACCTATATTCGCGGGCAGGCGTATCTCGCGGCGGGACAGGGGGCGGCCGCCGCCGCCGAGTTCCAGAAGATCCTCGACCACAGCGGCATTGTCTGGAACTGCTGGACGGGAGCCTTGGCGCATCTCGGTGTGGCCCGGGCCAACGCCTTGCAGGCGAAGACGTCGCAGGGAGCCGATGCTGACGTCGCCCGCGGGCGGGCCCGCGCTGCTTACAAACAGTTCCTCACGCTCTGGAAAGACGCTGACCCCGAAATCCCAGTCCTGAAGCAGGCCAAGGCGGAGTACGCGAAGCTGCTGTAACTGGAACTTCTAAAGCATTTCCCGTAATGGTGTAGACTATCCGTGGCGAGACTCTGCGGCGAGA
>VFSW01000699.1_pt1 | contig 49881 bp, 45 predicted proteins | sample 5358111 | NCBI WGS metagenome assembly VFSW01 (sample SAMN11554181, study PRJNA540505) | mine drainage metagenome | isolation source: sediment from site ElyBrook_90M | place: USA: Ely Copper Mine, Vershire, VT | collected 2017 | reverse complement strand
GTGCCGCAATAGGCGTCTGTTGGGAAGAAGGCGCGCACCGGGGCTGCTGCACGGGTGCGAAACACGTTGACTTATACTGGCTCCTCTTGCGCAGATCTCGAAAAGTGCATTACCTCTGCTGAGTCGTTCATCGAGCGCCGTTGCCGTATCAGTTATTTCGGGCCGATTATCGCGCAGTGGAAAGTGGACCAAGACCCGGGTTATTTCTTAATTGCCGACAAGCGGGGATTGACTCTAGTGCTGCTCGCCGGAAGCCCTGATCCTGCCGCAGATTTCCCGGTTGCGTGACGCCATTTGCCGTGCAACGATGGTCCATCATGCTTTCCCACGGCCGCTCAGGCCTTTCGGCGATTCTGCTCGCAGCAGGGATGCTTCTCTGCGCCGGCCAGGGTCACAGTCAGGTGTTCAACCTTGAGAACGACCGTGTGCAAATGGCCGAGCTTCACGGTCTCTGGCGCTTCCACACCGGAGACGACATGCAATGGGCCAACCCCGGCTTCGACGACGCCTCATGGAAGCTGTTGCGCTCCGATGAAGATTGGAGCCAGCAAGGCTACGCTGACTATGGCGGCTTCGCCTGGTATCGCTTCAGGCTGATCGTTCCCGGCGGCTCTGCCCCGCTGGCGCTCTATTTGCCCTCGTTTTCAACCAGTTATCAGGTCTTTGCCGATGGTCGTCTGATCGGCCAGTTTGGCCGCGTGCCCCCCAATCAACAGGTCTACACGAAAGAGCCGCGTCTGATCGCTCTTCCGCCCGCGAGGCAAGGCCAGCCCATGGTCATCGCCATCCGGGTCTGGCAATGGCTCTATGGTGCGCAGGGAACCGACGGCATGGCATTAGGAGGAGGTCCATCCGGAACCGCGCGGGTTGGCAGCCTGGCTACGCTGCGCGAATGGGCCTCTCTTCAGGACAAGCTCCGATTCTGGAATTCGAGCGCCATTCAATTCATTGTGATGGCGCTGCTGATTGGCGGCTTTGCCGGCCTGGCGCTTTTTGCCTTGCGCCGCAACGAACCTGAATACCTCTGGTTTGCTCTCTATGAACTTTTTCAGGCTGCCTACCGCGAACTCTTCAGCCTGGAGTTTGCGGGCTTGCACTCTTCCTGGCAGCACGGGCTGGAAATCCTATGGAGTTCCTTCAGCTTTGCGTCTTCCCTTGCATTTCTATTCTTCCTGATGCGGCTTATCGGGGTGCGCCGCAGCCGCCTGGCTTATGTTGCAATCGCCTCGCAGGTCATCACCTATGGGGTGTACCAATGCGGGGAACTGGCTTGGATCCTGATCCCCGGCTCGCTCCCCTGGAGCGTCATCGCGTCGTGGAATGCTCTGCAGTCACTCACGGAGATTCCCTACGTCCTCTGCGTTCTGTTCCTGCTCGGCCGCGCCGCGCGGCGCGGAGTTCCCGACGCCCGCCTGCTTGTCTTTCCCGTAGGACTGTCCGCGGCCGTAAGCTTCCTCAAAATGGCCATCTATATCTTTCACACCCTGGGGCTCGACAGTGTTTCCCGGCACCTTCGCTTGCTGTTGGCTTCCTCTGACTGGCCCGTTCCCATCACCGTCGTCAACCTCGCAGATCTGCTTGTGCAGCTGTCTCTGCTGGCAATTCTCGTCTTGCGCTTCGCCCGTACCCGCAGCAACGAGGAGCGCATTTCTTCTGAACTTGAGGCCGCGCACGTCGTCCAGCAGGTTCTGGTGCCAGAGGCTACTCCGACCGTCCCAGGCTTCCAGATCCAGAGCGTCTACAAGCCCGCCGGCCAGGTCGGCGGCGACTTCTTTCAGATTCTTCCTCTGCCCCAGGGAGGCGTTCTTGCGGTCATCGGAGACGTCAGCGGCAAAGGCCTCCCCGCCGCGATGATGGTCTCGCTGCTGGTCGGGAAACTGCAGGCATTGGCCGACTCCACCACCAGCCCCGCGGCAATCCTCAGCGGACTCAACCGCCGTCTTCACGCTTACAGTCGAGGTGGATTCACCACCTGTCTGATTCTCCGCGCCGACCCGGACGGAAGTCTCACCATCGCCAATGCCGGCCATCTCTCCCCGTACAAGAACGGTGCTGAAATGTCGATTGCGAACGGTCTTCCGCTTGGCTTGTCTGAAAATGAGACCTACACAGAAAGCTATTCCCGGTTCGATGAAAGCGAACAGCTCACACTGGTCACCGATGGCGTGGTGGAGGCGCGCGGCAAGAACGGCGAGATCTTTGGCTTTGCGCGCACCCAGGCAATCAGCAACTTGCCCGCTGAAGCCATTGCCCAAACGGCACAGGACTTTGGTCAGGACGATGACATCAGCGTCATCGCCATCACGCGAAAACGAAGGCTGGAACCTGCCAATGCGTGAGCCTGAACGGCGAAGCAAAGAAGGCTCACCTTGCGCAGCGCAACAGCTTTGTCACCTCAGGGGCCTTCCATCGGTTCTTGCTGAGGACGCAGGAATATGGCGACTTCCAGACGAGTGACCGGCTAACCGCCGCTCGACGTCTCAATGCAGGAGTCAGCCTTTCGGCGCATCCGCGCGCATGCAGAATCCCTCGGTCTCGCATTCACCGAAAAGCTGAACTGATCGTCTCCGCCACAGAGCAGAGCTGCAACCCCATCCGATGGAGTCAACATGCGGAGATTTACGCTCTGGTCGATTGGAGTCCTTATGCTTACGATTGCAGCAAATAGTTCGTGAGCGGAGTCCGCTCTTTCCGTGCTCCGCAAGGACTATACCTTCCCGAAAAAGATCGACGGACTCCCCACAAGGATCTCCGATTTCCCCGATCTCCAGATCGATTCCTTTGCCGAAAGCCCAAGATTCATGGGCGGGGACACGCCGGAATGTCGCCGGTTCGATCCCGGTCTCCCGCTCCAATTGCCTATAGACCGTACTGCGCTCAATTCAGCGCGCATTGCCGGCGGAGCTTTCCTCGATCTTCACCACAAGACAAGTGACCGTCTCGCCAGGCGCAACCAGTGTCTGGTGCGGCGTGCCGGCAGGGATATGGAAGATGTCGCCGGGCCGCAACTCTTGTGAAGCTCCTGCCTTGACGGACGCGGCGCGAATCTCGCCGGGGCCGATTGTCTTTGGATCAACAAGCTCGCCGCCGGTCAAGAGAGTGGCGTGGCCATCGAGGATGTAAAAAAGATCGGCAATGTGCTGGTGCAGCTCGCCAACACCGCTGCGGTTACGGAAGACGAGAATGGCCTGGTGGTGCGGATAGTGAGCGATTGTCTCGCTGGCAGAGCCGTCGCCCGCGGCCGCCAGCTGTTGCAGATGCCTGGCCCGTTCCAATAGTTGTGTCCGTGACCAATGATCAGGTTGCATGGTTTGTGCCCTGGCCTCCATCCACAGCAGCATACATGCCGCGGCGACCAGGACAGGCAAATATCTGTAGAGGGCGCGCAGCGCGGATCCCTGGTGGGCACGTGAACGATGTTTGCGCAGATACGGTTGTGGAGAGGGCGGGCAGGACATGGTGCGTGGTTCCTCGTGGGTAGATTTTTGGGCGTTCAGCCAGCCAGCTCGCGGGCGCGCTGAAAGACAGCGAGGAACATGGCGCGCGTGAGCCTGCCGGTGTTGGTGTTTTGCAGAGATGGATGAAAGCTGGCGATGACGCGCAGGCCTCCAGGCATCTTGTACTCTGCGCCGTGAGCGAAGACAAAGCCGGTGCGGGCATTGATCTGGCCGGTGCGCCGCATGTGCGCCAGCAGACCGTCGAAGGCGATGCGGCCGAGGCAGACGACGACGCGCAAATTCGTGAGTAGCGCGAACTCCTGATCGAGCCAAGGCGCGCAGTTGCGCAGCTCCTCGGGCGTGGGCTTGTTGGCAGGCGGCGCGCAGCGCACGACGGCGGTGATCCAGAGGCCGGTGAGCTGCATGCCGTCGTCGCGCGAGACGGCGCGCGGCTGTGAGGCAAAGCCGGCTTCATGCAGAACGGGATAGAGGAAATCGCCCGAGCCGTCGCCGGTGAAAGGGCGGCCGGTGCGATTGGATCCATGCGCGCCGGGAGCCAGGCCCAGGGCCATCACGCGCGCCGCGGGATCGCCGAAGGACGGTACGGGACGGCCCCAGTATTCCCAGTCGGCGTAGGCGCGGCGGCGGGTACGGGCTACCTCCGCGCAATGGGCTCGCAGGCGCGGGCAGAGGTCGCAGGCAACAATGCGGGCATTAAGTGCGTCGAGCGAGGCGGGGACAGGACCCATGGCGGAATTCTACGGCGCGCACCCCGCGGGCTGTGACAAACTTTCAACAGGAGGAAATTGCGATGAAGCCGGCAAAGCTGTTGCTGCTTGCGGGAGACTTTGTAGAAGACTACGAAATCATGGTTCCTTTTCAGGCTTTGCAGATGGTGGGCCACACGGTGGATGCGGTTTGCCCCGGCAAGATGAAGGGCGACCAGGTGCGCACGGCCATTCACGATTTCGAGGGCGATCAGACGTACTCCGAGAAGCGCGGGCATAACTTTACGCTGAACGCCAACTTTGATGACATTGTCCTCTCCAGTTATGACGGACTGGTGATTCCGGGTGGGCGCGCTCCGGAGTATCTGCGGCTGAATCCCAGGGTGCTGGAGATTGTGCGCTTCTTTGACCAGACGAACAAGCCGATTGCGGCGCTGTGCCACGGTGCTCAACTGCTGGCCGCGGCCAACGTGCTGAAAGGCCGCAAATTGAACTGCTATCCGGCGTGCGCGCCAGAGGTGGAGCTGGCAGGGGGAACGTTTGTGAAGGTGGAATTCTCAGAGGCCGTGGTGGATGGCAAGCTGGTGACGGGGCCGGCGTGGACGGCGCATCCTGAATGGCTCAGGAAGTATCTTGAGGTGCTGGCGGCGCATCTGGGCGCGTAGGGCTGTCTTACTTTGCCGTGTCGACGGAGGCGGGCTGCACGGCACGCACCGTACGCAGCGGCAGCGCGCTGGCCGCGGTGAGCGTCTGCTGCACCTCGGCGAGGATGGAGAGCGCGACGGCGGCGGGTGTTTCCGCTCCGAGATCAATGCCGGTGGGCGCGTGCATCTGTTCGAGCCAGCGCTCGACTTGTTCCGGCGTATCCGGGCGGCCGAGCAGCCGCGCGGCCTCTGCGAGCATCTCGCGCGTGCGGCGCTGGGGACCGAGAGCGCCGAGATAAGCGAGCGGAAAATCGAGCGCGAGCAGCGATGCGAGAATGCGGGAATCCTGCTCGAAGCTGTGGGACATCACGATGGCCGCGTCAGAGGGCAGCGGACGGAAATGCGCGGGGGCAGCGGCCGGCAGAGCTGAGACCGGCAGCACATGCACTTCGTCAGCTTGCGCAAAGCGCTCGCGCGTGGCCAGATGCGAGCGGCCATCGCCAATGGCGACAAACCAGCCGAGTTCGCGCGCCAGGTGCAGCAGCGGCCTGGCGTCGTCCCCCGCGCCAAAGATCCAGAGACCGGGGCGAGCGGGCCGATAGTCAGCCCAGATGCGGGTTTGCGCGCCAGCGATGAGGGCTTTGCTTTCGATGGAGGTGCGGAATTGCAGCGCGCGCTGGGCAAGCTCGTGGAGCGGGGCGTCCGGATCTGCGGCAGAGTGAGCGCCGGGCTGCGCGGCTTGTGCCTCGTTCTGCGGCAGGCCGGCGAAGACTCTGTGCGCAATCTGAGGGCCTTCGAGAAGGGTGCAGATGGCCAGCGAAGTGCGCGCGTGGAACGCGGCTTCCAGGGCAAGCAGCAGGGGCCGTGCGGTCTGGCGCCGCTCCAGCAGGATGTAGACCACGCCGCCACAGCCGGAGCCGTAGGGCATATCTCCATCATCGGCAACAGTCGAGTAGCGCTCGACGACCGGGCCGGATGCGGTGTGCCACCAGGCGCGCTGCGCGACCTCGGCCTCAAGGCATCCGCCGCTTACGGTGCCGGCGCGGCGGCCATCCTGCGCGATCAACATGCGCGCGCCCGGCTTGCGATAGCTGGGCCCGTCGACGGCGACGATGGTGGCGAGCACGTAGTCTGTCCCGGCGGCTTCAAGCGCGCGCCACAGGGGCAGAATTCGTTCAAGGTCGGTCATGACTCTCTATTGTCGCTCAAACCTCCAGGACTTTCGACTGCAGCAGGTCTTCGATGCGGATGGGAAGATCGCGCACGCGAACGCCGGTGGCGTGGTAGACGGCTGAAGTGATGGCGGGAGCGACGCCGGCCATGCCGATTTCACCTATACCGCGGGCCCCGTACTCGTTGACGAGGAGGTCGGGATAGTCGAGGAAGGTGACGTCGAGATCGGGTAGGTCAGCGCAGGTGGTGACAAGGTAGTCGGCAAAGCTGCCGTTGATGGGCTGGCCTGTGCGCGGGTCGTGCACGGTTTCCTCAAACAAGGACATGCCGACGCCCATGACGGCTGCGCCGAGGATCTGGTTGGCGCCCGCGCCCTTGTTGATGATGCGGCCGCAATCGAAGATGGAGAAGATGCGGCTGACGCGTATGCGGGCGATCTCCGGTTCCCACTCAACCTCAGCGAAGTGCGCCCCGAAAGAGTGCATGGAGTATTCGCGGGCCTTGGGGTCTTCCCACGACGGAGTGGTTTTGCCGGTGGCGGTGACGCCGCTCAGGTTGGCCATGCGGATGACTTCTTCAAACGCGATGCCGCTGGAAGCGGGCTGATCCTTGGCGTGAATGCGCCCGTGCGAGACGGTAAGCGTGTCGGCCTTTGCGCCGGCGAAGGGCGAACCGGCAGTGAGAGCGGCAATGTTGAGCAGGCGCGCGACAGCCTCATTGGCGGCGCTGGTGGCAGCCGGCAGCACGGCGCTGGTGACCATGGAACCGCCGGAGGTGGGGCCGTCAGGCAGCGAACTGTCACCGAGAAAGACGTCGATGCGATCGAGCGGCACGCCGGTCTTGGCGTGCATCACCTGCGCAAAAATGGTGTAGGTGCCGGTGCCGATGTCCTGCGTGGCGCAGCGGACGCAGATGCGGCCATTGGGGCACAGCTCGACGGTGGCGGTGCAGGGAATGCGCGCGGCAGCCCAGGATGCGCCCGCGAGGCCCCAGCCGATGAATTTGCCATCGCGGCGCATGGAGCCGGGCTCAGGGGTGCGCTGCTTCCAGCCAATCTTTTCCGCGCCGGTCAGGTAGCACTCCTTCAAGTGGCGCGAGGAGAATGGACGGTTGGTGCCTTCGTCGCGCTCAGCGTCGTTCTTCAGGCGCAGCTCCAGCGGGTCCATCTTGAGCTTGATGGCCAACTCGTCCATTGCGGACTCCAGCGCGAAGAGGCCGGGAACCGCGCCGGGGCCGCGCATAGGTGCGGGCGCGCCGACATTGCGGCGGACCATGCCGGTGGTGACTTCAAGGTTGGGGCAACTGTAAAGGAAGGGCGTCTGCTCCCCGCAATGCTCGACAAAGTCGTCGAGCATGGAGGTCTGGGTGAAGAAGTCGTGGCGAATGGCGGTGAGCTTGCCGTCCGGCGTGGCGCCCAGGCGAATGCGCTGCTGAGTGTGCGGACGATGGCCGACGTTGGAGAACATCATGCGGCGATCGACGCTGAGCTTGACGGGGCGGTTGAGGTTGCGCGCGGCCACGGCGGCCAGCGTGGACTGTGGCCAGGGGAAGAGCTTGCCGCCGAAGCCGGAGCCGATGAAGCGCGAGATGACGCGCACGTTTTCGCGCGGCACACCGAGCACTTCCGCCATGACGATGCGATGATTCACAACGCCCTGCGAGCACTCGTAGAGGGTGAGATGGTCGCCTTCCCATACGGCGACGGTGCCGTGCATCTCCATGGGGTTGTGCGTTTCAACGGGCGTCGAATACGTCTCGTCGACAACGACCGGCGCAGTAGTCAGGGCCTGGTCCGGATCGCCGCGCTTCCAACTGCTCTGGCGCGTGCCGGTAAAGCCGGCGCTGAGGTCGGTGCGCACGTCGGGCGTCTGCACGTCATACTCGACACGCACGGCACCGGCCGCGGCGTTGGCCTGCTCCAGCGTCTCCGCGACAACGAGCGCGACGAACTGACCCCAGTAGTAGATCTTGTCGTCCTCGAAGGGCGGGCGTGCTTCGCTGGTGGTGGCGTCGTCCTGATGCGGGAAGAGGCGATAAGCGCCCTTGATGTTGCCGTGATGGAGGACGAGCCGAACACCGGGCATCTTTTCCGCTGCGGCGGTGTCGAGCGAACGAATGCTGCCGCTGCCCACGGTGCTTTGCACAGCGACCGCATGCGCCAAACCGGGGAAGTTATGATCGACAGCGTAGCGAGCGGTGCCGGTGGTCTTGAGCGGGCCGTCGATGCGGGGCACCACTGCGCCAATGACGCCGGCTGCGTGGGGAAGTGTATCCATCGCCATACGAATCTCCTCTTTTGCTGCTCTATGCGGTTGCGAGTTTGAGCGCGCGCGTCAGGCAGCGCTTGGCCAGTTCCACTTTGAATGCGTTGTCGGTGCGGGGCTTTGCCGCGGCCAGCGCAGCTTCAGCCGCGGCGCGGAAGGTGGCCGGGCTGGCGGGCTTGCCGTTGAGCGCGGCCTCTGCCTCATGGGAGCGCCAGGGCCTGGTGCCCACGCCACCCAGGGCTACGCGGACGTAGCGCATGTGTCCGCCTTCAACCCTGGCCACGACTGCGGCGGAGGAGAGCGCGAACTCGTAGCTGGCGCGGTCGCGCAGCTTGTGATAGACGCTGCGCGCGCCCTCGACAGGCTTTGGCAAATCGACGCAGGTGATCAGTTCGCCGGGCTCCAGCGCATTTTCAATCTGCGGCGTATCGCCCGGGAGCTTGTGGAAGTCCGCGAAGGCGATGGTGCGCTTGCCCCTGGGCCCCTCGACGTGGATGACCGCTTCCAGCGCGGCCATGGCCACGCACATGTCAGAAGGGTGGGTGGCGATGCAGTGATCGCTGGTGCCGAGGATGGCATGGGTGCGGTTGAAGCCGTCCATCGCCGCGCAGCCGGTGCCGGGGGTGCGCTTGTTGCAGCCATAGCCGCCGGGCGTGCCTGCGCTGGGCTCGCGGAAGTAGGCGCAGCGGGTGCGCTGCATCAGGTTGCCGCCGGTGGTGGCCATATTGCGCAGTTGCGGCGAAGCGCCGGAGAGCAGAGCCTGCGAGAGCACTGCGTAGGACTTCTGCACATCGGCATTCCACGCGAGGTCAGAGTTGCGCACCAGCGCGCCGATCCGCAGGCCGCCCGTCGGCAGCTTCTCGATCTTATCGAGCGGCAGAACGTTGATATCGACCAGTGTGGAGGGCTGCTCGACGTCGAGCTTCATCAGGTCGACGAGTGTGGTGCCGCCGGCGATGAACTTGCCCGATCCCAAACCGGTCAGCGCCTTGTCAATGCTCGCGGGCTTGACGTAATTGAAGGTCTGCATAGAGAAGTCTCCTTGCGGCTCAGGCCTGGGTCCGGACCTGCCGGACGGCGGCAACAATGTTGGTGTAGGCGCCGCAGCGGCAGATGTTGCCCGCCATGGCTTGCTTGATCTCTTCGTCGCCGGGGCCGATGGGCTCCTTGAGCAGGGCCACGGCGCTCATGATCTGGCCGCTGGTGCAGTAGCCGCACTGGTAGCCATCGTGCTCGACGAAGGCAGCCTGCATGGGGTGCATTTGACCGGGCTGGCCTAGGCCCTCGATGGTGGTGATCTCATCGCCCTGGTGCATCATGGCGAAAGAGAGGCAACTATTCACGCGGCGGCCATTGACGTGCACGGTGCATGCGCCGCACTGGCCGTGATCGCAGCCCTTTTTGGTGCCGGGCAGGTCCAGGCGTTCGCGCAGGGTGTCCAGCAGCGTGGCGCGCGGGTCAAGCCCGTGCAGCGTGTAGTCCTTGCCATTCACGCGCAGCGTCAGCGTTCCGGCCCCGGCGGCTTCGGACTCCTGCGCCCTGGCCTCGGCTGCCGGCGCGGTGACCACCAGCGGCGCAGCGCCGGCCAGCAGGCTGGTGGCGCCCAGACCGGAGAGAAACGATCGGCGGCTGAAGCGGCTCTTGTTTGCCTGCACATCCGTTGTGCTCAATGGCTCCAGGTCCAGCGTCTGCTGGTCGGGTGCGAGGCTGTTGCCCAGAGTTTGCGGCGTGTGTGCGAGCGATTGCTTGAGGTGCGAGTCCGGCTTATCTGCCACAGGTGACCTCCTCGGGACAGGTGCTTCTTCAAAATTGTTGGAACTCGTTGGCGTGCCGGGAGAGTCCGTGTGGACTGAACCAGCAGGGAAGACGCCAAATTGTCCGTGCGGCTATCCAGGGTGCAAGCGGATAGTGTTTGCGGTTGTGCCGGCCGGGAACAAGGGCCGGGAGCTTGCGCGACAGACCGGATCGCAGGGAAGACGATGCGGCCTGCGGGGAAACGCGACTACGTTACTGGTTGACCAATGCCTTCATCGCCGGAATATAGCGGTCCCCCGCCGCCACATCCGGCAAAAACTCTTCTGAAAGACTCTGAAGCATCTCTGGAGTGAGCGCGGCTTCAACGGCAGCCGCATTTTCTTCAAGGTACTTGCGTCGCTTGGTGCCGGGGATGGGCACGATGTCCTCGCCCTGCGCCAGCACCCATGCCAGGGCCAGCTGGGCGGGCGTCAGGCCCGCCGCGGCAGCCGAGCGCTTTACCTTCTTTACGAGCTCGAGGTTGCGGGTGAAGTTCTCGCCCTGAAAGCGCGGGGAGACGCGCCTGGTGTCGCCCGGTTCCAGATCCTCGGGTTTCTCAAACGCTCCCGTGAGGAAGCCGCGGCCCAGCGGGCTGTAGGCGACAAAAGCGATGCCGAGGCGGCGGCAGGTGGGCAGCACCTCGGGCTCGGGGTCGCGCGTCCACAGGGAGTACTCGGTTTGCAGGGCGGTGATGGGATGCACGCGATGGGCGCGCTCAATGGTGGCCGGCGCAGCCTCGGAAAGGCCCAGATAGCGCACTTTGCCCTCTTCCACCAGGCGGGACATGGCGCCGACGGTTTCTTCGATGGGCGTTTTGGGGTCAACGCGATGCTGATAGTAGAGGTCGATGGTCTCAATGCCAAGACGGGTGAGGCTGCCCTCGACCGAACTGCGCACATAAGCGGGGCTGCCGTTCACGCCGCGACGCTCGGGATTGGCGGGGTCGCGCACGATGCCGAATTTCGTAGCCACAAAAAACTTGTCGCGTTTGCCCTTGAGAGCCTTGCCCACCAGCACCTCGTTGGTGTGCGGGCCATAGACGTCGGAAGTGTCAAGGAAGTTGATGCCCAGATCGAGGGCGCGATCGATGGTGGCCAGCGATTCCTGATCGTCGCGGTGACCGTAGAAATCGCTCATGCCCATGCAGCCCAGCCCGATCGCTGAGACAGCCGGACCATTCTTTCCCAACCTGCGTGACTTCATTGCGTCTTCCTTTATGCGAGAAACAGATTCGCGGCTAACTAGCGGGCGCTAACGAGCAATCGGTTTCGGACTCGGCGATGGTGGGCCCGCCAATGCGAATGCGCTGTTCAATCTTCTTGTAGTTTGCAATCTTGTGGGTCAGCAGGGCATGGGCCCGTTGCAGCTCGACAATCTGCGCGGCGATGGCGGTCCGGTGATCCTCAAGAATCTTCCGCCGTTCCAGCGATGTCGCGTCGCCCAGCTCGCGCAGTTCGGCGTAGCGCTGCATCTCGCGGATGGGCATGTTGGTGGCCCTCATGCAGTGCAGAAAATGGAGCCATGCCTCGTCTGCCTCGGAGTAACGGCGATGACCGTTGCGCGCGCGACCCACCGGTTGGATCAGTCCCACGCGCTCATAATAGCGAAGCGTATGCGCGGTCATACCGCACCGCTCGGCCATGTCCTGGATGGTGTAACCTGCATCGCGCATACATCCACCGTACATCTTCGAGTGCGCTCCAAGTCAAGGCTTCCGGCAACTGGGTGTGGGACTTGGGGCAACCTGAAAGCGGGAGCGGCCCGTTCAGTTCGTCCGAATCCTGGCGTATCCTACACAAGTGAGGGGTGTTATGGACCAGGCTGAGGTGTATGTTCGCATGTTGGCGGTGGCCCTGGAGGAAGCGCGCCTGAGCCGTGCGGAAGGGGGCATTCCCATTGGCGCCGCGTTGTTTACGCGGACAGGCGAGCTGGTGAGCCGGGGGCACAACCGGCGCGTGCAGGAGGGCGATCCCAGCATCCATGGGGAGACCGACGCATTTCGCCGGGCGGGGCGGCAGCGGAGCTATCGCGACCTGGTGATGGTCACCACGCTGGCCCCCTGCTGGTATTGCAGCGGACTGGTGCGGCAGTTTCGCGTGGGCGCGGTTGTGGTGGGCGAGAGCCGCACCTTTCGCGGAGGCATGGACTGGCTGCGCGAAAATGGCGTCGAGGTGACTGACCTGGACAATCGCGAGTGCCGCGAACTGCTGGAGGGCTACATCGCCGAGCATCCTGAGGTTTGGAACGAGGATATTGGCGAGGAGTAGAACGCCGCGGCCTATCGGGACGATCGTGTTGCGTTGAAAGAGCGTTGACATAAACTGGCAATGGTTCAAGGGAGGTTCCATGCAGCGCCGCCAGTTTCTTGCCGCATCACTTGCCACATCGGCCGTTGGTTTCACCCACGTTGTTGAGGCACAGGCGCCGGCCGCGCGCTCGCGGGAGTTCTACCAGTTGCGGCATTATTCTCTGCGCTCGGGACCGCAATTGCAGTTGGCTGAAGATTACTTTGGCAACGCGCTCATCCCCGCGCTGACGCGCATGGGCATGGGGCCCGTCGGAGCCTTCCGGATCGAAATAGGGCCTTCTACGCCGGATTGTTTCCTCTTGATTCCCAGCCCCTCTGCGGAGCCGCTGGTTGAGTTGGAACTGCGCCTGGCCGACGACGCGGCATTTCTGAAAGCCGCCGAGACCTTCAGAAGCGCACCTGCGAATTCGCCCGCGTTTCAGCGGGTGGAGGCTTCGTTGCTGGCGGCGTTTGAAGGGTGGCCCAAAGTGACGCCTCCGGCCTCAGCGGCCACAAAAGGCAAGCGCATCTTCCAGCTTCGTACCTATGAGAGTCCCAGCGACAGGGACCACGCGCGCAAGGTCGAGATGTTTCACTCCGGCGAGTTCGCAATCTTCAAGAAGGCGGGATTTCACCCAGTGTTTTTTGGCGACATGCTGATCGGTACACGGATGCCGAACCTGACTTACATGCTGAGCTTTGCCAACATGGAAGAACTGGAAGCGCAGTGGGCCGCCTTCATTAACGATCCTGCGTGGAAGAAGCTCTCGGCCGATTCACGCTATGGTTTCGAGCCAATTGTGGACAACATCAGCAATCTGATACTGAGTCCGTTGCAGGCGTCGCAAATTTAATGCCGGCGTGAACGGCGTGTCTGCATCATTGCGTGAACTTGAGCGCGTAGGCCGTTGAGGGGTCGAGCGACCCCTGCAGGATGCCAAGCGACTTCAACTGATCGTAGCTGACTTGCCAGCGCGCGGCGGTCATTTTGCCGGTCTGCGGGTTGGCGGGGTCGCTGCCGGTCACAAAGCCGCCGTCACGAAGAGCCTGTGCGGTGTAGGCTTCCTGCGCCGGGTTGAGCGCCGGGTTCAGTTGCAACAGGTAGGCATTGGTGGGGCCGGGATCGCGCAGATAATCCTGCCATCCACGGATGCTGGCGCGGACAAACTTTGCCACGACATCGGGATGCTGCGCAGCGAAGTCGCGCGTGGTGAACTGCACGCGGTACGGGTCATAGCCTGAGGAACTGATGAGCAGAGTGCGCACCTCAGCTCCCGCCTGCCTGGCAAAAAACGGCTCGCTGGTGATGAAGACCTGCTGCACGTAATTGGGGTCCGCGAGGAAGTTGGCGATGGAGAGCGTGGCAGGAATCTGCCGCACCTGGTGCAGGTTATAGCGGAGCATGACGTACTTGAGCCATGTGGCGCCGGTCTGCGCGGCAATGGTGCGGCCTTCCAGGTCCTTGAAGTCATGCACAGGCGAGTCGTTGTGGACCATGATGGCCTGCGGATCGTGCTGCATGGTAGCGGCGACGGCCACAAGAGGCAATCCGTTCGAGTCCCATTCCAGAATCTGATCGCTGGATCCAAGTCCGATGTCCGCCTTGCCGGTGGCGACCAACTGGGCCGCGCTACCGTACTGAGGCAGCGGCAGCAGCGTGACCTCCAGGCCCTCCGCCTTGTAGTAGCCACGCATTTGCGCCGTATAGAACGCGCCGTGCTCGGGCTGAGGGTACCAGTCAAGCTGGAGACGAACCGGCGTGAGTCCATCGCTTGACGTGGACTCATGTCCGCGGCAACCGGCAAGTGCAACCATGAGACAGGGGATGAGGAGGAGAGAGGAAATTCTTCTTGATCTCAACGTTGACCTCGCGGGTTGTATGGGAGTTGTTGCAATGCAGGCGATCCTGCGCGTTCCAAGAGGGACGCACTCTTACGCCGCGCGCCGATCTGAGCGGCGAGTTGAAGCAAAGCCTCGTCGGACCCGCGCGCAGCGGCCATTTGTATACCACCCGCAGCGCAGGGAAGGGTGACGGCGGGAACGCCGGCGAGACTGAAGGGAACGGTGTAGCGCAGCAGTCGGCTGCGCGTCTGGCTATGATCCGCACCCGCGGCAAGTCGTGACACGGGTGCGGCAGGCAACAGCAGCAACGGGTGCGCGGCGAGCAGTGCGTCCATCTGTGCAAGAAACTCCGCATGCCGCTGGCGCAGTGCGGCAATCTCATGGTCAGTGATGCGCGCACCCCACTCCAGGCGCTCCCGAATGGCCGGCTCGAAGCGATCGAAGCAGCCCGCATGAATGCGTGCGGCCTCCCAAGCCTGGATGGGCGCGAAGATGCTGAATGCATCTGCCCACCAGGCGCACGCAAAATGTGATTCGCGCAGGCCGAGCGCTTCCAACTCGCCGGCAACAGCATGCAGGCCGGCGACGATGTCAGGTTCGCAGTCCTGCAAAAAGCTGTTTTCCACGATGGCGAAGCGGGTGAATTGCCTTGCCGGCGCGGGGTGCTCCGGCGCAAATGGATCGGCGAGCAGGGGCGCATCCTCGAGGTCGCGAAAGAGCCATCCCAGGGTGTCGAAGGAAGGCGCCAGATGCGCGCCTCCGCGCCAGTCGCCGCGTCCAAGCGACGCGCGATAGCCTGCCAGCCCGCAAAGGGAAGCGGGAACGCGGATGGAGCCTCCAGTGTCAGTGCCGATTGCCGCCACCGCGGAGCCCTCCAGTACGCTGGCCGCTGCGCCGCTGGACGAGCCACCTGTGAGTGCTCCGGGGTTGCCGGGCTGCTCGCAGTCACCGAATTCAGGATTCTCGCCGGTGATGCCGTAGGCCAATGGATGCAGGTGTGTCTTGCCGGTGATGACCGCGCCGCCCGCGCGCAGCCGCTCAACCAGCCATGAGTCTTGAGCCGCGGCCCCATGCAGATCACGATAGAAGCGGACGCCGCAACTGGTGGGCGCACCGGCGAGGTCGAAGCAATCCTTGACGGAAATTGGCAGGCCCCAGAGCGGGCCGTGACCATCGCCAAACGGACCGCCATTCCCACCCGGCAATGCTTCGGCGCGGGCCGCTTCCGCCAGGGTCCATGCGGGATCCTGCCAGAGATAGGTGTTGCGGCCGGCATTTCGATTGGCGCGCGCCAGAGCCTCCCGCGCCCACTCGGTTGGCCTTGCGTGCCCACTCGCCAGGGCAGATCGCAGGCCGCGGACGGTCCACTGGGGTGAACTCATAGAGAGATTTTAAGCGCAAAGGCGAGCCCGCGATTTTAACCGTATAAAGACGGCATAAGTGCGGCTCATTTTGTCGAACCTGACCGAGTGCGGACATGCTAAGTTCGAGTATGGGAGTTGTTTCATCCACTTCGCAGCGCCCTGCGCGAAACCACGATTCGATACTTGATCGGGACATGGAGCGGATGAAGGCCCTCGTGGCCATCACGGCACGGTCGATGCGCACGGCGCGCCCGCGGCCATTCGGCGCGTCCGTCCTGCATACAAGGTCAGGCGCAGTGTTGCTTCATGCCCTGAACAATGTTGCGGGCGAATTTGATCCGAGCGCCCATGCCGAGGTTCGGGCCATTCGCCTGGCCGCCAAAAAGCTGAAGCAGACCTCGCTGGCGGGCTACACGCTTTACACAACGTGTGAGCCCTGCCCGATGTGCATGAGCGCCGCGCTGTGGTCGGGCCTGGATCGCGTTGTGTACGGCGCAACGATCGAAGACGCGAATCGGCACTGCAATCAGATTCAGATTCCGGCGGCTGAAGTTGCAGCTCGCAGCGACATGCGATGTACGGTGGATGGCCCCGTGTTGCGCGCTGAATGCTATGCGCTTTTCACGCATCCGAACATGTTGAAGGCATTTCGTCTGTGGTCAACTCGCAAACGCAAGTAAGGGAATTGACTTTCTCTTGAGAGGTTCTTCGCGTGGATGAAGGAATTGCAGCCGGACTGACATTGCTGTTGGGCGATCCTGCGCGCGTCCACACGGCGCCCGCTGTGCTCGATCGCCTTTCGCATGACTTCTACTGGTACTCGCCGATTCTGCGCCCCAAGCTGGTGGACAAGGTGGGTGACGTTGCGGTGCAGCCAGTGAGCATGGAGGAGCTGCTGGCGGTGCTGCGCTATGCACGCAGGCAGAATGTGCCGGTGACGGTGCGCGGGGCGGGCACTGGCAACTACGGCCAATGCGTGCCCCTTGAAGGCGGAATTGTTCTCGATCTTTCCCTGATGGACAAGCTTGAGGAGATCACGCAGGATGGCGTGGCTGTATGCCAACCGGGCCTGCGCCTTGGCGCACTGGAGACGGAAGCGCGCAGGCAGGGATGGGAGCTGCGGATGTACCCGTCCACGCTGGTGAAGGCCTCGGTCGGCGGATTTCTCGCGGGAGGCTCGGGCGGCATCGGTTCGGTGAGACACGGCGGTCTTCGCGACTTTGACAATGTGCGCGCTTTTGAGGTTGTGACCATGGAAGAAGAGCCGCGCGTGGTGCTGCATGAGGGAGCGGCAGTGCATGAGATTCTGCATGCGTGGGGCACCAATGGCGTGCTTGCGCGCATCTGGTTTGCTCTGGCGCCGCTGGTGGAGTGGGCGCAGGTGACAGTGGCGTTCGAGAGCTACGAACAGGCCTTTGACTTTGCGGAACAGATTGCCGCAGGCGACGCCTGGACGAAGCGCCTGGTCACAGTGTTTGAGTGGCCGATTCCATTATTCTTTACGCCCATCAAGCATCTGACTCGAGAGGGAAAGACAGTTGTACTTGTGATGATTGCAAAAGGGCAGGCCGGCGCATTGCGCGCGGCTGCCGCGGCAGCACGGGGCGAGGTTACGTTCTCCGGAGCGTATGATGGCCCGCGAACGCAGCCGCTGCTCAGCGATTACACGTGGAACCACACGACACTATGGGCGATGAAGGCCGATCCCGCATATACCTACCTGCAATGCGGATTTTCGCCCACGGAATGTCGAGAGCAGTTTCGTTTGCTTCGTGAACGTTTTGGAAGGGAGATCCTCTTCCACATCGAGTTCATGAAGAACGGAGACGGAGTCGTGATTCCGGGAGCGATTCCCGTGGTGCGCTTTGTCAATGAAGATCGTCTGAACGAGATGATCGACTATTGCAGCTCGATCGGCGTATTTGTGGCCAATCCGCACGTGAATTATCTGGAAGATGCCGGCCGCTTTCGCAGCGACAACATTCAGCTCATTGCAAAGCATAGATATGATCCGCGCGGCCTGCTGAATCCCGGCAAGATGATCAGCTTTCATGCAGCGACGGTGAACCGATGAAGACATGGATATCCGACGAGCGTAACTTCGCCTACCTGACATGGAAGCAGGTGGACGCTCTGCCGCGCACTACAACATTGCTTGTGCTGCCCACGGCAGCCGTTGAGCAGCACGGGCATCATCTGCCACTCGCCACGGACACGCTGATTAACAACCTGCTGCTCGGGAAAGCTCTCCAAAAGATTCCGGCTGAGCTTCCCATCTACGCGCTTCCGCCTGTGTGCTACGGAAAGAGCAACGAGCACATTGGATTTCCAGGCACGCTCTCTCTGAGCGCGCAGACCTTCCTCGCAGTGGTGCGGGATCTTGGCGCAAGCATTGCAGCAAGCGGGTTCAAGAAGGTCGCTCTCTACAACACCCATGGCGGAAATACTTCGCTGGTGGATGTGCTGGCGCGCGATCTGCGCGCGGAGTTTGGCCTACGCACGTTCTCTTTGTTCGGCTCGCCGGGCGCGGCGTTTGAAGGAGTTAGCGCACAGGAGCGTACCTACGGATTTCATGCGGGCGAGATTGAGACGGCGTTCCTGCTTCATGCAACTCCCACGCTGGTGCGCACAGAGGAATATACGGCCAACTACATTGCGCGCGTGGATCAGCCCGAACTGCTTAAGCCGGAAGGCTCATCGGCGAACTTCGCCTGGCTGACCAAGGACATTGCACCGAGTGGCGTGCTGGGCGATCCATCGGCTGCCACCGCAGAGAACGGCGCACGCTGGTCAGACGAAGCTGCAGCGCGCATAGCCGAAATCCTGATGGCGATGTACAACTTCGAGCCGAGGCATGGGGCGTAGGCATGGCGCTGGTCGATTGTGGCAACGGAGTGCGTCTTGAGCGCAATGTGCGCTGTGTGCTCAGTGATGGGGTTGCTCTGGCCTCGGACCACTACTATCCATCGGAAGACGGTCCATGGCCAACGTTGTTGATGCGGCAGCCCTACGGACGCGACATTGCTTCGACGGTGGTTTACGCGCATCCGGTCTGGTTTGCCAGGCAAGGCTACCATGTCGTGATTCAGGATGTGCGTGGCCGCGGCGGCAGCGATGGGGAGTTTTATCCGTTTCGCAATGAAGGCCGCGACGGCGCTGAGACGATTGCCTGGCTGCGTACTCATCCAGCCTGTAATGGGCTCATCGGCATGTACGGGTTCTCCTATCAGGGAGCAACGCAACTGCTGGCGGCGGCAGAACAACCGGAGGGTCTGAATTGTATTGCCCCGCACATGACAGCGGCGGATCTCTATCGCGGATGGTTCTATCATCATGGCGCGCTGCGGTTGAGTTCCTCGTTAGGATGGGGCATTCAGATGCTGCGCGAAGACGCGCGGCGGATGGGCCTAGGTGAAGCAAGTGACCGGCTGGAGGCTGCGTGGAGCAACATCCGCACACAGGCGCATTGCGTTCCTTATGCAGCTCACCCTGCAATTGCAGATCCCGCACTGCCGAGCTATGTGCGGGATTGGTTCACGCATCGAGATCCGGGCGAGTACTGGGAGCGGCTGGATATCAGCACGCGGTTGGATCGCATTGAGGTTCCCGCGCTGCATGTGGCGGGATGGTTCGATACTTATCTCGAAGGCTCCATTGCCGCGTATTGTGCGCTTCGGAGTGCAGCGGGCAGTGCGTTCGCGCGCGAGAACCAGTATTTGATTGCCGGGCCGTGGGTGCATATACCCTGGGGAGACCGCGCGGGCGAAGTGCATCTGAGCGAAAGCGCAAACCTTGATACGGATGCGATGCTGCTGCGGTGGTTCAATCACTGGCTCAAGGGCAGTGATGAATTTGAGGGCGAAGCGCGCATCCGATACTTTGTGCTGGGCGCAGGGGAATGGCGCAGCGCCTCTGCGTGGCCAGATGCGGCCGGCTATGCGCTTTATTTGCACAGCGAAGGTAACGCGAATTCGCGCAAAGGCGATGGCTCTCTGTCCCGTAGGTCGCCGGCGAGTGAGGAGCCGCGCGATGTATTCGTCTATGACCCGGAAGTGCCGGTGCCGGCGCCGGGCGGTGCGCAGGCCTTGAGCGGTTGCTTTGATCAGAGTTCGCTGGAGCTGGGAAACAATCTGCTGGTTTATATTTCACCTCCCGCGACCAAAGAAGTAGAGATATTCGGAACGCCACGCATCCGCCTGTTCGCTGCCACATCCGCCGACTCAGCGGATTTTACGGCGAAGATTGTTCGTGTCACAAAGCAAGGAGCAGCCGAGTTCCTCTCCATTGGAATTGCGCGCAGTGCATGGCTCTTTCGCGATTCAACCTACACTGCTGATGAGATTGCCGAATGGGAGTTCACGTTAGAGCCGCTTGCGGTTGTATTGTTTCCGGGCGAGCAATTGCGTTTTGAGATCGCGAGCTCGGCATTTCCGCTCTATGATCGAAACCCGTCCACGGCTATTGCGCCGCAGCTTGCCGATCATTCGAGCTGGCGGCGTTCAACGCAACAGGTTGTGCACACAGCCGCACATCCATCCGCGCTTTATCTCCCGTTGAAGGGAGAGCCTGGATGGTGAAAAGCGCCGCGCAGCAAATTCCAGAAATCGAACTTCAGAATGTCAGCAAGCGTTACCGAAAGTCCGGCTTCGTGCTCCAGGATATTTCGCTTACGGTGGATCGCGGAGAGTTTGTCGCCATCCTCGGTCCGTCTGGCTGCGGAAAATCAACGTTGCTGAAGCTTGTGTCCGGGTTGAGCCCGACAAGCGCAGGAGCCTTGCAGGTGAATGGCATGACGCCTGAAAATGCGCGCCAATTGATGAGCTTCATCTTTCAGGATGCGACGCTGCTTCCCTGGAGAACGGTGGAGCAGAATGTGGGCCTGGGGCTTGAACTCGAGTATGCCGCACGCGCCGTCCGGAAGGAGCGCGTAGACAAGATGCTCGCACTCGTGGGACTGAGTCATGTTGCGCGAAGCTATCCGCGGCAGCTTTCCGGCGGCATGAAAATGAGGACATCGATTGCGCGCGCGTTAGTGAGCCGGCCGCGCATCGTCCTTCTCGATGAGCCTTTCGCTGCCCTGGATGAAATGTCGCGAGACCGCCTCAACGAGGAGCTTCTGAGGCTTTATCTGGAACAGATGTGGACGGTTCTCTTCGTCACGCACTCCGTTGCAGAGGCGGTGTTTCTGGCTTCGCGGGTTGTCATCCTTGCCGCACATCCGGGCCGAGTAGCGCACGAAATCCCCGTTCCTCTTCCCTGGCCGCGCACTGCAGATACGCGGGAGTCAAAAGAGTTCGAGGGCCTGGTTATGCAGACATCGCGGCTGCTGCGGGGGGTAAGCAAGGGGTGAAGAAGAGCGGCCTATTGGCGGTGAACAGCCTGCTGGTGTTAGGCGGACTGGTTGGTCTGTGGCAGATGCTGGTGTGGATGAACCATCTGCCTGCATACATTCTTCCCGGACCTTTGCTTGTGGGCAAGGCGCTTGCCGAGCGCTTTCCGTCGCTTGTGCATTCACTGCTGATCACGGCCGCAGAGGCAGCATGTGGGTTGTGTGGAAGCATTGTCGCCGGCGTCGCAACAGCCATGATCTTTGCGCAATGGCGCTGGTTGCGCCAGACCCTTTACCCCTACACCATCCTTCTGCAAACCGTCCCGATTGTTGCAATCGCCCCGCTGGTCATCAATTGGGCCGGGGCCGGAATGTTCTCGGTGTCAGTCGTGACCTTCATCATCTGCCTTGCGCCTGTGATTGCCAATACGACGCAAGGACTGATCAGTGTGGACGAGAACCTGATTCATCTGTTTGTGATGCACAAGGCAACAAGGGCACAGATCCTCTTCAAGCTGAGATTGCCCAATGCACTGCCCAATCTGTTCACAGGTATTCGGATTGCGTCGGGCATCAGCGTGATTGGCGGAATCACCGGCGAGCTGTTTGCAGGCTCCACGCGCGTAGGCGAGGGCGGCCTGGGCTATGCCATTATTTATGCCAGTAATCAAATGGAAACGGCCTACCTGTTTGCGCTGGTCCTGGCGGCAACTGTGCTCGGCTTCACCTTCTTTTTTGTCGTGATGTTCACGGAGTGGCTGTTCCTGCACACCTGGCATGAGTCGAGCAGGCCGCAGGCGTTCGAGTAGCCGGAGAAAAAGCAATGCTACGAATGGAATCGGATACGGGCTGGTGGATGATTACTCATCCGGACCATGCGCGTCTTGCAGGTGCCTTTGCGGCGGCATGGGGCAATGCGAAGTTTCGCAAACCCGAGCCGCGCACCAGGGTGTTGCACGGCATTGCGAGCCACGATGACGGTTGGACCGGGCGCGACGCGCATCCCGCAATCACGCGGCAGGGAAAGCCGTCGGCGTTTTCAACGGAGCTGGTGGGGAAGTATTCGGCGTTTGAAGAAATTGATCTGGAAGAATATCTTGCGGTTCGCGACCGGGCCGTGCGCATGATTGCGGAGAAGGATGCCTACGCGGGGGTGCTGATTCTAATGCATACCTGCAACCTGTTGACCGAACATGCCGACCGCTCGACGATCGCACCCGCTGGACTTGCAATGCTGGATGCGTTTCTTGAGCGGCAGCGCGCGTATCGGGGCGATCTACTTGCGGCCATTGCGGAGGACGAAACACTGTCGCCTACGGATAAATCCGGCCAGACAATCCTTGAGCATTTCAGGCTTCTGCAGGCGTGCGATAACCTCTCGCTCTTAACCTGTGTTGCCTATGCATCGCCAGCGCACCTGCTGCATCCGCTGCCCCTCAACGATGGGGGAACTGCAAGAGTGCAGGTGTTGCCCGTTGCCCCGCGTCATTTCAGGCTTGCTCCCTGGCCCTTTCCGGAGGCGGAGTTGAGCTTCCATTTTCCGGCGCGCCATGTAAGAGGCAAGGTGTTCGCGGATTCCGCGGAACTTGAGGCTGCATTCTATGCCGCGGAGATGGAGAAACTGCAGGTGACGCTGACCGCGTGATAACGGCATGCGGCTGGAGGCGCGGCAGCGGTGGCCAATCCGCAATAAAAAACCGGGGCGGCCCCTATGCGAGCCGCCCCGGTTGCATGTGGTGGAAAGTTAGAAATCGAAATGCAGTGACATCTGGATCTGACGCGGACTGCCGATGGTATGCGTCACAATGCCGAGACCCGATGGGCAGGCATAGAAACTGCTGTTGGTTTGCGATCCATTTGCGGCGCAGCCTGTTGGCAGCGGTGTGGTGCCTGCCGAGGGAAAGGCATTGTAGAACTGGTTTTGCGAAACCTCGTTGCCAGGGATGTCAAAGCTGGTGGTGTTGGTGAGGTTGTACACGTCGAAGGTGTACTTCAGGCTATAGCGCTCGTTGAACTTCGTCATCTTCACGAGTGAGGCATCGGCGCGCCGTTGAAAGGCCTGCCGGAAGATGTTGCGTTGTCCTGTCGTGAAGCCGGTTTCAAATGGATCGGATGTGGGAATGGCGCCGTTCAGTCCGCCCGCGGGCAGCAGGGGAATCGTGAAGCATGCGGGGTTGAGCGCGACATCGCCGTTCAGAAATGCGCCGGAGCGGCCTGTCACCGCGGACTTGGGGGTGCAGCCCTTGGCAAGGGGAACGATGGGATTGGTAATGCCATCCGCAGTGGAATAGAAGATGCTGCCGACCGCGCCGGAGAAATCGATGATGCTGTAGGGCTGCCCGCTTTGCAAAACGGTAACCCCAATCAGCGACCAGCCATCGGCGAGCTTGCCTTCGAGGGAGTGAGCCCGGGCCATGTCCGGGAGGCGGAAGACATAGTTGAAGTTGAGCACGTGGGTACGGTCAAAGTCGGCCGAGCCATAGGCGCTGCGCAGGTTCAGCGGATTGTTGCCGTTGTAGAAGAGGCCGAGTCCGCTCTGTTCGTCGAGTGCATGCGAGTAGGTATAGGAAGCGCCGACCTGGATGCCGTGGCTCATGCGCTTGTCAAGATGCGCCTGGAGCGCGTTGTAGGCGTCAATGCCGGCCGCTCTGTAGGAGATGGACTCCGCCGCATAGCCGATGTAGGGCACGCGCAGGTCCACGTTGCCGCCCTCATAGTTGGCCAGGTATCCGGTGCCGTCCGGAAGGGACGCGCCGACGACGTTGTATCCGTAGCTGTAGTTCTGCTGATAGGTGCTGCCTGCAAGCGCGGGGTTGGACGGTGAAGCGATGTTCGGCTGATTGAAGGGCACCGGAATGACCTGGTGCCGGCCGACATTGCCGACGTAGCCCAGTTCGATGGCGAGGTCGTTCCGCGGCTGCCATTGAATGTCGAGCGTGTAGTTGATGGTGTAGGGCAATTTGTTCGCACGGTCATAGACGCCGAGTGAGATGGGCTGACCGTTGTTGATCAATCCTGGCGCGCCAGTGCCGGTGTTGACGATGCTGTTCGCGTTGGGAAGGTAATTGGAAAGATCCGATGCCTTGGGGTTGGAGGGCGCTGCATGTTGCAGCGTTGTGCCATAGGGATTTGCGAGATTGCCGGTCACGTCTGTGGGTGGCCCGGTGGGCGGACCGAAGCCGCCGTTCCCGCCGCAAGTGGGAATGTAGTACTCATAGAGCGACTGCGAAGTGGTTGGGCAGGTGGAGACGTTGACGAAAGGAAGTTGCTGGTTGACGCCGAACGGCCCGCCTGTGACGGTGCCGATGGCGTAGCCAGGGGAGAAGTAGCTGAAGAGTTCGCCGCGATCATAGTAAATGCCACTGCCGATGCGGACGACGAGCTTGTCATGGAACATCTGCGGCTGCCATGCAGCGCCCACGCGCGGGCCTATGCCCCACTGACGTCCGGTCAGTGTGGTGGGGCTGACGCCTCTGGTGCCGTTGGCGTTGTTGCCGGCGATGATCAGGCCTGAGTTCTCGATGATGTCAGAGGCGGCGTTGTAACTGTAGAGCTTGGGATCAAAGTTGAAGATGCGCCCGTACTTTTCGCTGAGACCGCCATCCCAGTCATAACGAACACCGGCGGTGAGTGAAAGGTTTGGTTTGATCTGATACTTGTCCTGCACATACATGCCGAGCTGATTGGCGCGGTAGTAGCGGTTTGCATCGCCCTGCAGGAAGGAGGTGACGTAAAAGCCAGTCGCCGAACTGCCCGGCGTGACAAAGCCCTGCATGAACTGGCTCAGATCGTCGGTGGCCACCGTGCCTGTGCCGGTGCGCTTGTCGATCGTGTTGAGCTGCGTGTAGGTGTAGCTTGATCCAAAGCTGACCGTATGTTTGCCAAGCATCCAGATCGCATTACCAGAAGGGGCAAGGCGGTTCTGGAAGACACCTGTATTGGAGGCCTGCCCTTCTGCGTTGGGGCCGATATTCAGAATTGCGGTAGAGATGCCGGCAGGTTGATCGTTGCCGAGAACGTTGTAGACAGAGACGCCGGGAAAATAAGTTGACCCGAAGACATTGATGGAGGCTGTTCCAGCGGATCCACCGGGGATGGAACTGGGGCCAAAGGGCTGCTGATTGGTGGCGTAGTTCTTCTCACGGATAAAGCCGAGTGTCTCCGTGGTGCTCAGGTTTGATTTAATGATGTAGCTGTTGATGATGGAAAAGACCTGCGCGCCGGAGTCGAGATGCTCAGTAAAGCCGGGAACGCTGGAATAGGAGTAGGGCGCGAAGGTGGGATCGTGCTGGTAGAAGTACTTGACCGCGAGTGTCTCTCTGCTGCTTGCGTCGTAGTCAAGATCGGCGACACCCATATCCGCCATGAACTGGCCCGTACCTGGAATAAATGAATTGTCAATGTGCGCGGCCGTGGGCGCGCTGCCCTTGAGGGCGTCGTTGGGGATAAGCCATTTGCCGGGTTCGCCGGGAAGCGCGGGCGAGTTGAAGAGGGCGAGCGCAGTGTGGTCGATATTCGCGGCTGTGATACCGGTGCCGAACGAACCGTTCGTCAGCGCAGCCAGTGCGGAGGCAGAACGGTCGTCGCTCAATCCCACAGGAACGTCCAGCACGGAATCGCCGATCTCCTGGTCGGAGACGTGCAGGTGTTGATAGCCGACGAAGCCAAAGAGCTTGTTCTTGATGAGTGGTCCGCCGATGGTGCCGCCCGCGGTGTAGCGATGCAACTGAGGAACCTTGTTGTAGGCCGGAATATCCGGGTCCTGTTTGAAGAAGAACGGGGCAGCATTGATCCAGCTTGTGCCGCGATGCACGTAGGCTGACCCGTGCATGTTGTTGGTGCCGGAGGCGGTGCTCATGTCGATGTGCGCGCCTGAGGTAGAGCCCTGCTCCGCGTCATACATAGAGGCGTTGACGCGCACTTCCTGCAGCGTCTCTGGCGCGGGCGTGGGAAGCGCGTTGCCGATGGAGAGGTAAATGGAGGCAACGGATGGGATCACCCCGCCGGCGCCGGTGCTGCTGGACACACCCGTGCTGTTGATGACGCGCGCGGATGGAACCTGACTGGTGCTTTTGCCGTTGAAGAGATTGCTCGCATCGATGCCGTTCAAAAGGAAGCTGTTGGAGGTGTCGCGCTGTCCATTGGCCCAGATAGGAGCATTGCCGAGACCGGAGTTGGCGCCCGTGCCGCCGGACAACTCCGCATTGACGCCGGTGGACTCGACGGCAAGTCCGGTAAAGCTGCCGGTCGCCAGCGGCACGTTGTCAATCTGCGACTCGTCCATGACGTAGCCGTTGGTGGTGTCCACGGCATTCATCAAGGGCGTCGCTTCCACCTCCACCGTGGTGGTGGTCTCGCCCACCTTGAGCGCGGCATTCACCGTCGCCGTACGATCGGCCTGCACCGTGATGTGCTGCGTCTTCTGCACATCGAATCCAGCCGCGCTGTAGGTCAGCGTGTAGGTTCCGATGGGCAGATTCACCAGCGTGTAAACGCCCGTGTCCGAGGTCTGCGTGGTCCGCGAAAAGGCAGTCTGTTCACCCACCAGCGTGACAGTGGTGTTGGGAATCACACCGCCCGAAGCATCCGTCACCACGCCGGTGATACTGCCAAGTGTCTGCTGGGCTGCGAGCGGCAGGCTCAACAGCGCAATAGCTGCTACCAAAGCGAGCAGCCTGGGAAACTGAGAGAAGGGCGATCGCATGGAATACCTCAACGGGAATGGCCTCAATATGGGGATTTTGCGTTCCCTTGTGAAAGGAGAACTTTTTGCAAATTATTGAAAGAGCTTGTGTTCGTGACACTGAAAAGATGGTGTCAGAGATAGAACGGGAACAGGGATGTTCTACGCACGGCACTCGTCGTTCATTTGGCTTGCTATTGACTACGGTCTATATACATTAAATTTCGCGGCATAAAGTTCATCTAAAGATTTAAGCCGATAGGGCCGCAAACGCATCTTGCGACTATCGGTTGGGCAGCAAGGAGACATGAGCCTGGACGATGCGCCAGCCCTCCGCCATCCTGACCCATACCTGGCTCTGGCGGCCGCGTACGATTCCATTGCCAGTGGTGCGCTCGAACTCCAATGTGATGCTGCCGCAATCGCGTCCGAAACTCACAATGTCAAGCCGCGTGATGGTCCTGGCCAGGTTTGCACCCGGCCTGGCCTTGCGAAAGGCCTCAAGCTCAGCGGGACCGTAGAGATTTTCCGTAACGCCAAAGCGCATGACCTGCGTGCCTGACCAGAACATATGCACCAGCGTGTCCACATCATTTGTGACCAGAGCCTGCTCATAGAGCAGGTACAAGGAGCGCAACTCGGCTACCACCTCAGGGTCGTTGATCGTCATGCGAGTGGAAAAATCACTCTGGGAGGAAGGATTTGTTTGCTCAGAGCCGCGCTGACTGTATGCACAGGTTCATTGACCACCTGGCTCAGCCGCAACCTGAGCGCCACGCTGCACAGCAGGTAGGCATGGACGGCGCTGAACCCCCAGCGGCTCATCAGCAGATCGATCATGCGGCTGGTGGCGCCGCGCGCCGCCGCCAATAGGTCTTCACCTGTCTCGACAACGACCCATGCATCGGCAATCGAATCGGGCGCCGCGCTCTCGTTGGCTTCGATGATGGGGCCGGTGAGCGCTTGCTGTTTGTGCAGGTTGAAGCGCAGTGTCACGTCGAGCGGGCACTCGATCCCATTGATGCAGACCTCTCCATCGCCCTGGGCCGCGTGTCCGTCTCCGCAACTGAAGAGCGCTCCAGAATTGAAGACAGGCAGGTAGAGCGTGGATCCGGCGCACAATTCGCGCACGTCCAGATTGCCGCCGAATGGCCCCGGCGGCCGGGTGCGGAATGCACCATCGTCTGCCCGCGCCACGCCCATGACGCCTAGAAATGGCCGGACCGGAACAACCGCGGGAGCCAGCGAACTGGTCGATTCGCCCTCAAGATGCCAATGAAAACGATAGGGCTCAGCGAAGCGATCCTTGAGCAGCCCAAGTCCTTCGACCACACTTGTCCATCCCCAGCCCGCGTGGCGCGTGGCCAGAACCTCCACCTGCAACACGTCGCCGGGTGCGGCGCCTTCAATCCAGATGGGACCCGTGAGGGCGTGGATGCGCGTGCGATCGATGGTGAGATATTCCGTGGTTGTCATGCCGGGCTTGACCTGCCCGCCGCTGGCGTCCACACACTCGACCTGCACTTCGTCGCCTGGATGGATGTTCAGTCGCGGCTGCAACGAGCGATCCCACACGGAGTGGGTTGGTTCCGCAGTGAGTCTGTGTTCTTTCATGGCTCCTTTACTCTTACCGCCATTTGTAGTTCGACAAGCGCATTGCGCGGCAGCGCACTCACTCCCACAGCCGCTCGTACATGCCGGCCCGCATCACCAAAGATGGCAACCAGCAGGTCGGATGCGCCGTTGATCACCGCCGGCGAATCGGCAAAACCGGAGACGGCGTTCACGTAGCCATTTACGGTAAGCACTTCCGCAACGCGATCCAGCGATCCCAGAGTGTTGCGGAGCACGGCCAGCTGCGTGAGTACGCAGGCACGCGCCGCGGCATACCCTTCCTCCACGCTGCGGCCTGCGCCGGCTGTTCCTGCGATCACGCCGTCAGGGCCGGTTGAAACGACTCCCGCCAGGTAAACGATCTCGCCCACACATTTGGCGGAGACGTAGTTGCCCCCGGGCGCCGGCAATTGCGGCAGTGTGAGCCTGAGTGCGGCAAGCTTCTGCTCCGGTGTATCAACATTCGCCATTTGGATTTGAATGTAGCACGGACAATCCGGAATCTCTTTGGGTTTTGCAAAGAGGCAGGGTACCATGAGCAATGCCGCGCCCGGCGTTGCGGGTTGCCCAGGGCACGGCTCTCCAAAGTCCATTGCCTCTGAGGTCATAGACACGATGACGATTCGTACTGCAAAGATGCTGCTGGTGGCGTCCGTTGCGCTGTTCTACACCCTGGTCGTTTTCAATAACCTGACCGACTTTGGCTCCAACTATGAGTTTGTCCGCCACGTTCTCCTGATGGACTCGACCATTCCGGGCAACCATGGAATGTGGCGGGCCCTCTCGTCTCCTTCGGTCCACCTCGCTTTTTATATCTCCATCATTGCGTGGGAAATCGTAACCGCCATTTTCCTTTGGACAGGGGTGGTGCGCCTGCTGCGCGCCCTGCGCCTGCCTGCTGCGGACTTCAATGCAGCCAAGCGGGTGTCCGTCATGGCGCTTACGCTTTCAATGCTGATGTGGTTTGTGGCCTTCCACTCGATTGGCGGCGAGTGGTTCCTGATGTGGCAGTCTCATATCTGGAATGGACAGGAAGACGCATTCAGAAACTTTGCTGAAGTGGGGATCGTGATGCTGATTCTGCTGCTGCCCGATGCAGAGACGCAACCATGAACGGTCAAGCGCCAGGCTCCGCTCGCTTGCGCCGCAGGGCATACCAGGCGACTCCCGTGGCGACATAGGCAAGATAGATATAGGGAATCCGCGCATGCGTTTCATCCGCAGTGGATCGCAGGTCATAGACCGCAATCAGGATCATCACGGCAACTGTAAAGATGCTGAGGAACGCGACCAGATGAGAGTGCTGGCCGAGTGCGCGGCGCGCAAACGGCAGCGCCAACGCCACAAGCGCGTAGGCGGTGAGAAAGCCAAACACCGCAAGCGAGCCGAAGAGGTCGTACATCGCATCGCCGGTAATGCCGCGCAAGCCGAGTAGAACGGTTCCCCCGGCCATCAGCGCGGCGGAAACCATAATCGCGTAACCGGGGGTTCCATGTTTCCGGCTTGTACGCTGGAGTGCAATAGGAAGCAGGCCGCTATGGGCCATGCGCATCAGAACGCGCGCCGCGGCAATGGTGCATGCCAGCACACAGGCGAACATGCTGACGCCGGCGCCAAAGTCGATGGCTACACCCAAAGCAGACAGGCCCACTTTTTCCGCGAGCAGGTGCAGCGGGCTGGTGGATGCGCTGAGCGCCGCGGGCTCGCCGCGAAAGCCGAGCACCTCAGAGTACGAGCAAATCATGAAGAAGAATCCGGCAAGAATCGCACATTGCAGAACTGCACGCGGGATCGTGCGCAGTGGATCACGCGTCTCGCCGCCCAGAGTGGTGGCGCTCTCGAATCCGACGAAGCTGAACATCGACAGTACCAGCGCGGGTCCAAGCCGGGAGAGCGATACGCCTTTCAGCTTGAATTGATCCATATCGAGATGCATGCCAAAATGCCCCAGCATTGCGGCCAGCACGATCAAGATAAGGCAAATTGAAATAGCCTCGATCCATAGCATCAACTCTGCCGAGAGCTTTACATCGCGATAGGCAATCATCCCTGCCACGGCACAGACAGACACCAGCATCAACAAGGCGGGCGGCGACCAATGGAAGAACTGATGGCAGAGCAGGTCGGCATAGTAGAGCGCTCCTCCGGCCACGGAAGCGCCGGTTGCCAGATAAGCGATGAGCAGCGCCCATCCTGCCGTGACGCCAAAGAAGGGCGGCAAAGCCTCGGCCGTGTAGGTGTAAAGAGAGCCGGGAGACGCGGAGAGGCGCGCGAAGCGGCTCACGCAGAATCCAACCAGCAGCGTGGCGGCGGTGGCCAGCAGGTAAACGAACCACGTGCCGTCACCGGCCAGCGCAAACACAAGCGGAATGGTGAGCGAAGACGAAGTGGAGGGCGCCATAGCGGAGACCGACTGCGCCAGCGTCTCCACTGGGCCAAGAACGCCGGCATGCAGTCCATAGTGTTCCGGCGTGGCGTCCTGCTCAGACCTTGAACCCGACCTGGCTGTTTTGCTCGTCATGATCTTGTCTCTCCCCACAGCGATTGCCTGTCCGCATTTGTGCAATCCGTCATACCGTCCTGAACTCACCGTGCGTGGTTCCGCAGTACACTGGGTCAATGCCAATTGCGGCCATCATCCTTGCAGCTGGCGCCAGTCGCAGACTCGGCGAGCCGAAGCAACTTCTCCAATTCCGCGGTGAGGCTCTCCTCACGCGGGCGATTCGATTGGCCGCAGAGGCCGGTTGTGCTCCGGTGTTGGCCGTTGTTGGCGCCCACATTGAGAAGATCAGGGCATCGGTTCAATTTGGATCTGCGATTCCAGTTTTCAACGAAAGCTGGGAGCAGGGAATCGCCAGTTCGATTCATGCCGGATTGCATTCCCTGGAAAAATGCTCGCCTCCGCCGGCTGGAGTACTGCTCATGAGTTGCGATCAGCCGCGCCTCACAGCGGATCATCTTCGCGCATTGATCGAGAGCTTTTTGGTTCATGGAGCATCCAGTATAGCCGCATCGGTTTATGCGGACGCACTGGGAGTGCCGGCCGTGTTTCCACCCGCCATGTATCCGCAGTTGCTTGCGCTGCAAGGCGACAAAGGGGCGCGACAACTGCTGGCCAACTCGCCGGGCCAGGTGCTTCGCGTGCCCTTTAAAGGCGGAGAAGTCGATATCGACCTGCCTGCTGATCGCGCCCTGCTGGAGTAGGCGTCAGCGCTCGATGGTCGCCTCGATATATCCGTGCGGTTCATCGATAGGCACAAAGATATGGTTGGGATTGTCCTGGCCAAATGGGCTCAGGTTTGCCAGCAGGTGATGCAGGTTGGGCATCACCAGCGTGATGCGCTGAATCTCCGCAGCAGCCTCCAGCGCGGCTTTCCCCATATCGAAGAGCGTATGTTGCACGCTCATGCTATGGTGCGCGGTAAACTCCCTCAGCAGTGCGGCGATGATTCGCTTTCTCGCGTCGGCAAAGTCCTGAACGTTTGAATCGTAATGCCACGTGACGGTTGCGCAGGTACCAAAGATGCGGTCAGTGGATGGCTGCAGCGTTGTGTGCCGGTTCTGGATGAACCCGGTGAACTCGGAGTGGGTGGTCTTCAGAATGGTCAGGCCATCGACGCCGGATGCAACGGCCCATTCTCCATCCCTATCGCGTTGGGCAACTGTTGTGTACACCTCGGGTCCACCAAGCCGGAATGTGGTTGCGTCTTGCGCGGCGCCAGTCGTCATGCGGTGCCACGGCTTCGCCTCAATCGCGATGCTGGCGCCGGAAACCTGCGGGTTGTCGCGCAGCAGGTAGTCGCCCAGTTCCATAGCGAACTGCTCGATTGTCACGGCCTTGGATTCGCGCGCCAGGGAATATACGGTGTTCTTCATCGTGTCTGTCGGCAGAATCCTGCTGTTGTCTGCCTTGGTAAAGCTGTCCGCGAAGTCACCCTGCAGCAGGACCTTGACAGCCCACTCGTCAAAGTCATGCGTGTCGCCATGCCGCGTAATCCTGGATAGCCGCACGCGCGCCTTGCCGTATTGATTATTCCCTAGTTTGGCCATAGTTCAGCTTCCTCGGTAAGTTGTGTAACTGTGATCACTGAGTAAGAGTGGCAGGTGATAGTGCTCGTCCCCATTGCATAGAAACTGAATTACGATCTCAGGATAAAATCCTGCCCGGCTTTTTTGAGCCAGATAAGCGCCGGTCAAGAACGTCAGGCGATAGTCGCCCGCGGTGGCATTCTCTGCCAGATCGCTACAGCGGCCATCTGCGTTGGTAGCGCCAGTGCCAACCAGCGTCCAACCGTGATCGTGTTTCCTTTCCAGGCGAACAGCAACGCCGGCGGCGGGCTTTCCCAGCACAACATCCAGAACATGCGTCGTGATCCTGCTCATAGTGCTAGCCACTTTCCCAAACGAATCTGCATAATCAAACGTTGCTGCTCGGCCGCCTCGCGCAGTTCAGAGTCGCGGTCGCTCGCCAGGCGGCGATTGAGAATCGCGAGCATCTCCGCAGCGCTTTTGCCGGTCGCGCACACAATATAGGTAAAGCCAAAACGTTGTTCATAGAGCGCATTCTTTTGCTCTAATTCCGTCATCACGGGCTTTGGCGCACCGGTTGTAAAGGACTGCTCCTGGCGTGACCACGCGGCGGACCGGGTTTCGGCATGTGCGTTTGATCTTTCGCCGATGCGTGGATGGCAGGCAAAGGCCTGCAACCAATCGGCAACTTCCATCGTCATCCAGACGCGGTCAGCGGCCTCACTCAGCGCGGCGATGCTCTCCACGGGGCGCAGGGCGACCATGGCCTGCGCCCATCGCCGTGCGCCGCAACATGCCAGCATTGCGTTGAGCGCGGTTGTCGAGTCGGCAACATTCCAATCTGCGAGCGTGGCGTTCATTGCGGCTTTCCGGCGCATCCAAGATCGAGCAGACACTCGTGCAACAGGTTGGCTGCCACTCGCCTTCTATACTCCGCAGTGGAACGAATATCGTCGATGGGTTGCGCCTCTGTCATCAACGCTTGCTGTGCTGCGAGAAGAACGTCCGATGCGATGGATCTTCCCAGCAGCGCGGCTTCCGTCAGGCGAAGCCGCATTGGGAAGGGGCCAAGGCTTGCCGCGGCGAGCCGAATCTCATCGAATACGCCGTTCTGCATCAGCGCGGTTGCGGCCAGGGCGACCTTTGAAATCGCCATCGCGCGCCGTGTGCCGACCTTGCGGATATATTGGCGATGCCCGGTGAATCGACGCGGCAGGTGAATGGAGTAGAGCAATTCATCCGCGGCCAGTACGTTTTGTTTATAGCCTGTATGGAACTGCGCGTAGGCGACGCGGCGGAGGCCGCGCGTCGAAATCAGCTCAAGATCCGCGTCGTAGACAAGCAGCGCCGGCGAAGAATCCGCGGCAGGCGATCCATTTACGAGGTTGCCGCCCAGCGTGGCGCGTGTCTGGTTGGCAATGGAGCCAATCCAACCGGCCGCCCTGGCCAGCAGGGGGAATTCATCGACGACGAATTTGTTTGCGCGCACATCAGAAAAGGTTGTGCCGGCGCCAATGACGACGCTGTCGGGAGTAGTCCTTACGAAGCGCAGTTCCTCAACACCCCAAAGGCTCACAAGTTTTTTCGCGCTCAGCCTGCCTGCGGCATGTGCCACCATGAGCTCAGTACCGCCGGCGATCGGCAGCCATTCTCCCGGCGCGGTGGCGAGCAGATCAAGCACCCCGGCAAGCGTGCCGGGAGCGAGCAGAGTATGCTCCTCTGCATTACCGCGCATGGGAGTTCTCCTGGTCTGCAGGCTTTGAGGCTTGCGCGCCAGCGGCCAGTACCGACTCAAAGATCCGGATAAAACCCGTGCAGCGGCAGAGATTGCCAGCAAGCCCTTCGCGAATCTCAGCCAGGCTGGGGTTTGGATGGCGATCCAGCAGATGCGTTGCAGCCATCAACATGCCCGGCGTACAAATTCCGCATTGTGCGCCGCCGCAGTCCAGAAACGCCTGTTGCAATGGATGCAGTTTCCCTTCGATGGCCAGACCCTCGACCGTCTGGATGCAAGCGCCTTCGGCCTGCAGCACCGGCACCAGGCAGCTGTTCACAAGCTCGCCATTCATGCGCACAGAGCAGGAGCCACACTCGCCCTCGCCGCAGCCCTCCTTTGTCCCGGTCAAGTGCAGATCTTCTCGCAGCACGTCCAGCAGCCGCTTCATCGGCGGCGTCTGCAGTGCGTATTGTTCGCCATTGACCGTGAATTGGATGGTAGGCAATTGGGTGCTCATACCGTCGCCGCCGCCTCCATCGCGCTGTTTACGGCGAGCCTCTGCTGCATGTCTTCAGGAAGCAGAGGGATTGCACGGAACGAAACTCCGATCGCATCGCGAATCGCATTCAGAATTGCGGGCGCCGGGCCATCGTGCGGCAGCTCTCCGATGCCCTTTGCGCCGTATCCTCCATGGCTGAAGGGAATCTCTTCAAAGTACACATGAATCGGCGGCACATCCTCGGCCGTGGGCATGATGTAGTTCGTCATCTGGTTGTTCGTCATGCGGCCATTCTGCAGAAGAACTTTTTCGTAGAGAGCGTATCCGATGCCCTGCGCGATCCCGCCTTCAATCTGACCGCCGGCCAGCGTGGGATTGAGCACGCGTCCGACCTCCTGCACTGCCCAGAACTCCTCTACCTCGGTTGTGTAGGTGATCGTATCCACGGCCACCTGCGCCACCTGAACGGACCATGCATACGCAGGGTATGCTTCTCCACGATACTTCTGGTCATCCCAGAAGACGTTGGGCGGAGCCTCATAGCGGCACATGGAAACGACCTTGCCATTGCGGGCGCGCAGGCGCTCGCAGGCCACAAAGAACTCTTTGCCGCTGAACTGTGCGCCAAGTCCAGCGTGCCGGCGCAACTGCGCCACCAACTGCAAACTCGCGCGCTCAATCAGCTTTCCAACAACCATTGCTGTGCGGGAGGCGACCGTAGGGCCGCTGTTGGGAACAGTCGCGGTGTCTGCCGGGGCCATGACAACGTCGCTGTAATCAAGACCAATTGCTTCGGCAGCAATCTGCGTGAGGATTGTATTTGTGCCCTGGCCAAACTCAGTGCTTGAAACCAGCACGCGCACTTTGCCGTCCGGGGTGACATCCACGCCGGCCAGTGAATCGAGAAAGCGCTCGCCCGATCCAGTGAAGCCGGAGCCGTGGTAGAAAGCGGCAATGCCAATACCGCGCTTGACGGCGTTGTCGCAATTCTCGCGGACAAAGCGCGCGCGCCGCGCATGGTAATCGCTCACCTCGAGCGCACGATCGAGAAGCCTGTCTAGAATCACCGGCTCACGCATCACCTGTTCTGTGGCCGTGGTGTCTCCGTCGTGAAGAAAGTTTCTGCGGCGCAGCTCGACAGGATCAACGCCGATGGCCGCGGCGATCTCATCCATGTGGCGCTCGATGGCAAAGACGGCTTGCGGCGCGCCAAAGCCCCGAAAAGCGCCATAGGGCACGGCATTCGTGGCCCAGGCACGAGAGCGCACGCGCACGTTGGGGCAAACGTACGGGCCCGGCGAGTGCAGCGTCGCGCGCGAGAGCACGGTGGAGGAAAGCGTAGAGTAGGCGCCGCCGTCCGTCGCGATTTCAATATCCATCGCCAACAGTTTTCCATCCCGGTCCAGCGCCGTGCGATGGCGAATGCGCGAGGGGTGGCGCTTGGTGGTCGCGGCCAGATCCTCCATCCGGTCGTAGGTCATCTTTACCGGATGGCCGCTCTTCATCGCCAGCAAAGCGGCATGAGCAGCCAGCGTGGACGGATAGTCCTCCTTGCCGCCAAAGGCGCCGCCTGTCTCCGTTTGAATGACGCGCACCTTGTCTTCTGGAAGATTGAAGACCGCGAGCAGCGACTTGTGAACATAGTAAGGGCACTGCAGCGAGCCCCACACCGTTACACCGCTGTCCGCTCCGTACTCTGCGATTACACCGTTATTCTCAATGTAAAGATGTTCCTGCGCGCCTGTGCGGTACTCGCCCTCGACGATGTGGGCAGCGTGGGCCCAGGCCGCATCCACATCGCCTTTCTCCAGCAGGAAGCTCTTTAGAACATTGTCAGTGCCCCATACGATCACGTCCTGCCGCTCGCTCTCTTCAATGGTGAAGACAGGCGGCAATGGATCATATTCAATCTGCACGGCAGAGACCGCCTCGCGCACCTTGTGCTTGTCAGGATGCGCCAGCAGCAGGATTGCTTCGTCGCAATGGTTCACCAAGCCGTCTGCCAGGCACGGCTGGTCGGCAAAAATGATATGGATGTGATTGTTGCCTGGGATATCTGCCGCGCTGACAATGGTGAACTCGCTCCAGTCGATGCGGCGATCGAACCGAATCGATTGGATGAGTCCGCGCGGGATGGTACTGCGAACCGTTGCTCCGTACCACATGCCTTCTCGCGTAATGTCGTCCACGTAGAGGGCTTTGCCCAGCAGCTTGTCTGCACCTTCCTTACGGGGGACGGAGGCGCCAACGATGCGGGTTGTCGCATGCTTGCTCATAGTCGGGGAGGCGGAAGATAAGCGTACAGGTTGAGGGTTAGCATACAACGAACCAGATGAGTTGCAAAGGGGCGGTCTCAACTGGCGAGTGTGGCCAGCGTGCGCGCCAGCACATGCACGCCGCTGCCAATCCACTCCGGCGACGCATATTCATCGGGGCGGTGACTCACTCCGCCACGGCAGGGAATAAACAACATGGCCACCGGCGCGATGCGGGCCATAAAGAGGGAGTCGTGGTATGCGCGGCTGACCATTCTCTTGTAGCTGCGCCCGGCCTCCACAGCCGCTGCTTCCATCGCAGCCAGAATCATGGGATCGCAGGTGGCCGGCGGATCGGCGTTGACCAGTTCGGTTGTGATCGCTACGCCGCGCCGCTGCGCAACCTCATTGCACTTCGCATAGAGTATTTCCAGCACATGATCACGGCGTGCCCCGTCGGTGTCACGAACATCCGTCTCAAGGCGCACACGCGAGGGGATGCTGTTCACCGCACCGGGGAATACGTCGCACACCCCCACTGTGCCGACAGTGTCGAGGGCGCCGCTGGATTTGGCCGCGGCCTCAAGCGCAAGAATCAACTCCGCCGCCGCTGTCAGGGCATCCTTGCGACCAGGCATCAGCTTTCCGCCGGCGTGGCCGCCTTCACCTTCCAACACAATGCGCACGCTGGCGGGCGCGGCAATATGCGTGACAAGGCCTAGATCCACCCCTTCCTGTTCGAGCAACGGGCCTTGCTCGATGTGCAGTTCGACGAACTGATGAAAGCGGCCGCTGGACAGCGCGACGGATTCCAATGGACCCGTGAATCCAGCTTGTTGACGCAATTCCTCCAGTCCCTGGCCCTGCTTGTCGCGCAGTGCAAGTGCCCGCGCAGGCTCAAGAACGCTCGCCATCATGCGACTGCCCAGGCAGCCGATGCCGAAGCGTGTAGGCTCCTCGGCGGTGAAAATGACCAGCTCAATCGAGCGCCTGGGCTTGAATCCAAGACCCTGCAGGACGCGGATCGCTTCCAGGCCTCCCAACACACCCACGCAGCCGTCATACAGGCCTGCGTTGGGGATGGCATCGATGTGCGAGCCGGTGCCAATGGGCGCAAGTTCCGGCGCACTGCCCTCCCATCGAGCGAATGTGTTGCCGATGGCATCTTCGCGCACGGCCAGCCCAGCCTCCGCGCAAAGCCGCTTGACATAGGAGCGTGCGCGAAGGTCCGCCTGGCTGAATACAACGCGGGTCACCACCGGGGGCTCGGCCTCGGAGATTTGCGCCAGGGCCATCAACTCCGCCATGAGACCGTCGATGCTGCGATTGGAACGCATCGTCGTCATCGCTCTCATCCTCCCAAAGGATGCCGGCGCCAATCCTTGTAGATCAGGTACTTCGCCGGCATTTTGCCGAGCGCGCCGAACCACTGCGGACAATAGGGAGCCATCCAGATGAAGTCACCAGCCTCGACCGGATACCATGCGTCGCCAAGCCTGTAGATCCCGCCGCCTTCGAGCATCAGCAGTCCATGTTCCATCACATGCACTTCCACCATCGCGAGGGCCGCGCCGGGATCGTAGGTCATCGTGTTGACGGCAAAGTCATAAGGCGGCCCATCGGGCATCAGCGCTTTCACGCGGAGCGCGTCATCGCCCATCAGAGCGGCGGCGTTGATTGAGGCCTCTTCGCCCACAACAATTTCCGGAGCGGCAGCGCCGTCCTCTTGCACGTGCGGTTTTTCGATCACGGCCGCGCGCGAGACGGTCAGCGCGCGCACACTGTGTTGCGTGCCTTGTGGAAGATACGCGAATCCTCCTGGTGAAAGCACATGCGTGTTCCCGCCGGCCTTCAGTTCCAATTCACCCTCGAGGACAAACACAAACCGTTGTGCCGGAGTGTGGCCAAGGGAGCCATTCGCCGCAAATTCCGCTGTCATCTGCGTGAATCGCGCACCGAGTTGCGGCGCCGCATGCACAATGAACTCCACGCCTTTCACGCCCGGCAAGGGCGTGCGGATGAAGGTATCCGGAGTTTGCAACAGATGATTCGTCTTCAGACTGCTTCGGGTTGCGCCCAGATGATGCAAACGTGACCTCGTTTCAGGGAATTGTCATCCATGCTCAAGCAACTGTTGCTCGATTTTATCGAATCTCTGCCGCGAATCGTTCAAGAAAGTTCCAGCCGGCGTGCAGCGCTGCTTCTACGTCTTCAACGAGCACCGTTTCGGACGGATGGTGACTGATGCCTCCGGGACTACGCAGAAAAAGCATTGCAGTGGGCATACGCGAGGCCAACACCATGGCGTCGTGGCCTGCGCCGCTCGACATGCGCTTCGGGGGCATGCCGGCCGCGGAAATCGCGTCGGCAATGAAAGCGGTCAGCCGTTCGTCCATGGGCACCGCAGGCACGTCCATCTGCTGTCGCCATTCGACCGAGAGCCCACGGCGATCCGCAATTGCGCGAGCCTTCGCCAGTAACTCCTCTGTGGCGGCGTTGCGCGCGGCGTCCCGTGCATGCCGGATGTCCAGCGCGAGGGTGGCTGATCCGGGCACCACATTGGCCGCGCCCGGCTTCACTGCGATGCGGCCGACGGTTGCGGCCAGACCGTCCATGTGCAGCGCACACTGCTCCACCGCGGTAATCCACTCCGCTGCCGCCGTCAGCGCGTCCTGGCGCATGGACATCGGCGTGGTGCCTGCATGATTGGCCAGGCCAACGAATTCCACGGCGAGCCGCGATTGTCCCACGATGCCTGTGACCGCGGCCACATGCAGCTGCTCGCTCTCCAGCACCGGCCCCTGCTCGATGTGAATCTCAAAAAACGCGAGCGCATCTTTGCCGATGGCTGCCTCGTCCAGGCGCGTTGGATCAAGGCCAAACTCTCGAATGGCAGCCCCCAGCGTGATGCCGTCCTCATCTTTGATCTCGAGCAACGCAGGATCGAAACGTCCGGCCACCGCGCGGCTGCCGATGAAGGGTACGCCGAAGCGCACACCCTCTTCCTCTGAGAAGGCGATGACCTCCAGAGCCAGCGGGAGTTTGCGCTCCTGCGCCAGGGCCACCAATTCAAGCGCCATCGTCACGCCGAGCACGCCGTCGAATGCGCCGGCATCCGGCACCGTGTCGATGTGCGAACCCATCAGCAATCGCCTGCCTGCTGTGCCCTGCGGCTCCCACAACCCGCGCATATTCCCCGCGGCATCCACGCGCACGTTCAAGCTGATGCTCTCCATGCGTGCGCGCAAATGCGCATGAACATCCCGCACAGGCGCGGTGAGGAAGCGGCGCGTGATGCTGCCCGGCTCCTCAGTCATTGCGCCAATCAGCCTGCACTCCGCAATGGCCCGTGATGCTCTCTCTCTCATGGGCGCACCAACTCTCGGCCATGCGGATTCGCCGCAAAGAGGCCTTGTTGAAAGATCGACTCGCCGCGCAACCAGGTTTCCACCACCCGTCCGCGCACCTGCGCGCCCATGTAGGGAGTGAGCCTGTGGCGAAAGTGCAGATCCTCCGCCGCGATGGTCCATTCAGCATCGGGATTGAAGACCATAAAGTCCGCGTCGGCGCCTGCGCCCAGCACGCCCTTTCGCCCGGTGAAACCGGCCAGCGCTGCAGGGGCCGTTGCCATCCATCTGGCCAGGCGGTCGATGCCAAGCCCGCGCCTGTGCATCTCCGTCCAAATCAAAGGCAGCGCCAGTCCCAGGCTCGCAATGCCGCCCCATGCGCGATCCCAGCGGCCTTGCTCGCGGCATTTCATGGCAGGCGGGCAGGGCGAGTGATCCGTCGCAATCATGTCGATCACGCCCTCGTCCAGCGCGCTCCATAGCGCCTCGCGATTGGCTGCGCTGCGAATCGGCGGCGCGCATTTGAACTCCGTTGCTCCGTCCGGAATCGCTTCGGCGCATAAACATAGATAGTGCGCGCAAGTCTCCGCCGTGATCGGCACACTCTTCTGCTTTGCCTTTCCAAGCAGGGGCAATGCACTTGCACTTGCCAGATGCACAATATGGATGGGTACCCGATACTCTTCGGCCAGACGGATCAGCAGCGCAACGGCTTCTACTTCGGATTCATCGGGTCGCGAGGCCAGATAAGTGGGATAGGCGCGCCAATCCGCTTTGTTCCGGTTCAGCGCTTCGGTTGCCTTGCTGATCGGACCCGCCAACTCGGCATGCGCCAGCAGCGGCAGGCCCGTCCCGCGCAGTTGTTCCAGCGCCCGATGCAACTCGCGCTCATCCACCCATGCAAATCCGTCAATCCCGGAGTGAATAAGAAAGCACTTGAACCCAGGCACGCCGGCATCGGCCAAAGGCCGAAGGCTCTCTGCATTGCCGCGCACCACTCCGCCCCACGCGGCCCAGTCCACCCAGGCCTGCCCCTGGGCTGCGGCGCGCTTCATGTGCAGGGCACCTACGTCCACCGTTTCCGGCACGCAGTTCAGCGGCATATCGACAAGCGTGGTCACCCCGCCCGCCGCGGCTGCCCGGGTAGCCGTCCAGAACCCTTCCCACTCCGTGCGGCCGGGATCATTGATGTGCACATGCGTGTCCACCAATCCCGGCAACAGCACCAGATTGCCAAAGTCGCGCAGGGCAGCACCCGCCGCCCCATCTGCCCAGTCATTCACAGCCGTAATGCGCTCCTGCTCCACGATCAGCGTTGCCGGAACAATGCCCTGCGGTGTCACGACCCGGGTTGAGCGGAATGCCTGTGCCATACTGTCCTTACTTTCGCCGCCAAGGGAGGTTAAAGGCAAGCACTTATGTCTCCTCAGCCCAATCCTGAGTTTTTGCGCCGCGCCATTGAACTGGCCGTCGAAAATGTACGTTCCGGCAAGGGTGGGCCGTTTGCCGCGGTCATTGTGCGCGATGGCCGGATCGTGGGCGAGGGCGCAAATTCAGTGACCACGACAAACGACCCGACCGCGCACGGCGAGGTCAACGCAATCCGCGACGCCTGCCGGGCTCTGGGCACGTTTACGCTGGCCGGCTGCGAACTCTACACAAGCTGCGAGCCCTGTCCCATGTGCCTTGCCGCATCCTACTGGGCGCGTATCGATGCAATCTTTTATGGATGCGGGGCCGCCGATGCCGCGCGGGCCGGGTTTGACGACGCGTTTCTTTACGAGGAGTTCCGCAAACAACCGGAGGCGCGCTCGCTGCCTGCGGAGCAGCTTCTGCGCGAAGAGGCCCAGGCTTGCTTCGATGCCTGGATCGCTTCGGAAGCAAAGGTCAAATACTGACGGTAGAATGGGGACAACTTTCGCGCTTATATCCATTGCCTCTTCAAGTCCCCTGGAACAGATGTCCCCTTCATGAAACAAAGGCTTGATGATTACAAACAGATTGCTGATCCAATCCCGATGCAGTAACTTCTAAGACTTACAGACTCTGCGATAGGAGTTCACGCCTTATGCACCGAATCGTTCGCTGCTCCATCATCCAGGCCTCCAATGCCGTGCCCGCCACAGAGCCGCTGGAAGTACAGAAGAAGGCCATGCTGGAGAAGCATCTATTGCTCATTCGCCAGGCAGCGGCGGAAGGTGCGCAGGTGGTATGCCTGCAGGAGATATTCAACGGGCCCTACTTTTGCGCCGAGCAATCCGTAAAGTGGTACGAGACGACCGAGCGCGTCCCCGACGGGCCCACCGTCAGCCTGATGCAAGCGCTGGCAAAAGAGCTGGGCATCGCCCTGATCGTGCCGGTCTATGAGGTCGAGCAGGAAGGTGTCTTCTACAATACCGCCGCGGTCATCCGCAACGATGGCGCGTATCTTGGGAAATACCGCAAGACGCATATTCCTCATGTTGCGCCCGGCTTCTGGGAGAAGTTTTATTTCCGTCCGGGCAACCTTGGATTTCCGGTCTTCGACCTGGGGTTTGCGAAGATTGGTGTTTACATCTGTTATGACCGTCACTTTCCTGAGGGCGCGCGCTGCCTTGGCCTGAATGGCGCAGAGATTGTCTTCAACCCATCAGCCACCGTGGCCGGCCTTAGTGAGTATCTGTGGAAGCTGGAGCAGCCTGCGCATGCGGCTGCGAACGGCTACTTCATTGCCGCCATCAATCGCGTCGGGACTGAGCCGCCGTGGAACATCGGCGAGTTTTATGGCTCCAGTTACTTCGCCAATCCCAGGGGGCAGATTATCGCCCAGGCATCACGCGACAAGGATGAGGTTTTAACGGCCGATCTGCACCTGGACGAGATAGCGGATGTGCGCCGCACATGGCAGTTTTTCCGCGATCGCAGGCCGGAGTTGTATGGGCCGATTGTGGCCTCGTGAGACGCCACTCGATTGCGAATGGTTCACACTTTGAGTCCCAGGCGCGAAGCGAGATGAACAAGACATCTTCTCGGAGACCGGTATGAGCAGTGCAACACTACCCGATGATGCCCTGCTGCGTGAGCGATTCAGCGAGCTCACGCCGCCGCTGAACAGCCAGGCAGCCGCCATTGAGGCCAACCGCTGCCTTTATTGCTTTGACGCGCCCTGCATGGTTGCCTGTCCAACCCATATCGATGTTCCTGGTTTTATCAAGCGCATAGCCTCGGGCAACCTGCGCGGTTCTGCTCTGCGCATCCTCGATGCCAATATCCTTGGAGGCAGCTGCGCGCGCGCCTGTCCGGTTGAGGTGCTTTGCGAGGGCGCTTGCGTGATGCATCGCTATAACCGCGCACCGATTCAGATCGCGCGCTTGCAGCGTCATGCGATGGATGCATTTCACTTTCTGGGCGAGAAACTGGCGGTGGCGCCGGAGGCTTCGCGGAATGTGCGTGTTGCCTGCATTGGTGGCGGGCCTGCATCACTGGCATGCGCGGCAGAGCTCTGCCGCCAGGGGGCAACCGCTACTGTCATGGAGCGGCGTCCGCTGCCGGGCGGATTGAACACCTACGGGGTGGCCGAATATAAATTGCGCACTGCGGATAGTTTGCGCGAGATCGAGATGATTCGCCGCATGGGCGTTGAGTTCCGCTTGCGGGAAGCCCTCGAGTCCCCGGCAGATATCGAAGCGCTTGAATCGGAATTCGATTACATCTTTCTGGGCATTGGACTCGGAGCCATGCAACGGCTCAATATTCCCGGCGAAGACACAGGAAATGTGATGAATGCGCTGGAGTTGATCGCCGGCTACAAAACCGGCCATATTCGAGAGTTGAGCGGCACGGTCGTCGTCGTGGGCGCGGGGAACACGGCAATCGATGCGGCGTGTGCCGCGCGCCGCCTTGGCGCGGCCACCGTGTATCTGCTCTATCGACGCGGGGAGGGCGACATTCCTGCATTTGATTTCGAGTACGAGCATGCAAAACAGGAGGGCGTCCAGTTTCTTTGGCGAAGACAGGCGGTCGCGATCCGTACCGATGAGCGCGGCCAATTCCTGCTTGACACAGTTCAGGTGAGAGAGATCGACAGAAGGCTGCTGCCTATGCCTGACTCGCAGTTCACAATTCGTTGCGATCTCGTAGTGCCCGCCATCGGCCAGTCTCCGCTCACCCAGTTAATGTGCGAGGCCCGGCATATTGATATGCGCCATGGCCAGGTCGTCATTGATCGCGCCACAGGCCAGACCACCAATCCTCGCTACTTTGCCGGCGGCGATTGCGCTAATGGCGGCAGGGAAGTGGTGGATGCCGTAGCCGATGGCAAGCGCGCTGCCCTGGCCATTCTTGCCGCCGCGGAGGCTGCCCATGCCTGACCTTCGCGTTCGCGGTTTCGCCGGCGGAATTGCTTCGCCCAATCCCTTCTGGCTGGCATCGGCGCCGCCCACCAATTGCGGCGAGCAAATCATGCGCGCTTTCGATGCCGGCTGGGGTGGCGCAGTCTGGAAGACCATCGGCGAGCCGGTTGCCAACGTCAGCTCACGCTACTCCGCCGCAGACTGGAATGGTCAGCGGATCATGGGGTTCAACAATATCGAGCTCATCAGCGACCGAAGCATCGAGTCGAATCTTCGCGAGATGGAGGAAGTCAAGAAGCGCTATCCGCATCATGCCGTTGTTGCGTCGCTGATGGTTGCATCTAATCGCGAAGCCTGGCACGAAATTGTCGCCCGTGCTGAAGACGCGGGCGCCGATGGATTAGAACTCAATTTTGGATGCCCTCACGGCATGAGCGAGCGCGGCATGGGCTCGGCGGTAGGCCAGGTGCCCGAGTATGCCGAGATGATTACGGCATGGGTCAAGGAGAAGGCACGCACGCCTGTGCTGGTGAAACTCACGCCCAACATTACTGACATTCGCACGGTGGCCCGCGCGGCCAAACGCGGCGGGGCGAACGGTCTATCTGCCATTAACACCATCAACTCCATCACCGGCATCGATCTTGACACGCTTGTTCCGCGGCCCAACGTCGATGGCAAAAGCTCACATGGCGGCTACTGCGGCCCTGCCGTGAGGCCCATCGCCTTGAATATGGTGCAGCAGGTGATGGCCGATCCTGAATCCGCGTTGCCGCTCTCGGGCATCGGCGGCATCGGCACATGGCGCGACGCGGCAGAGTTCATTCTGCTGGGTTGCAGCACGGTGCAGGTATGCACGGCCGTGATGCATTACGGCTATCGCATTGTCGAAGACATGACCGAGGGGCTCAAGAACTGGATGCGGGAGAAGGGCTTCAGCACGATCGAGGATTTTCGCGGCCGCTCCCTGGACCGCGTCACCGAGTGGAAGCACCTGAACCTGAACTACAAAATCGTCGCGCGCATCGACGAGCAGAAATGTATAGGCTGCGATCTTTGCCACGTTGCCTGCTGGGATGGCGCGCATCAATGCATCCATCTGGACCGCGTCTCCGGCCCTGTCAGTGGTCACGTGGAGATGCACCCGACTCCGCCTGATATCGAAGCCCGCAGCCGCGCCGCGATTACGGTAACGCCCGTATCGCGCAAGGAGCGTGCGGCCGTGAACCACCTGCACGGTCCATACCCCACGCCGCTTGCGCGCATTCCTCGCGTGGATGAAACCGAGTGTGTTGGTTGCAACCTTTGTTCCCTGGTTTGTCCCGTTGAGGAATGCATTACCATGGTTCGCGTCGACACCGGCCTCGCACCGGAAACGTGGGATCAGCGCAATCGCAGCGCAGCCCGCGTGATCCATCCGCAACAATCCTGAAACGGATCGCCACTTCAACTCGTGGAGATGGATTAAGAATCATGCCGTCATTGTTGATCAGAAACGGAACTATCATCAACGCCGACTCGACGCTGCACGCAGATGTGCTCATCGACGGTGCAGTCATCAAGGAAGTCCGCGCCGGCATCCCTGCCAGCGCCGCAGAGACCATCGTCGACGCCACCGGCCTGCTCCTGCTTCCCGGCGGCATTGACGCGCACACTCATCTCGACATGCCCTTCGGCGGCACCCTCTCCGCGGACGACTTTGAAACCGGCACGCGCGCCGCGGCCATCGGCGGGACGACGACGATTGTGGACTTCGCCATCCAGGCGCGCGGAACCAGGATGCGCACCGCGCTCGACACCTGGTGGCAGAAGGCACAGGGCAAGGCCTGCATTGACTATGGCCTGCACATGATCGTGACCGACCTGCCCGACGCAGGCCTTGAGGACATGGACGATATGGTTCGCGAGGGCGTGGCCAGTTTCAAGCTCTTTATGGCCTACCCCAATGTGCTCATGGTCGATGACGCCACCATCTTCAAGGCCATGCGCCAGACCGCAAAGAACGGCGCGCTCATCTGCATGCACGCTGAAAACGGTTCGGTCATCGACGTCATGGTGCAGCAGGCATTGGCCGAGGGCAAGACCGCGCCCATCTATCACGCCATTACCCGCCCCACGCAGGCCGAGGCCGAGGCTGTGCATCGCGCCATTGCCATGGCCGAGATGGCTGGAGTGCCCGTCTACATCGTGCATCTCTCCAGTGAAGACGCGCTCAATCAGGTCCGCGAAGCCCGCGATCGCGGGCTGCCCGCCTTTGCCGAGACCTGTCCGCAATATCTTTTGCTGTCATTGGAAGATGTTGCGGAGAAGGGCTGGGACGGCGCGAAGTACGTCTTTACGCCACCGCTGCGCGAGCGCCGTAACCAGCCGAAGCTTTGGGAGGGTCTGCGCAAGGACAATCTGCAAGTTGTCTCCACCGATCACTGCCCGTTTTGCTTCGCCGATCAAAAAGCGCTTGGCAAAGACGACTTCACCAAGATTCCCAACGGCGGTCCCGGCATCGAAAACCGCTTGCAGTTGCTGCATCATCACGGTGTCGGCCTGGGCAACTTTTCAATGAATCGTTTTGTCGAACTCGTCTCTACTGCCCCCGCGCGCATCTTCGGCATGTATCCGCAGAAGGGCGTGCTCGCGCCCGGCAGCGACGCAGACATTGTGCTCTGGGACCAGACCGCCGATCACACCATCAGCGCCGCGACCCATCACATGCGCGTGGACTACTCAATGTTTGAGGGCTTCCAGGTGCGCGGCAACGCCCGTGACGTCTACTCGCGCGGGGAGTTGATCGTTTCCCGCGGCAACTTCATCGGCAAGCCCGGTCGCGGCAACTATCTCCGCCGCCAGGCACGCGGCGGCGCCTGGAAATAATCCGATTGCAGAGGAGAGGCATTGAGCAGCATCGACCCATCGCTTTCCAACCGCGACCTGGCCCCCACCTTGCCCGCGCAACGCACCTGGGGCACGTATAACTACATTGCTCTCTGGTTCTCCATGTCCATGGAGATCACCACGTACCAGCTTGCGTCGTCGCTCATCGCCAAGGGCATGGATTGGAAACAGGCCGTCGGCACGGTGCTTCTCGGCAACCTCATTGTCCTCGTTCCCATGTTGCTCAACGCGCACGCCGGCGCAAAATACGGCATACCGTTTCCCGTCTTCATTCGCGCGCCCTTCGGCGTGCGCGGCGCAAATCTTCCTGCCATTCTGCGCGCTGTTGTGGCCTGTGGCTGGTTCGGCATCCAGTCCTGGATCGGCGGGACCGCAATCCACTCCATGCTGCAGATCATTTGGCCCGCCGCCGTCAGCCTTCCCGGCGTTTTATGGGCGTGCTTCCTTGGCTTCTGGCTGTTGAACATGATTGTGGTGTGGCGTGGCGTCGAATCCATTCGCCACCTGCAAGCCTTTGGAGCGCCCTTCATGTTCATCATGGCCGCGGCCTTACTGATTTGGGTACGCATCAAGGCCGGCAGCTTCGGCTCCATGCTCTCCACGCCATCGCAGTTCCACACCACCCGCGAGTTCCTCGCCGTCTTCTTCCCCTCACTTACCGCGATGGTGGGCTACTGGGCCACACTTGCGCTCAACATTCCCGACTTTACCCGCTACTCCAAATCGCAAACGTCGCAAGCCTGGGGTCAGGCGTTCGGTCTGCCCGTCGCCATGACGCTCTACACCTTCGTAGGCATCTCCGTCACTTCGGCCTCTCAGGTGCTCTTCGGCCATCCCATCTGGAACCCCATCGTCCTCATCGGCGCATTCCATCAGCCTGTTGTGGCGTTCATCGCGCTCATCGCCATCCTCATCGCCACGCTCAACGTCAACATTGGCGCCAATGTCGTCTCGCCTTCCAACGATTTCTCCAACCTCTATCCGCGCCTCATCAGCTTCCGCACCGGCGGCCTCATTACCGGTTTTCTCGGTCTCGCCATGTGCCCGTGGAAGCTGCTTGCCACGCCCGACGCCTACATCTTCGGCTGGCTGGTCGGCTACTCCGGACTGCTCGGCCCCGTGGCCGGCATCATGGTTTGCGACTACTTCCTCATCCGTCGCACTGAACTCGACATCGACTCCCTCTATCATCGCGAGGGCGCGTACCACTACAGCAAAGGCATCAACCCCCGCGCCGTCGTCGCGCTGGTCCTCGGCGTAGCCATCGCCCTCATCGGCCTGGCTGTCAAACCATTGCATTTCCTCTATGACTATGCCTGGTTCGTCGGCTTCTTTGTTGCGGGCATCGCTTACATCGCGCTGATGCGGCTCACCGCGCCTGCTCTTGCAAACACTCTGCAGGCCGCCCGCGCGGAAGGAGACGTTCTCTAAAAAAGTATCCGCATCTCAGTGATCAGATTGTGATTGTAAAAGTGGAAGCTGGTTGTCGCGATCTGCATCCCCGTGTCGAAGACCACCGCCGAATGCATCGGCGCCCAGTCCTTGCGCTTCACCATGTAGAAGGCAGCGGGCGTCAGGAAGTTCTGCGTCTTGCCGTCGAACGGGCCTGCGTAGTTGAACAGCGCGTTATTCTCCACATCGAACCAGAGCTTTGCCGTGGGATGCACCTGCGCGGTCAGGTTCCACTCTATGCCGCGCCCCTGCTGGGCAATCTTGCCTGTGGGCAACAGGCCGCCAATCTCAGACAGCGCCGCGAATCGCCCGAATCCCTTGCCCACCACAACCGCGGGCGCATAAAACGCCGTGAGCATCTGATTCTGCTCCACACGCGGCGCAAAGGCGTGATAGACGAGCGCCGTGACCGCAAAGTTGCCATGCTCCGCGTTGCCTGAGGCGATGCGCCACTTCACCTGCGTGCCCGCATTGCCAAAGCCATCGTGCAGTGTGCTGGAGTGGTTGCGAAAAAGCGACGGCGGGTCCATGTCAAATTGCAGATGCGTCCCCGCCAGCACGCTGATGCCGTGATTGTTGCCGTAGCTGATGGTCTGCGCATTGGGCCAGGTCGATTTTGAAACCGACACGCGCACCGCTTGCGACAGCCGCGCGTCGGACTGAATAAGCGGACCCATCCATGCCGGCTGCACCGCCGTCATGGCCGCGTTATGCGAGCGAAACTCGGCATAGCGTGACGGAACCTCCTGCGCGGAGCACACGCTGGTCGTCAGGGCCGCAGAGAGCCCCAGTGCGGATAGGATCTGAAGGAATTTCACGGGTAAATCCATCTTATACAGGTGTTGCAGCGCGGCTAAGTGACCGGCGACACGTATATGTCCGCGAGCCGGGCCCGTCAAAATACGTCTATACTGCCAGCCATGCAATCCGTTGGCGTTGTTTGTTTTCTGGCCGTCGTGCTGGGCTGCCCCATCCTTTCTGCACAGTCTGCTGAGGGGGTAGGAGGCGGCGCCGCGGCCCCATCTCCGGCCCAGGCGCAGACGGTCTGGCAGATGCAGGACTCCGGCACAACTGCGGGCCTGCGCGGCATCGATTCGGTGGATGGGGCAAATGGAATGGTGGCCTGGGCCAGCGGGACGGGCGGCACGGTGCTGCGCACCACCGACGGCGGCGCGCACTGGCAGCACTGCGCCACGCCCGATG